>Ga0214478_100559_pt1 | contig 21556 bp, 20 predicted proteins | sample M1_20Mar14CPVII9_2_FD_178001 | JGI IMG/M metagenome (GOLD analysis project Ga0214478, IMG submission 178001) | Marine eukaryotic communities from Monterey Bay, California, United States - M1_20Mar14CPVII9sort6BwellD7 | ecosystem: Environmental > Aquatic > Marine > Unclassified | place: USA...
AGAAGGATGAGGAGGAAGAGGATGTGCGTGCAGAGCCCATTAAAGAAATAAGTGGTAATAGATGATTGATGTTACTGATGGCCTGGCTTGTTGCAAGTGCATAAGTGGGCGGCAAACTGGTTTAATCATAAATGACGAAAAGTAATACAATATGAAATACATGAGTTAGATATATGGAAAAATGGTATGGGGTTGATAGGTTTTGTCAAATATGTGCTTTGGTGACTGACAAGAAGATACTTTCCCATCCCATTTACTACGCCTAGAGTCTACAAGTTACGTTATCTATTGTAGACAATATTGGCTGCTATAAGTTAACAGCTAGAAAATCGTATATTCTCTAGAGATGAAGGTTTTTATTCTTCGTCACTATCATATTCATCACTCTCTTCGTCGTATTCTTCACTTTCATCCTCTTCCACACTCTCCTCCTCCTCCTCTTCTCCAGTCTCGTCTTCTTTGGCATCATCTCCGACAACTACAATCTCTGATACTCTCAAGGCAGTCATCTTACCCAATCCAGCACCCTTGAGTGTTTGCTCCTCCCCTAAATCTTCATCATAGATAAACTTCTTGGTACCATTCATCGTGCTCAATTCAACCTTTTCTCTTTCCATTTCATGCACAGCATCAATCCAATTGAACACATCATTCGTGGTAGTTGTACTTGCATTGAATCGTCGTTTACAAGTTGACATATCACGCTTAACACCATCCGAAAACCGTAATGCAATTGTAATCACACCATCTTCTCCCATATCAGGCTCCTCCACTAAGTTATCTAACAATTCTTTACGACGATGTAATATCTGTTGTATTCGTGCCTTTTCCATCTCCTCCTCTTTTTTCTTCTTTTGTTTCATCATCTCATCCTTCTCTTCACGTGCTTTATCTTGTTGTTGACTCTTGACATATCCTTCAGTACGTTCTTTCAATAATTGAAATTCTTTACGATCAAATTGTAACTTGTTATATTCACGTAAATGACGTTTACGTATAGTATTCATCCATGATATTAGTGTTTCGGATGTTGATGGTGGTGGATGACAATGATGTTGTGTTACTATTTTTGGTGATACAGTGAGCTTATTCCCTCCTGATGATGGATCGATTGCTGTTGATGGATATATTATTGTTAATATAGGTGCTGTACTTGACTTCTTGCTCTTCTTTTTGGAAGAGCTATTGTTACGACTTGTGGGTGGTTTCAACTTTAATCGTTTCATTGCAAAATCAACATCTTTATCATCATTTGTAATCCAAATGTAATATGAGGCAGTATCTCCAGTTTGTTTCTTACCCAGTGGTTTACGATTAATCATTTTAACAACTTCGGATGATAGTAAATTAGGCATGATTAATGCATTATTCGTATTGCTTGATCCACCCTTGGAGATGTAACATATTAAAAATCGTGCATCAGTATTAGCCTTTTGTAATGCCTCATTGAGTGTAATTTGTGAACTTAGTAGTATGGAAGTATATCTTTTGGATAATGGCTTATTGGATAAGAAGTTGATATTGTATTGTTTGGCAAGCTGAAGTATAGCAGCATCGTGTGATGGTCCTTCGTCTTCTTCTATACCGCCACAACTTGGGATTGCAGTTGGACTGCTTGTATACACTTGCTTCTTCCTCTTCTTCATTCGATGACGATGTCTATGCGATTGTTGATGATCATCTGTATGTGGTTGCTTCCTTCTCTTTCTACGCCTCTTCTGCGTACCCTCTTCATTTTTGACAATGTCCAACTCATCAATACAATCATCGTCTTCAGGTGGTGTCAAGGCAGCATGATACATCTGCCCAATAACATATGCACCTTTACCCAAAATTGTATTAACAACTGGTCTACTACTATCTTCCTCCTCTTCTATATCACCACTTATTTTATTATTCTCATTCATCATGACTGCACGTACACCAGCAATGCATGCACGTTTTGTAACTCGTATTAAAACATGTGCATAATGCATTATATGTATGTTGGATAAGAAGGAGAATTTCGATGGTTCTAATCCACTTAGTGGAAGGTTGAGTATTGGATCTATTGGTTCTTCATCACTGTATTCAGAACTATCAGTTACTTCTTCATCATCAATACCAAAGTAGTCTATATCAGATCCTCCTCCACGAGGTACAACATTTACCATGAAGGCAACATTCTTCTTTACTCTTCTCTTATTGATTGACACATACTTTCTAATGTTATATTTTCGATATGATACCGGACGAAACAACAGTGAACCATCACATCTTCTTACAGGTAATATAACTGCTAATAGAATGAGTATAGTGTGTAGATATAACATTGTTCGGCCTCTTTTATTGATTGCAATCGACACTCATCAAACCTCTGCAACATAACTCTACTAAAAAAAGAAAAATTACAGGAGTAGGGAGTGAAGGTCGATACGTAGATTGTCATACATTCAAAGCCAGAACCTACCTCTCAACTTAGGGCAAAGCATTTGATTTAGATAATGAGGATAAAGTACACAACGGATATAAGCTGCAGATAAACATAGAGGTGCTAAGGTGTATCAGTCGCGTCGGCAAAGATTTCAGAATCTGAAAACCTATTAGGTTTTCTTTGCATAATAACAAAACGGTGAACATACGCAACTTAGACTGGGTGCACCTTATATAAATACCTTATAGGCTTCAATATAGTATACTGCTAATATATTGCACGATGCCTCATGTAGAGATACCCCAAGCTGAATTCAAGGTAAGTGTTACTGTGGTATATACTGTATTGAAACTATATACATATCATATGCACTAATTTCATAATTTCATCACAAAAAATACACATCTGGTATGAACATACAATATATTATACAGGTGGTAATACTTGGAGATTCACACATTGGTAAAACATCACTAGTAACAAGATTCGCCGAAGGATATTACCGCGAAAATAGTCGTCCAGCAACAGAAAGTCCGCAGTTAGTATTGTTTTATCATAATAATGTGAATGCTTGTGTTCGATATGAAGTCTCGGTGATTTCGATACTTCATTCGAACTTGGTTTGGCTTTATTTAATTGCCTTCATAAACTACATGTACTAACAGAAGTTATTATCATCTGTCTTCAATCTAGATTGGCGCACACTTCAAGACTAAGCGAATAACCTCCTCCAATAATACACCAACTAAAATACAAATATGGGACACGGCCGGAGCTAAAGAATTCCATGCAATGGCACCAATGTTTTATAAGAATGCTGCCGCTATCATTGTTTGTTATGATGTTACATGTCGTCAATCATTCGAGGGTATGAGAATATGGTTAGATGAAGTACGGAGGAAGGTTAAAATTGATGATGAGGTTGTTGTTGCCATTGCGGCACTTAAAACTGATTTATTACAAGATAATAATAATAATAATAATAATAATAATAGAATTGAACCAGCAGTGCCAGAATATGAAGTGGAACAATTGGCAGAGGCATTGGGTGTCATCTACTTACCAACCTCTGCTAAGACTGATATGAATGTGAATGCCTTATTCCAATGTGTATCTGATCGAGTATTGCAACAGCGTTATACAAATAACAACAACAATAATAATATGAATACATTCGGCGGCGGTGGTGGTGCTTATGGCAGTAGTAGTAATGATATATTGATAAACCGAGACGATTTAAATTCGTCTCCAATACCAAGCAGCACTCAACCAAGAACAAGAGATCAGTTTGATAAATATTACAAGAAGAACAGCGAGACTAGTCAAGAATCATCTCAAATGAATGGCCATGATGAATCAATAAATTCAATGACAAATTCTAGAGTTAGAACAAACAGTGGCAGTAGTGGAATAGGCAGGCTGTCTAATGATAGTACTCCAGGCAGAGTACCAACACCAAACTCAGACGGTACCACAAGTATCAATAATGTGGGAGATGACTCGATAATTGCCTCACCTTCTCCCGGAAAGAAACGAAGAGGTAAGTATGATAAGGATACATCACCAAATAAGAATAAAGGAACAGAGAAAGGATTATGTCCAGGAGGTGAATGTGCCGATGAGAATTTGTATACTTGTAGTCCCATGACATGTGGTGTTGGTAGTACTGGAGATGGAAGTAGTATTGGTTGTATAGTACAGTAGTAAAGGTGGAAAAGAATATGGAAACAAAGTTGTGTTTTCATTGGTTAAAGTCATCTGAATCTAACAAGTTTAAAGTTAAAGAGATGACACATTGTATAATTTTTATACATTTACTGAGATGCACTCAAGTTGTTATACTCTTCTCAAACCAACCAGGCATGTCCAAAACATCTAATATCCAATTGATCTTTTGATATCCTATAGACTTGTAGAAATTTGCTGCAATTCTATTGCCTGTAACCAATTGCATCTTGGTACATCTCTTTTCTGATATCCAACTTTCAGCTTTGTTCATTAATGCTTTCCCAACACCTTTAATTCTAGCTGATTTATCAACTGATACTCTCCATACTGAACCGACATCTGATTCGGGACTTACATCTGATTCGGATGTACCAATCTTTACACCGCAACATCCTACTATTTGAGTTGTATCTCCATCATTGTCATCTTGTGTACACTCTGCAACAAGCATTACACGATCAGACTTATCCATCCAATGTTTTACTAAATTTGATCCATCAGGTCCAACATCTCCTTCGTTTGATGTGGCATGTTCTTTCAATTTCATCATCATTTTTGATACTAAATACTTGCTAATATTCCATTGGCAAGCTTCTGATGTTTGATCTAATCCATCACACCATAGTTGACATATATGAGATGCATCAGATGATACCATTGGACGTATCCGGATACTCGTTGTATTATTTGATGATTCTTCCGACATAATGATACAGATTGAAAGATATTAATCAACTTGATATGTTTTTTGTGACTCTCTCGCCACCGATCTTTATAACATCGCCAAACACCAATATCTTCTTTTAACCTTATTGGCAGCTCTTTATGATGATACTGAGCCCACTGAGTATCATATATGGCAGCACCACCGCTTCAGATAATACAATAAACAATAACCATTTCAAATCGCCAATGAGGTAGGTTCTAATGCAAGGCTACGTCTCGACCTGAATTTCATAACAGGATCACGGGGCCAACATGCAAAACGTCAGCGAGAGAGTAAAATTAAACTCAAACCTCCTACCACACAAAGAAGACCGCCAATCAACTCCTAAGACGGAAGTAGATTAGAGATCAATAGGCGCTGATAAGTGGATAATTAGGGTCGTTGTCGAGGGCATTAATATCGACAATATATCGAGAATTGCGGTTTAGATTTTGCAGTAGAAAATTAGCCATCAATTTGTGAGATATCGAATTGATACACAAATAATGAAGGTATCAAGCAGACAAATACTATTACTATCAAGTACAATAATTGCAATACTATCAGCAACAATATGTACAACTACTGCATTTATACCATCATACAACACACGAAGTAGTAGTTTGGCAATAATAAAACCATCAACTCTTAAAGAAACTATATTGCAACAGGAAAGTGGTGAACGATCATCATCATATCAGGAGGGTAGAGGACGTGGACGCGGTGATGGATATGGCAGAGGACGTGGAAGAGGAGGACCTGGTGGAAGGGGCGGTAGAGGTACGATATTTGCTTTGATTTATATTGAAACTGAGAGAAAATGTGCACAGTGTGCACTAAAATCTCATTTCTCAATACTTGATGTCTCACACCAACTCTATTACATTCAAATATAAAAACAGGAAGAGGTCGTGGTAGAGGCCGTGGAGGACGAGGCGGACGAGGACGAGGAGGTCAAGGTGGAGATATTGGAGATTACAATGGACCTATATTAAAACTACAAAATCCAATGAGATTACAAAGGATACCCGTTGCTATGCCCGAAAGGGAGGGTAGGGGTGAAGGACGTGAGTAGATTTGTTAATGCTGTGCTGTTGTATATTGGATTGATTGTTTGTATACTTTTGTTTGGATGTGCGCTTGGATATACTTTGTCACTGTTTCAAAAACTGATACACATCATATGCACAAAAACATTTTTGCACAAAACTAAACTCACAGGTGGAAGAGGAAGGGGCGATGGAAGAGGACGAGGTAGAGGAGATGGACGTGGTAGAGGACGAGATGGCGGAGGGAGAGGACGAGGACCACCCGGTGCAGCTCGTGGACGAGGAGGCGGAGGTGCAGATGCGCCAGACTTTTCATCAGGTAAGTTTTTTTTTTTCATTTTGTATTCTATATGAATTGAAAGAGGAAAGCAAAGGCAAGACAATTTCATACCAGCTATTGAAGTATCATCAGTCAAAAGCATTATACAAATATGTGGATAGGCTCTTTCCAATATCTCTACCAATCAAGCTGTCGTCTTCTTACCGATGTCTTGTGTATTTTTACTTTCCCGCCTCTTTGAGGTTCAAATTATTCAGATCGCGGACCATCACGTAAAAGATTTGGCGGCGGAGGCCGTGGAGGCGGCGCTGGTGGACGTGACTATGGACGAGGTAGAGGCCGTGGAAGGAATGGTGTGTCACTTCGAATCGGTACAGGTAAGAAGGGACGGCAGGCATCAATCCGTAATAGGAGAGGTACATTAAAGAGGAAGGATAGGAGTGCCGAGAAGGCGGCTAGGGCAGAGAAGAGAGACCGGCTTAACACTGTTGTATTGCCTGATGAGCCAATGACAGTGGGCGAGTTAGCTGAGGTTATTGGAGAAACGCCTGTATCTGTTATCAAGTATCTAATGACCGATTTGGGTGTTATGGCAGCTGTGTCTCAATCATTGGATGTACAAACATGTGAGTCTGTTGCCGAAGGATTTGGTAAAATCGTAGCCGGGGAAGATGATGAGTTCGATGACGAAGATGATGAGGACGACGATGAGGACTGGGAAGATACTGCCATGTATATGGGTATTGCAGCCGATGAAGATGACCCAGAGGATCTCCAACCCCGTCCACCTGTTGTTACAATCATGGGACATGTTGATCACGGCAAAACATCCCTCCTTGATGCCATTCGAAACACCCGCGTTACAGCAGGTGAGGCTGGAGGTATTACACAAGCAATTTCCGCATACCAGGCCGAGCATGAAGGAAATCTTATAACCTTTATTGATACACCCGGCCATGCAGCATTTACTGATATGAGAGAACGTGGTGCCAATACTGCTGATATGATTATTTTAGTAGTCGCTGCCGATGATAGTGTTAAGCAACAAACTGCCGATTCTATTGCATGCGCCAGACAAGCGGGCGTGCCTCTACTGGTGGCAGTGAATAAGATAGATTTAGAAGCTGCCGATCCCAATAAGGTGTTGGCTGACTTGGCTGGGTATGAGGTATTGACCGAAGATTTGGGTGGGGATGTATTATGCTCACAAATTAGTGCCAAGGAGGCTACCAATCTAGATGATTTGTTATCAAAGGTTATGCTCCAAGCAGAGGTATTAGACTTAACTGCCAATCCTGATAGGGATGCACAGGGTGTAGTACTTGAGGCACGGGTTGAGAAGGGATTGGGTACGGTTGCCTCTGTTCTTATGCAGAAGGGAACTGTCCGTGTCGGTGATAACTTTGTGGCAGGCGAGGCTAGTGGTAAGGTCCGTACCTTAATCGGCTTTGATGGTAAAACAAGATATAAAGAGGCAGGTCCTAGTACCCCCATTAATATTGTGGGTATAACTGGAGTGCCAGAGGCCGGTGACCTGTTCACTGTTGCCGAGGATGAGCAAACTGCAAGAGAACTTGCCTCTGCACGTACAAGGTAAGAACTTTGTATGCTGACGGTTGTTTAATATGATAAATTTTGCTGCATGCTCTGCTCACATCATATGTGCCACACTCTTCTCAGAATTGCCCGTGAGAGAAAGTCGTCATCGTATCAATCAGGGCTCATGTCATCTGTTCAAGGAATCTTTGCCGGCGGACAGAAGGAACGTCGTGAAATATGTGTCGTCGTTAAGGCAGATGTTCAAGGCTCGGCTGAGGCATTAGCAAGATCTCTTACCGAACTGAAGCTTGAAGATGAAGAGTCAGAAGTTGGCATTAAAGTATTGATTAGTGAAGCTGGTGATGTTACTAAGAGTGATATTGCCGTGGCAAGTGTTACACCCGATACTACCGTGATCGCCTTCAATACAGGTGCCAATGCCGCCGCAATGGATGACGCTCGTATGTTTGGAGTACCTATTGAATACTATAGTGTTGTGTATGACGCCATTGAGTCTGTAGAATGCCGTATGCAAGAGGTACTTTCTCCCACACCCGAGGGAGAGTATGTTGGGTCTGCTATTGTTCAGGAGGTATTTAACATTGGTGGCACGGGTAACATTGCTGGAAGTAAATGCAGAGATGGTATCATCAAGAAGGGAAGTAATGTCAGGGTAATGAGGGGAGATAAGATCCTGACAGAGAGCAAGGTTCGAACATTACGAAATTTCAAGGCTGAAGTTGACTCTATCACATCTGGGGATGAGTGCGGTATTGGGTTATTAGACTTTGAGGACTTTGAGCCAGACGATGTTATCGAATCCTATGTTGTCAGATAAGTGAGCTATGAATATAGACTTAATGTGCTATAAAACTAAGTGAAAAAGTAGATAAACTTTGATGCAAATAAACATATAGAACCTTGCTAAAAATAATTATAACAAAGTATCTCAGCGACGGGCCCTGTCTATAAGCCTACAACCTCACCTCACCAAGTTCCACCTACAACCTCTACTCCATCAAACAAATTACGGATCAAATTTAATAAGTACGAAATCGTGATATTCCTCCTCGTCATCAATATCCTCTCCTTTATCCTTGTCTTCTCCAAATGCCTTGTCTAATGCATTTACCAACTGAACTTCCTTACCCACTACTACCTTATACAAGACCGCTGTAAAGTCCACGGGTAATCCATATCGCAATACACTCTCCACAAAGACACGGATAACCTTAATATGCATCCATGCTACGAATGCTTCTCCATAGTGTGTTTTACACCAACGAGTTAATCCAGACCGCATGTTATCGACTTCTACCTGTAGCTGTTCAAGTGCCATGGCAGCCTTACCCTGTTGACTTGGATCAAATGTAAAGTCTTCACGTACCATATAACGTTTCTCGCGTAGTGTCTTGGCAAATGCCCCGAGAAGATCAGTCTTTGTACCATGAACAAACTCTTCTCCTTCGTAATAACCAGCCTCATACATTCCCTTCAATACAGTGATAGTGTACAAAATACTATCCGAATCTTCCATAACCTTTGTTAATGATCCGGGTACAACTGGTGAACCCTTCTTACCGTGTCTATCCACCTGTGAGCCAAAGTTTTGTCCCTTTCCTAGCCCAGCTGGATTGTTTGCCCAATCCGGTCCTAATATTGAAAAATGTCAAACAAAGTATATGAGTTGAGTGAGTGTATACAAATAGGCAATAGTATCTTCAATAAGATATCCATCCTACATACTCCAATTTCATTCAACACGACATATCATCAAACAACAAACCAACAAAACAAAAAACTTACCACCATAACCAACCAACTCTTCACCCAAAGTATAAATATCATTCTCAAAATTCTCCTTCTGTGCCTTACCAACAGCAACAAATACAGTCTTTAAATATTCCGTATCAACAATATTCAACCCATCAACAATTTTACTATCCAATACATCATTCAAATCCACACTCAATAAATTACCACCCTTCTTACGTTTCGTATCCTGTAATGCAATTTGTTTATCACCATAGGAATTTGATAATTGTTTTAGTTCTTCATCAATAGCGGCTACATTACCAGCAATTAATGATACTAGTTCCTTCAATGGACGGCGGTTTGGAAATTTAGCATAATCCCATGCAAATTGTTGTATGTATCGTGTGGACGGTACGCCACCGACTGTTAATTCGGTGCCTTTCTTACCGGCTAATTCGATACTACTTTTTTCAACTTTACGTACGATACTTTCAATTAATGTATCGGTTTTACCTAAATCGTCGGATAGGTTCATTAAACTGTCGAGTGTGCCAACCATTAGGGATGGTACCTCGAGTTTAAACATCTCGCCGAATGGTGCTGAGGGACATGCTGCTGCATTTTGTAATTGTCGGTAGGATGTTTCTGGTGCTTGACCGGAGTTTGATATTGCTGAAATTAAGTAAGATGATGAAGATGACTATTTATTTGTTGTTGTATTGTTTGTTTGTATGATTGAGTGGTATATGGATATGTATGTAACAGAAGAGGCACCCAATAATGTTGGAGGGAGAATAGAAATTGAGCATAGTAGATGTGAGCATTTTTGTTTTGCAGTGAAAACTTGTCATATAAAAACTTGACGACCCAAACCAAAGCATACAACAAGCCACGCATATCACTTACCATTTTGTCTATATCGTAATTGGTTATATAGTATTGCCGCCGCCTTTTGCAATGGTCCACTCTTTCAACGGCTCTATTTCTCGGCAGCGAGTGATCATGACGGGTGACGGGCACCCAACTTCGCCCGAGGGGCAATCTGCCCTTTATCCCATTATAAATTTTCTACTGTGGTTGGCGGCGGAGGAAGACATCACGAGGTGAGCGAGAGCATAGCAGTGATATTAAGCGTATTGTATATACTGAATATCGTTTATTAGATGGTATAGATTAATTTTGGGGATATTTTAGTTGGGTAGCCTAGCTGATAAGATTGAACACATCATGTGCAATTTTTAATTTTGTGGCAAGGCCTCTCAATTGCAACTTGTATATGTTGTATCTAACTCTTTCACTTATTCCTTTCATATATCTATTCAATATCTAATACGACTATATAATTACGAATTATAACCACATCAAAACCAATATTAAAACAACAGGTAGAATACATACACACACAAACACACCATACTAAAAATATAAATAATGAAAATAGACGGTCATGAATTTGGTATGCTAACCACCATCGGTGGCGCCATTGGGGTAACACATGGTATATTCGGAAAGGGTTGGTTTAAATCAATGATCCATCGACAGCCCATCATTGCATTCTCGTGTACGTTAGCTGCCGTGGGTGTTTGTATGCCTCTTGTTATCGTGCCACTCAGACGGAAATTAGGAATGCCTACCAATCAATATGATCATCATGATCCTAATGTTGTTTTTCCAAAGTTGATTGAGTAAAGGGGATGATTGGTATTAAATTGGTAGCAGATTTAGTTGGTGGGGAAATGGATGAGCGATAGTATCGTGGGGGTGGGGATTGGTGGTTAAAATTGGGATTAAAAGGACAGTTATTGATGGGAGGGAATAGTTCGAAATATACAAACATTGTAAATTAATAATTCAAGTATCAATATGATCTTAATTGGTCCTCTCAACTCCTACCCAAACGATAGGCTGCTCATACTTTTACTTTACTGTGTTACACTTTACTGTTACATTAATATCCAGCTCCACTACTCATGGATTCTTTAATTGCACGGTGATAATGTAAAGAGGCAGTGAATATTCCCGAGATGGAAGCTTTACTTCTTTCAAGTCTTTCCGAAGCTTGTCATTACTGTCCACGATCACAGCCATTGCAAGTACCTCAACAACTTTAGAGCCATTATACTCTTTCCTTAGCTCCTTAAACTTACTTCTACTAATGGCATAGTCAAGACTTGGAGTGAAATATGATTTATCGTGCATTCCATTCCTCAAGATTGATTTGATATTCTTTTGACTTGAACCATGATAGAGAATCCCCATAACTCTCCCTTCAACTTCAGCTTTTGAGTGGTCAAAAAAGTGTCCACTCGGTCTAGCATGACGATATGTAATAACATCTCCTTTCTTACAATCATACTTGTGTTCTTTGATCGTGCTTGGGAAGCTCCGTCGTAGCTCCTCTAGTTTCGCCCTGCTATCGAACGGCGTATTGCTTGTCTTAGTAATGGCTGCCACCGCCACCTCCTCCTCCTTAATCCTTTGAGCCTCGATATGAGCCTTGGCCTTTTCAGAGTAGGAGATCATCTTCTTGGTCCATCCTCTTTACCTCTTATAGTTTAGTTGTTGCAATGGATTATAATAAGGCTCTTGAGAGGGCTTGGGCTTGATTTGGGCGAACCCGCATGATTGAGTTTTAAACATTTAGATACATATCTGGTATCGCTATCCTAACCTGGCTAAGCATCTTCTTCACTACTCTTTTGTGGCCGTTTTACACAATTCCAAGCACAATATTCTTGATATAAGTTTCTGACAAGAACTGCATTGATTTGCATGGTCACATTTATCGTAGTGACGCCGCTATAGCCCGATCGAGACAAAAAACTTGAAAGGATACCGCTACTTCTTGTTGGATGATATCACACCACTGAGATCAGTGAATACTGATGATGGTAAACTATCCCTGATGACGGCAATGTAAGATATCTCGGTAACTTGTAATTGTATGTGTAGGATAGTGCAGAGTACTAAAGACATTCAAGCACTTTTACTTCTTATCTCGAATAAGGATACCACCGGGCAAATTTCAAGACTTGCAAGACACATGAGCTGTATGCATTTTCTCTCTTTTCACATCAAGATAGTACCATCAAATGCATTCACAGTTGATTGGTTGTATGTGTTTGCCATAATATTAATAATATAAACAATGGAAGACGACACTACAACAGCATTGCTTGATGATGAGGAATGTGGTGGTACCTCTCAAACAGAAACAAAATTAGAATCAGATCAGACTACCACGACGAGTTGCAGTTTGTTGGAAAAGGTTGACTCTGTACTTTCGGGTCCATTCTTAAGAGGTAACAATGTTAAACTGTTACCATTCTTGCCCGATCCAACAAAATCTAGAAAAGAGCGTGAACAGTATACCAAATACGTCGTCCCATTCGCTGTGGCATCTGCTCTATCTCCCGGAGGACCTCTTTATGGCTTTAATGTTTGGCTACTACCGATTTGTTTAGAGATATATGGTCCGGATGCGCAGTATACGATGAGGAACGGAATGGTACTTTATGCATTCACCGCTCAAGTTATATCCGCCGCCATAATATGTCTTCTCTTCTCAAAGAAGCTGGTTAATTGGTCTAGTGGACAGCTCATGCTAATCAGTACTTTATGCTTCAACTTCGCCTTAGTTCTATGTGGAGTTTGTGTATGGTACCAATCTGATTGGGGACTCTTTCTTGTTATGTTCTTTGTTACTGGTCCATCAAGGGCCATCCTTGCCCTCTCAACTTTGTTGAAGGCCGTTGGATGGTACAGAGAAATACATCGGCCTGCCTTGGGAGCAGGGATCTTCGGACTCATCTTAGGCGTTTGGGCTACTTTGTTCTCGATATGGGGTGCCGCGTTGGCCAACATTTCAGTAAGAGATTCATTCTTTTGGGTTGCCTTAATCACTGCAATAATGATGATACCGTCAATCTTCTTATTACGATCACCCGAAGAGCTTCCACTAGAAGCAGATGATGATTCAGTGAAGGAAGGTGATAACACGAAGGATATTGTCGTCCAATCGAAGAAGGCAGGCTTCAAGGAGAATACTGACTGCCCAGAACTAACAGCAGCTGAACTTAGCCGAACAAGACAAATTTGGATACAAGACGTGAGCTGGATTTTGGTAATGATGCCAGGTATGTGTTGTTGTTGTTGTCGTTACTTGATTGCTGATGTTGTCTTGTACTAATTCTGTTTCATAACTTGTCTCAGGCTTTGCAATCAAGTATACAATATCACCCGTCATGTCAGCCCTCTTCGAGGCTAGTGTTTTAGTTCAAAGTATATCATCGTTCGTATTTTTGATCACATATGCACTGGCTAGATTTGTGACTGGTTTTGCCATTGGAAGATTGATCAAGTTAAAGCATGGTGTCTGGCTAGCTACCTTCATATCACCACTAATGTTCTTCTTCACGGGTACAATAATTCGACTTAACTGTACGTCGACTGGTTGGACGATTGGATTCATTATTGCAAATGCCGTCGTAGCTTTCTGTCTGGGTGCAAAGAAGATATTCCTTACTCCCCTCGCTCTGGCAATGTGGGGTAAGCAAAACCTGCCTAAAGTTAGTTCTCGATCGTTGTCTGCTCTAGATATTGCATCCTTCATCGGTCCTATTGTCATGTGGCAAGGTTTATCGGCTAGCGGCGATATCTATATAGACCCTACACTCAATACAAATGAAGAACAACGACGGGAGCTCTTGACATACTCTTCTAATTCATTGTTCATCTTGGGCGGAATAGCCTTCTTGGCATTTTTGTGCTTTGCTTTCCTCATAAAACCGTATCGTCGTGATCAGTCAATTTAGTAGAACTCGTAATGTATGTAACATATGATTCATAACTGCAATGTGTAATTATTTTCCAGGCATGCTCCATGAACTTAACGCCTCGAACACGGCTAAAGATGTATCCCATCTCTGCAGTATCTCGAACATTATCGACAGAGGCTTGACATCACTATTGTCTTGAGGTGGTGTATTTTCCTTCTTCTCATCAGTTTCAGTAGCGGTCTCAAGAACATGGTAATCGGCGTACTTTTGAATAGAGTGCAGCATATCTGGTAGTAACTCGACTGGCTTATCATCATCGAAGTGATCGACATTTGACATTGTTCTATTCCGTTTTGATAGAATTGAATAAATCTTCTTTTGCCTTACTTTGGTGGGAACAAACCGTCTCATATGATATGATGTACTACCATTCATTTCTCTGATTTGTTCGTAGGTATCATCATATAGAGGGAAATCAATTTGGCATGTATGATTTGAGTCAGCAGCAGCATTCAAGCTCGTTTTGTCAAAGACCGCCTTGCTCAGTGTCTTCCATCCTCTGGATGTTATGTTGTCATTATCTCCCAATTCAAGAGTTTCCATCTTTGTATTGTATGCAAGTGCTGCCGCAATAGCCGCTACATCATCATCATCAAGATGATTTTCTTTTCTTTAATCGCAAGAGACTTCAATATGTGGTTGCCTGCCAAGAAGATCGGAATAAATGCACCTCCTCTCGTATTAATATTATTGCTAGATAGATCAACATGTTTCAACTTCTTTCTCCCAGCGGTCATGATGAGTTGTAACATATCATATCCCTGCACATCATCATCTTTACATTCGTATAGCGTCAATCTTTCAATAGAAGGATGGTCCTTTACTATTTCACTAAGACGCTCGATAACCTTCATGCTACAACATGGATCATCGTGCAGCTCGAAATGTTTGCACTTGTGATTACTCTCCAAATAGTCTAGTGCAAAATCAATACCTTTCTGACTGAATTTGTTATTTGAAAAAACAACATGAGGGAAGTGCGTGGATTTCAAAGCCTTGGATAAGAGATTAAGTACTTCCTCTGGTAGTTCCATTTCACCTAAACATAGTCTAGATGTATAACCATTCTGCTTAATAGAGAATAGCTTTGGATCTTTCTGCTCAAGGTGATATTGATATTGTTCAAGTGCAGTGGCAAACTCTCTCCAGTGAGGAAGCAATTCGTTGTTATATGGAAGATGATCTGTAGCTAAGCTGAAATCAATGTGATCATCGCCCGTACAATACCTCATTTTCTCAGTACTCTTTTTTATCTCTGTGACGAATGTATTAGCCTCATAATCTAGGCCCGAATCCTGAACACTATTCCAATAGTCTTCAGATGGACGAGATGCAGAATACTCCCACTTCTGATTTTGTAACAATATATCGTGATACTTGAGTTTGTTTTCCATCTTATCGAATCTACCACTAACAACATCAAAACCCGATTTTATATCAGTAGAGTTTATATTTTGTTTGGTGTGCATAACATCACACTTCTGTCGTAGTTGTGTAATCTCTCCCCGCATATCCTTCATCTCATCTTGCATACCCTTCATTAACTGAAGCATACTTGATATATTTTCATTCTGTGTTCGATTTTGGTGTACTAACTTCTCTATATTCTCATTCTGTGTACGATTTTGATGCACTAACTCATCAATACTTGACTTCATTGCAATTAGCTCATTATTATTGTTGTCAGTCTCTGCAGCTGGCGTATCACCGCCAACCCTACGCTTTTTTGTATTATTACTGCTGCTCATCGTTTATTGGATTATCAAATAATAATATCTATCCACAGTATATATCGTATGCTTTTTTGTTTCAAATGATGCACCTTCTCGCTAATATGAGAAGTGCACAAGATGTGTACACAAATTATTTAACCAATATAAAAGCGTTAGCTAACCCACAAAATAACAAACGTCTCCCTTATTATAATAACAGACGCCGCAATAATAGTTGGATTGATGTTGTTAATATGTAGGTAATCGATCCAGAAGTCAATCTTGTTACTCTCTCATAAAAAAAGAGGTGCTCCCCCCGCCCCCCCCTGAAGATTTTTAGCGATGATTTTTACAGGACCCATGGTGTCCGTAGTAATTTTACTAACAAATACGGGGGGTCGGTATCTTTTGCCGCCGGAGATTTTTGAAACTGACCCCGGGTCACTTGACAGGCCGCCTTGAAGATTTCCGTACTGTACCCCGGTCCAGTTCTTCCGGCGGAGTTGTAGAAAATATTACACGTGGCGGCTTTTGGGAAGAGTTCAAATGAACTTTTGCCGCTAAACCACTCACAATAGCTTTGTCTCGTAAACAACAATACAATTTGAGTCTTTTAAACAATTAGTAGTATTACTCACGTGTTAATTTATAAGAAAACAATTCGTTCTTCAACTGGCGGCCGACAAGGATATAAAATTTAAACACACTACTTTCACTTGATGCACCATCATTTGCATTTGCATTAGCATTCATAAGTAAATGATATTGTGGCTGATACTCCAACATTCGATTGCAATATTATTATCAGCATTAATAACAATATCGGCGGCACAATTGCAATATACAATATACACCGGCGTTACGATATAATACTACATCATGGCACCAAGTGGCCGAGCAAAACGTAGCATTAAATTACCAAAAAAGTATGAGAATGGTCTAGACGATAAAAGTGGAAGTGAAGATGATACGCCGCCGTCTAAAACTGCATCTAATAAAAGAAAGTCTAATGACGACGATAATAATAATCCACCTAAATCTGCCAAAACAACAACAACTACAACACATACTAGTATAACAACAAAAAAAGATTATAATAAAAATGAAGCTTTGTTTAAACAATTTGATTCGGCTACATCAAAAGTTGCAAAAGTTGGTGATGTTGGATATAAGTTTTATAAGGATTTTAATGGTGAATTGTTTTGTGGATATGTAGTTGAGATACGACCATTAGCTGAGGGTGGTAAAGATCGACGTTGTGTCTATTCGGATTATGATGGTGAAGACTTAACTATGCAGCAGCTCGAATCGCTTCCGAACAACAATAACAATAGCCGTACGTCTACTGATACTCCGATGAATAGTGAATCGTTACCAACTACTAATAATACGAAGGGAGACGAGGATTGTATTGTTCAGCGTGTGGACAATAGTAAATCGGCAGCCGCTATAAATAAGGATGGAGGAAGTGGTACGGGTATTACTGAAAAGAGAAGTAGTAGTATTGATACAATGGCTAAGGGAGTTAGTATTACAAAGGATTGCGGTGGTAGTATTGCAAAGGACAGTGATATGTGTGTGGATGTTGATACAATGGCCAAGGGAGGTAGTATTACCAAGGATAGCGGCGGTAGTATTACAAAGGATGCGGATGTAGATGTAGCGGGTGGAGGAAAGACTGCCGGACTTGAATTTGTTGTTGAGTTATGTCGTCCACAATTATCCAAAGCTCGAGGTTTAAATGCTAGATCCGAGTGGGGCGAGGACATTAAAAACGATGAGGCAGTACGCTTGGGCTTCGTGAAACTAAGTGCAGATGGGAAGTCGTTTAATTGCTATTTATGTGATGCAACTGTTAAGGCTCGACACCCCTTTTCTCCAGACAGTTACATGGGCAAGACGGGTCACAAATATACTGATAAACACGAAAAGAACTTGCAAGCAAAGTTGTGGAATATGGACAGGGCAAAACAGCGTGCTGCCCAGGGTAAGAAACCGGATAAGGAAGTCAAGTATGGTAGACAAACTTCAATGATTGGCTTCTTCCGCCGCGGTCCAACAAGTACAGCAACGACATCCCGACCATCTACATCTACCACATCTCGTTCAGTTGCTACGTCAACATCAGCAGCAGGTACTAATACCAATAGTGCATCTACTCAATCTGCCACCGCCGCTGCGGGTAAGTTCTAGCTGTGCTATAATTCATTTCGCGTGGTACTTGAAAATTGCTTATTGCTAACAAACCACCTACCTCTTTATCTTTTACCAACTCTACATAGGGCAATCCACCACCGCTTCTACTATTGCAACAGGATGCACAGGTGTAATCCCACTCAAGTTTTGTGAGCCAGTTGGATCTGACTACAACCTGACAATCGTGTTCAAGTATGGCAGACTCGATCCCCAGTCTGATTATCATTTGAAAGAGGTTGGAGAGAACACCTCGGTATACAATCTCTACCATAACGAGTGCACAGGTGTAGGAATACACTTGGTAGGTAAGAAACAAGGCGGTATCCGTTGCACTTTCTGTATGGGGATGTGGACAACGAAGAGTTCACGCATCAAGACAAGGATGAAAGGCCGTATTGATAACCTGAGACGTGCCGAGTCGTTACTGCTCGTACCAAGTCTGACCCCAGATAATGCCAACAGTATGAAAGACTTTTGTCGTACCGGTGCTCAATCTTTGAATGACAATGGGCAACGATTGAAAGAGGCGGTAATGGAACGTCTTCAATGTGAGTACATGTATATATGTATGTGTGTATTTGCTGTTTGATTAATAGACAATAGAATGCCTCACCAACAATCCTGTACCCAGTCTATAAACTTGCGACACAGATACCAGCTTGTAACTCTAAAGTTCAATCATCAGAAACATCTTCGTCTATCCTTGTAACCAAGAATGCTGACACATTCCTATACGACTTTGTGCAAATGTTTACCACCAATCCATCCATGAGGGATTCGTTGCTGTGTGCTTTGATGCAAGTGTATGTTACCAAGCTGAAAGGGAAACATAAGAACCCCGAGCTGCCAGCAAAAGCAATGAACTTCTTCATCGCTTGCGAGTCAACCTCAAGGAAGGCATTTGATTTCGTATCAGCTAACATGCTTGGACCTTGCCTACGCACCATCCAAAGAAGGAATGCCACCACACGACAACCTTCCATCATTTGTATTTCTACATCTGATTTGGAATCTCGTCTAGTTCGACACTTCAAGACTTTGCCGGATTATGATAAGTCTACCCTTACAGAGTTGCTATTGGATTTGATGGCACTAAAGTACCTGCAATCCTCACATTATCAACGAGCACTCGTTCTATCATTGGTGGAGTCTACCCGAATCATATGATTGATATCACAGGCATGACTGATGAGGAAGTTAAGTCTAAGCTTGATCCATCCTCTGATGTTGAGCGTGCCAAGGAGTTGAAGGTAGCTGTCGTTACAATCCAAAATCCGGGCGTTGGCAAAAGTCCATTCTTCGTATTAGCGGCTCAGCCTCAGTCTATTAACATGGTATCTGACTTTAACAAGGATGTAACATCGGTGGTCTCAAGCTTGTGTAAGAGGGAGGGTACGGCATCTCTAGTGAGTGTAGCTGCTGATGGTGTTGGATGTGACGCCAAGTTTATCCAAGGACAGCTTGTATCATTTTTACGAGGGAATAATAATCATGTTGCCCTTGTTGATACCAACCACAACACCAAGAACTTTCGCTATCAAGGTATTGGAGGATCATGTGTTGTAATATTGGGGAATCATGTATTGGATCCTGCACTACTGCCCTTGGCAGGGGTTGCACAAGAGTTATGGAGAGTCAAGGATTGGGCATCGGATCTTGTTGTATTGAGGTTGTCCTCTGCAGCTACCGTTGCTAAGGTTGCTACATTGATCAATGAAGAGGCAGGCTCCGTCTGTACTTTATGTGTAACTCTCTACTTCATGAGACTCAAACTATATGCCGTGAACACAAAGAAGGCATATTACCGTGATCGTATTAGTTTTCTTTGGGCTTCCATGATTTGGCTCACCTCCTTCGAATGGAAATCGCCCCTGGGTACCAACCAGTCTAATATGACTATCAACCGACGTAATTTGATGACTGAAACTATTGCCCTTGTCTTTGCCATGGCCCGATGTATCCAAGCCAAGGTATCTTACAACCGAATGTAATGAGCATACTTTTGGTGGATGGAGGGGTGAAAGGAGAGAAGCAACCACTCAAGAATGTACTGAGATTGAACAGAAACGCCGTAACAAGATTAGTGCTATCTATGCTGGCAATCTCAGGCATCAAGGGATCCAAAGTCGGGATATGCAGCTACATTCTCTACATTTGTTGACGCTGCACAAGCAACTACTGGTGTAACAGGCGGGCCTGTGGATGTTACTAGTAGAAGTGATCCTGCAGTTACTTTGCTATGGAAAGAGGTGAAGCCTATCATCAATGCTGTAAGTGAGAAGATGACCACTTTGCTTAATTGTTTTGATGTTACACCCGCTGCCCGGTCAAGTTTGTGTCGCCAATTTGATTCAGTATCTGATTTATTAGAGGTTTATTTGTCAAAGATACCTCGTGATGTGGATATGGAAGAAGATGTGGAAGAGGATGATACGCCAGCATCTAGTTCCAATGGCAATAGCAGTAATGGCGGCGTTGATATGTCTGCTCTACAGGAGCTCTTGTCGGAGGTAGACGAGAGAGAAGAACCTGTGAATGTTGATGAAGATGACGAAGAAGATACAGATGATGATGATGATGACGTTGTTGATAGTGATACGATTCTCTTTGCTGAAGATGGTGAAACTGGATCTATTACAGCTTCTAGGAAATTCCGTGCTGTTTTATTGGCGTCATCGTTCGATGATCTTGTCATGGCGTCGAAGGAGGGTATGGACTGCCTTCAGATGAAACGAAACGAGAAGGGATCCACAACTGGGGATCAGAAGTTTCAGTCTTTGACTGGTCGTTGGTATACCAAGAGCTCTACAATCACAACCACTGGAGATGTCAATATTCAAGATGTAAAGACTATTGAGCGTAATAATCGTATACAAGTAACAGTCACGCAAGGTAGTGGAGCTGCCTCTGTTTCTGCCAGAGAAGACTTTCGTGTTTTGGGTATCTACACAAAGTACGATAATAAATGGTATATTGCTGATGCGGCAGGTAGCAAACAAGTTTGGACATCAGATATTGCATCGGGAAAGTACAGAGTGCTTGCAAGGATGATCCGCCACGATCAGAGTGCTGACCTTTGGCAGGATACAGATCCAACGGTTTCAACTTGGGGAACAAAATGCATCTATATTTTGGTAGATGCTAGTGATATTGTTTTAGTACAAAGTATATCGTATACTATCATACAGACAACCTAGTGTTCAATATCATATTGTTCTCTAGATTATGGCAACAGCGAGAGCTTTGCATCTACCATCACATTGAGCCCAGACAGAACGGACCACCACGAATAGAGCCCAAAGTTAGGCAAGGATACCGCATCCTCTGCAACAAAACACTC
>Ga0214478_100560_pt1 | contig 21530 bp, 20 predicted proteins | sample M1_20Mar14CPVII9_2_FD_178001 | JGI IMG/M metagenome (GOLD analysis project Ga0214478, IMG submission 178001) | Marine eukaryotic communities from Monterey Bay, California, United States - M1_20Mar14CPVII9sort6BwellD7 | ecosystem: Environmental > Aquatic > Marine > Unclassified | place: USA...
ATCAGTACCTAAGAATCAGCAGGCGGCATCTTCAAAGAAACAGCCAGATCTACAAACTCTTGAGAAGGAGGCAGCTAAAAGAGGGTTACTTGGTGCAAATTACCGACCAAAGAGTAAGCATGGAAAGACTCCTACTTCCCAGAATAAATCTACAAAAAAGAATCAAGGTGATAAAAAGAAGCAAAATGAGAAGAATGCAGCAAAGGCTCAACCTCCAGTAGTTAATCTGCCTCAACAGTCTGAGAGTAAGAAGGATAGTAAAGCAAAGTCATCACCACCCCACAAGGATGCTAGTGCTGTTGCTACTACAAATAATGGCGAGGCACCATCGTCGACTAAGGAAGAAGTTCGTTGTGATTCATCTCAGGGTTCATTATTCTCCCAAGAAGATTCAGTATCATTACCCACTGAAGCCGAACCCAACCCAATAGCCGACGATGTGAATGTTATGCATAATGCCTCAGGTGCAATATTAGTACGCTCCTCTGGTCCCTCGACTGGGGGCACAACAGAAAGTTTAGATGGTCACTTTGCTGGTGGGTGGCAGAGTAATTCGGACTTGGCAGAAAGGAGGAGGATGAATTTTCATATAATTAAGGTTATTGAACGCATGAGACCGGATGTGAATAATATGAGTAGAAAGTGAGTCATTCTTATACAATGTTGTTTATGTGGTATTGCCAGTTTCTTGTTTGCTCATATGATGCTGCATTTCTCTCTCTAGTCAACTTCCCCTGACGGCGAAGAAGTTTGAGGAACATCTTTACCGGAATGCACATACGAAGGAGGAATATAAGGACCCTGCATCACTTAAACGACGTTTAAGTACAATTGCCAAGGGAATGGCCAACCCTGGAGAAGAAGGGGGAGGAGTAGATGACACCTCCTCAGTTACAGGGTCGGCGAGCCTTAAAAGTGTACAATCCGGTGGACAATCCTATACCACTTCGAAGACCTCAAATCGTGACCCTTCAAAGAAGAATAACAAACAAGTCGTGCCGATGGAGGCCGTGTCTCGAGGTCCAAGTAATGGCAGTGCCAATTCTTTGAACAATATGAGCAACCAACAGAGGAATCAACAACAGCATCAGAAAAACAAGGCCAGAAGCACGGATGATTATTCTAGTATCGGTGCAGCATCTGGTTTGTCACAAGAATCATTCGGAGGAGGAGACCAAGACACAAAGAGGAATCTCCTACAACAACAACGTCGTCTTCTCTTGATCCGTCACGCCTCCAAATGTGATATTGGGCCTACTTGCAAAACCAAAGGGTGTCCTCAGATGGTAACCCTATGGAAGCACATGAAGGAGTGTCGTGAAAACAAATGTACTGTACGGCACTGTGTAAGCTCGCGGTGCGTTTTGAATCATTACCGCATATGCAAGAGTGAAGGCAAGACGGAATCTTGTGCAATGTGCGGCCCAGTGTTGGAGTATGTGCGTAAAAAGGGCGACAAGAGTACAGATGATTTGGATACATTATTGGTGCTTGATAATGAGGAGAAGCTCGCTTCGACAACACCAGTACTGGGAGATCTTGATTCCGCCACCAGTGATAGAAGTAATCAAGAAAAGAAGCCGAGTGATATCGAAATTGACATTGAGCCGTTAAATGTATTAGCGGGGGAACAGGATAATTCGTCATCACCCAAGCCAGGGCGCCGGCGGCCAAGTGATCTATTGCAAATTGAGAACAATGAACCCCAAAACGAGGAGGCCATCTCCATGCCTGTTAATGTAACAGATTTGCAGCAGGATATTGAGAGAAAGGAAACCCTCTTGCAGAGTGTTCGGGGACAAAAGGTAAGTTTCATACCTATTTCTTACGGATTATTGCTCTTCTTAAATATGAACGACATCTCTCATATTCTAACATCTCGTTTCTTCCAAATCCTTCCTCCAGGCAAGTCTCTTTTCCCAAAGTCAGAAATTGAAACGACAGCTCGAGATGGCATCCAGTCCAGAAGAAGCACAAAGACTACAGGAGCAACAGCAGACTGTGGAGCGTATGAATCAACAATTTGTGAACCAAGAAATAATGATTCAAGAGGAAATTCGAAACTTACAACAACAAGGTAATACGAAGAGATCTGCCGCAGATGATATACCGAATGTAGACTCACAAGAGTCGCAACGTCCCAGTAAAATTGCTAGAGTAGGTGATAATCAACAAGCACCAGATATGAATATAGAATCCTTTGCAATTGGTTCATCTGATCTCCTTGAACAACCCCTCGGAGAAGAAGATTTTCAAATATTTGATATTGATTCGACAAGCACTGGTCAACTTGCACCTGAATATATTGTTGCACATTGCCTACCCCTTGTGACAAAGCTAATTGCCCATGAGCATGGATGGGTCTTCCGAGATGCCGTTGATCCCATTGAGTTGGGTATTCCAGAGTATCATGAGATAGTTGAGCATCCTATGGATCTTAATTTGGTCAAGAATAAGCTCGAAGATGGTGTATACAAGGACATTGCTTCATTCGAAAAAGATGCAAGGCTTGTGTTTGAGAATGCAATGCTTTTTAATGGAGAGGACAGTGATGTTGGTAGGATGGCAAAGGAATTGTTGGACATCTTCAATGAAGACGCTGCAAAGGCAAAGCGTGCTCTTCATTGAAATACAGGAGGAAGGTGCAAGAGGAGGTTCTTCCAAATATATGTTGTAGTGTAGGGTAATGCTTTAGCGTCATTTACACATTTGCTTTGGTCAATAGTTAAGAAGGATACCGGATCGAATCTTTTTATCTTTTTACACATTGCATTAGATAAATGCCTTTGTAATATTATATACACGTTCCTATCTCCGAATCCGAACACTCAGTGCATTTATATATCCATATTATAGGGTTGACAAACAGTAGTAGACTTGGACGTTAGAATAGTGGTACAAATTATCAACATCTAGTCGGAGTTTAGATATTCAATTTACTACAGTATCATTATATGCATAGGTAATATAATATACCATACCTAACCATACGTACTAATAATCAATACATGGGAAATAATAGTAACAAGTCAAACATCATTCAGGCAGTCTCTCTACTCACTTTAACATCTGTGGCACTTGCATATTCACTTCACAAAACAAAGTCAAAGATAATGCCCAAAGAAGAGAACACACTACCAAACCCAAACTTTAAAGTTTTCACCCTAAAGAATTCAAGATCCCAATCACTCTTTACTATCAACCTACCACCTAAACATCATATCATACCAGAAGAGAAAGTTTACGAAAACGATACAACCAAATTTAGAACTGAGAATGATCGTATAATCGATAGAAAGCTGGATCCACCCAAGGCAATGTTCTTTCTGTCACATGGTGTTATGGAGCATTGTTTGAGACAAGGGTACATCGGATTGTATGAGTCTTTGTCAGAAGCTGGTGTAGGTAAGAAGATATGAATATATCTATAACTTTCACTTGTACCAGTATGAATACTCAACTAATTGCATAATGTATTCTTTCTACGAACAGATATATACAGTCTTGATCATTCGGGACATGGTCGGAGTGAAGGAGAACCAAGAGGTTATATTGAAAAGTTTGATCATTATGTAGAAGACCTTGTGGCGTATATCAAAAAGTCCCAACAAGTATATCTTGATAGAGGTCAGTTGAGCTTTATGTTGTAATAGATTTTTATTGTTCTTGTCATGTTCTCTCATCAAAATAATAACATATCTCTATTCCTCTGAAAGATGGTGTATGCCCTCCATTAATCCTTATGGGACAGAGTATGGGAGCACTGATCTCAATCATGGCGGCCTGGAGACTAGGGAGTTACCATATTGATGGATTAATACTCACAAGCCCAGCACTTGGAGTTGATATGGACATACAGCTTAAGATTCAGAAAATGATTGCGCCTGTTCTTGATACATGTCTTCCAAAAGCTAAGATTGTCGATGCAGTACGTCCTAATGACTTATCCAGAAATCCACAAGCAGTCCAAGCCTATATTGATGATGAATTAGTTACCAAGGGAAAGTTGATAGTTCGAACAGCTATACAAGTAGACAAAACATTTGACATTGCAAAGGAGCGGAGAGGAGAGATTACTTGTCCCATCTTATTGATGCACGGAACTGATGATCGTTGCACATCAATAGTAAGTTACATGTACATATTGTATATGCATGCAATTGAATACATGTTCCAATAACTGATTACTCTCTACTCTTTCATATCGTCAAATGGACATCTAAACGAATACAAAACATACAAATCAACTGTAATCATTAGAATGCATCTCGAGACTTCTTTGAGTACGTAGGTACGGCTATAGGTAAGAAGAGATTCCTAGAGTTGCCAGGTATGTATCATGAGCTATTTGAAGAGGGAGAGGCGTCGGAAGAGCTGATTGTGTCAATCGTTGAGTTTGCTTCTTCAGGAGGCAAGCAATTTGCAGAGATCAGTGGAGAAGAGGAGAGTGGCCTAGTAAAAGTTGAGTTCAAATAGACTCATGTAGAGAATAGTTATACATACAAACATAGTGTACAGTGTAATGTTGTTGGAAATACATTTAGCCATACATATTGACTCATTGGTTAGATGAGACACGTATCTTCGCCACACTCTCAATAAAACTGCACATCAAGGCATAGCGTAGGTTAGTAACATTTATAAGAAGAATCACAAAAGGACTGAGCCCATCTGAGCCCATCACATCTCTTCAATCTATGTCTATATTGCTTGCTGCTAATTGTTGGTGAAGAGACGCCAGTTACAATAGGTTCCAAGTTACACTGTTTCTAGAAGAGTATCTTCATTAACACCTACTTACCTACTTAGCACATTATTAAAGACTGAGGATTGAGGATGCTATCGACAATGAAAGTATTGGTTCTATGTAGTGGAGTGACTGCCTACTTATCCCCTCCACAATCGATGCATCACCGTTCACGATCCTTTGCTTATAATATTATACCTCATAATCACTGCATAACATCACATACAAGGAAAGTCGATACAGCACATAAAAGGAAATTTACTACTTTGCACATAGCAGAAGATGATGATGGCGATTTCTTTAGTAGTAGTGAAGACGATAACACAAGTAAAGTTAGTGATAGCAGTAGCGGATTCTTTGAAGAAGTAGAAAAACAAACACAACAACAACCACCATCTGCACAAAAAGAAGAAGAAGCACCCATGACTTTGGAAGAACTAGAAATGTTAGCAACTCCATTTGATGAACATTTACCCAAAATCAACACAGTAACACTTGTTGGTCGAGTAGGGAATGCACCTGAACCACGATACTTTGATGATGGCAAGGTTGTTCTTAATCTATCACTTGCAGTAAAGAGAAAGTATCACTCACTGGAGAGGAAAGTACGCAATATACGCTCAGGTGAAGAGGAAACAGATTGGTTCCCTTTAGAATTCTGGGGAAGAGATGCAGAATATGTCACCAACTATGTCGAGAAGGGATCAAGGTTGGGCATAACTGGTAGTTTAACTCAAGATGGCTGGGTTGACAAAACAACAGGCGAACAAAGACGTAAACCAAAGATAATTGTACGACATATAGATATTCTGGAGAGTAGGGCAGAAGCAGAGCTCAGGAAGAGTAATAAAGGTAGTTATTCTAGCGGCGGCGGTTATGATGGGGATAGCAATAGTAGAAAGAGTAGCTACGACGAAGATGAAGAAGACAGTATGTCGCCGGCTGGCAGTGGAGGATTCTTCTCATGATAATTATATAAGATGGTTATTATACACGATGTTGACCTAACTGCTTAATTTAGTAGTATGCCGAACCTAGCTATGTACAATCAAAATTCCAAACAAAACAGTATCAAAGCAAACATTATGCAGATTTGGCCACGAAGCTCTTGAACGGGATAGTTTCCCGGTCATTCATGCTGTCAATATTCAAGCGTGCCTCACTTGTAGAGCGGATGATATCCCTCGCTAGCTCCTCATGCTTCTTACCACTACTAGCTCGTAAGCTCCTCCAATCATCTCGAGCTGCCCGTTGCATCATCTTGATAATCCTGAGATCTAAATCATTCTCAATTCCATACTCGATGGCATTCATCTCTTCATTATCTTCGATATTAAAACTTTCCGGTGCCACTTCCCTTAATATTCGGATAATCTGACACATATTCTCATTCACTAGTTGGGAAGGAGATTCATAGTTTGAAGCATAATACTCGGCTAGATAATGAATTGGTGTTTTACCCGTCGGATCTTGAACACCGGCAGCGTGCTTATTCTCTGACACTAAATATTCAACAACAGTCGGTAGCGATCCGTATTTACAGGCCACATGAATTGCAAACTTTCCCGTACAATCTGGTCTAGCCAAACATTTAGGATATCTCAGTGCTAAAAGTTTGACAACATGAAGGGGAGCTCTATACCGCAGACTGAAATGTACTACTGACTCCTCTGTTATTATATTCTTTTCATCAATCTTCATTGATTCAACTGACTCTTCCGTGGAGAGGAGAGATTCAATCTCCCACCAATTCCTTCTTGCAATAAGACGGGTGAGGGTCTTCTTCGACGTCGACGGCAGTGGGCGTTCTTGTTGTTGACTTAATGGTTCTACCCTTGATCGAATCATACTATCAGCTAACTTCAATTTAGTTCTGTTCTTCTTCTTAACTATATTTGACAGTATACTTTGCCCCATTTCTTTGTTTGTTGCTGAGTCCATCATCATATTATTAAACTGCTATCTATCGTAATCGTAAAGCATCAATTCTTCTTATCAACTAAAATTGCATAGGCTACTATTCTTTCATGCTTAGCTTTATGTTGTGCCTCTTCATCAAATATATCGTCGATTCTGACTTGCATGTTTCATACGACCACAACTTATCCTCCCGAAGCACAACTACATCCGCCCTAATGGATTTCAACCACCGTATGCAGGTTCAGGATCTTTCAGGATGTATGAGACAAATTGAAAACTGCATACAAAATTGTCCTTTAGGGCTACTTTAGGGGTCTTGAAGGATACCTGACTCCTGACACCAAAGGAGAGGAACAATGACGCAGTATGAGTCACCGCGCCAGGTGATGGCTTGTTATTGTATTGAACAATAGGGCATAATTATTGCAGCTCCATCTTCTTCTAGACATAAATAGAAGGGTAGTATCAGTTCAACAATGGCGGTAGTATGTTCAAGGTCGATTCTAATAACTTTTGTTGTGCACATGATTTGCTCATCTTGGGGTTTTACTCCATCAATGACAACTAGTTCTAAACAAACACACCTAACATCAACTAAAGGAAGCTTATTTGATCAGCAGGTAGATGATATGTTTACCAAGTTCGATACAGACGGTAATGGTTATATCGACAAAGAAGAGTTTCGAGCGGTAGCAGAAAAGATGAAATCATCATCTCGAAGAAGAGAAGTATTGAGTGTCGCTACGGCAAGTTTCGGTAGTTTGTTTGTGGCATCAGGATCAAATACGTTTCAATTTGCACAGAAACGTCTAAGATCGGGATATTTGGAAGAACTTGCTGAGGATGCACAAAACAAACTCTTTCCAACTGCAATGTTATCATCCGATGTAGACAAAGCAATAGCAAATGTACTCACGGCTAGAGGGTTTACACCTGAGAATACTCTATTTGGTCATAGTGTTTGTGCAGATGAAGTGAATAATAGAAAAGAACAGCTCATACCTTTGATGGTTAACAGGTGGCAGGAAGGTTTTGCTTTGGGAGGACTTGGAGGTCTACCTTTTGCTGGCAAGAGTGGTTTCGGTGCCTATCTTCATCATTGTCCTGACGATGGCAAACTACTTGTGTTATTCGCCCCACATGTCGGTATAGATGGTAAGAAGTTGTATTTTGAAATATGATATGTTAGATATACGCTACTCGACTCATGCTCATGTGATATGTATGCCATCAAACTGTACAAAATATCAATGTAGAAAATGGAAGTGTCGGATCACTACAGAGAGATGGACAGGCGAAGGTGTCGACAGCATGTGGAGCAGCAATTGGAGCTTACAAGGCATTGCAAAAGAAGAAAAAGACGGCTGAAGACCCTCTTCTTGTACTCGAGAATGAAAACACAAACCTATACAAAGAATACGACCCACAATTGGAAAATATTGTTCAGCTTCTGGCCCCAAGGCTAAAAGGTATTGAAGAGAGTGAAGATTCTATTGCTTTTGTTACATATCAAATGTACGGGATTATTAGAGAACTCATCACATCGGAAATTATCGGTAATAAAGACTTGTTTGACGTTGCAAACGAAGTGGCTGTTGTTGGCGGTATTATGATCAATAGAAGAAAGGGCGGCGACTTCTTCCAACCACTTAGCTTTGAAGCTCGTCGTAAAGGAGAGAATCCAGAAGATCTGTTTGAAGAAAGCTTTGGAAAACTGCCAGATTTGCTTCCAGTTATCGGTTCCTCTGAAGCAATGAATAGGGCATCGTTATATAGTAGATAAATTCACAAGACGGTTGACTTAGTTAAGCCTCTGAAATTGATATGTATGCATATTATTATGAATACACGAGATTCATGACTTGTTTCTCATCATCAGACACCTAAATTAAAGTTGAAAGCATAGATGTGTAGAAGTCAGTTATGTTCATGAGTCCAACGACTCTACGACTTTGTGAACTTTATTCTTGAGGGTGCATGAGCTACCTAAAGTGATACGACGACGGCCAGACTCAGCATATAAACTTTTGAGTTTTGATTTATCGTTACCTATTATCAATAGACCATTTCGTAGCCATATATAATAATAAGTATACCACACCCTCCCGATGGACCATAGTACAGCAGAGGATGAGACATGCCCAATCTGTCTGAATGATATGGCCGCATATGATCATGAACACCCTATCAAATGCCCCAACAGTGAATGTTCGTTTAATTTTTGTATCAACTGTCTTACCTCCCTCTTATCATCATCAAAAGATGACTATGAAATGGCAAGCGATGGTAATCGTCATGTTAAAGTTCATTTAAATTGTCCAAATTGCCGAGCCGACATCTCAGACACAATAGAGGGAACTATAATAGATCGCAGAAAGGCACTTTCCAACGAGCTGTGTAAAGTTGCTGGAAAGTCCGCGTTCGTATTGTTTTTGGCATTTAATTCTGTGTGTTTGATATACGTCATGATATCCATACCTTCATTGATTGCTCTTGTTAATGTCATGCACTAACATATGTTCCAATCATCTTCTCTTTCATTTTTTTTTACAGATAGTGAACTAAGCGCTAAGGAGTTGCAATGCAAGTATTGGAAGGAGAAAGATGGACTAGTATTATACGAGGATGATGGAAGTCCAAAGAAGAAGGGTTCCAAGCCATTAGAAATAGATTCATCTCTCTTTGGTGGTTTAGATTTCGCGTGAGTACAATAATTTGTTATGGTGCACCTTATTATTTATATGTGTTCCTCATGTTGTAATTCTTATAATCTTACAACTGTATAATTAATTTTGGTATGCTCCAGCATGACGGAACAAGAGCAAAAGTATGTTACACAACTAATGACAAGTGGATATCCTGATCAATTATGTCAAGCAGCACAAATATTATCTGGCGTGGCAGAACTATTGAGGAAAGGTATGATACCATCCGTACACAATTCAACAACAGCAAACAACAGTAATAACAACAATGCACCAAACAATGTAGCTGCCAATACTGCACGCACTACCACAGCACTGCAAAATGCTGGTAATAATACAAATACAATGCGTAATGGATATTCAAATGCTGGTATAACAACTAACAGATCTCGAGAAGATACACCAGTTAATGATTTCCAGAGGCAAATGGAAAATCAGGCAAGGGAAAAGTTACGAAGACCACTTCCAGCACGAATGCCATTATCTGTTACACTTAGTACTGGAGAGTTTGAGAAGATGGCCTTAAAGTCACGACAGGAGGCCGAATTACTTGCTAATCCTCCTCCAGAGCAACCAAAGTCCTGGTTTAGAGGATTACTCGGGAAAGGTACGGGTGCAATAAAAGGAGGAGCCACAATGACATTCGTAGACGATGAGTGGGATGGCTCTGTCGCAGATGCATTCGCAAGAGCAAGGATTGGTACTAGTTCAGGAAATAGAAACAAGGCAGTAGTTTTTCCTCGTGTAGGGCCGAAGAATCCAGTAGAGCAAATCTCAGTGAAGAAGATTCTTGCTTTGGGTGAACAGGAAACTGCCGATGAAAGGAAAGATGGTGGAATGCCGACAGCTAGAACTCAAAGAGTCTTAGTTGGAAGTGTAAAGGGTCAAGCTGGTAAGTCTGGTATTCAAAAAGGCGATGTTGTGACCCATGTTAATGGTGAAGTATTCACTGGAAATGCTGCAGAACTTAATGCATTGTTGGTGACTACATATGACGAACAAGGGAAGGATGGAGTTGTAATGATTGCTGTTAATTGTGAAGCATGCACTGCAGAAGCACTTCGTCTGCGGTCTCGAATTCGATAATCATGAGAGGCTATTTCTTAAACTTAAAGCTATATGCAAAAGTTTATTTTGATGTTGATAGTTGATGGTTTGATCTACACTTAAAAAATAGCTTATACGATCTCTCTGCATAAGAACTAATGAACACCTATGTACGGTTTATTCAATTCTTTAGCGGTGTTGGTCCGGTGATCCCAATAAAAGATATGCCATTCCACGTAACAAATTTGTTAGTGATAGCACAAAATTGGCCGTCGAGCGAGAAAATATGATGCATATGCATTGCAATTATTGCAATAGTATTATCGGCGACCCATATATGACCTTAAATTGCATGTAGAATTCATTTCTGCAATCAGTTTTGGCTGTTCAACGATATTATTGGCTGTAGGATGCAATAATAAGTCAAAATTGGGTATCCTTTGACCAGTAAATAGGTATTATCACTGTAATTATTGCAATTATGGTGAACTATACAGTTAATTTATTGTTCATAAGTATACTGGTAGTGTTGGTTATGTCGGTATTGCAATAACAGTTGTTATATATCATATTAATGTATAGTAGAGTCGGCCTTAATTTTACTAGGTAAAAGTCCAATTTATTAGGCGAAAAGTCCAAAAGTCCAGTTTTTTCCAAGGTCCAATTTTTTCCAGCCGGTAGCATTGGGTTGACAAAGATATGATTGATGATGGCAAAGGTACACATAGCTGGATATCATTGAGCGGATAATAATGATGTTACCAACACTGATAATGAAAGTACTGGCACTAATAAGTGGTGGATGTGTTGCCTACCTATCACCATCCCATTATTATTATGCAAATCATCACCTCACATCACGATCCTTTGATTATAATATTATACCTCATAATCACGGCAAATCATATCGGAAAGTCAACACATCACATACATGGAAATGTACTACTTTGCAAATGACATCAGAAGGGAGAAGTACACTAAAGAATAAGAAGAGAAAAGGTCGTCGGGGTAGAAGAAATCATAAACAAACTGGACAAGTGAAGAATCCAAACGAGATAGAAACATGGAGAGTATATGGAATAAATGTAAATCCCGACGATATGTCGTCAAGTATTGCAAACAAACAAAGTGATGATATACCATCGGAACGTTCATACTTGACTCCTCCTGTACTTGAATCTCTACTATCTCGTCTTCGTATCAAATCAGATAATAGTAGTAGTGTTGAAGGTACTGACAATACTATACAATTACCACCTCAACTAATGGATGTCGTCGTTGTAAGACGATCAATTGATGCAAGGAGAAGAAGGGGGGCAGATCCTAAGTACACCTATGTGGTTGATATAAAACTTAGAAGAGAGGTCGCGGTGAAAGAGTTGAACTTATCACATCAACCTGGAAGAATGGAGAGACTAGGTAGTAACAGCGAGAAGAAGGTTATAAATACAAGCATAGATGAGGACAAAGAAGTTAAGAAACCAAAGATTGTCATCGTCGGAGCGGGACCTGCCGGCCTTTTCTGTGCATTATCATTAGCATCATCTGGATTTACACCTATATTGCTAGAAAGAGGTTTGCCAGTTGAAGGCAGAGGGAAAAGCATCGGAGCATTGATACACAGAAGAAACTTAGATCCAGAGTCAAACTTTAGCTTTGGCGAGGGAGGAGCAGGCACTTGGTCTGATGGAAAGTTAACGACACGTATTGGACGAAATAGTCAGGCAGTTCGTTTTGTTCTAGAGACACTTGTGAAATATGGGGCACCAGAAAAGATTCTTGTCGAGGGATCTCCCCATCTAGGAACAGATAATCTCGTGCGGCTGCTACGGAACATGAGAGTTGATTTGAGATCAATGGGTGGAGAAGTGCACTTTGGTAGCCGCGCAAACAAATTTCATATCAAAGATGGAAAAATCAATTCAGTAGAAGCAACCTGCATACCTGTCATTGAAAGAGGCAATACAAATAAAAAAGATACACCACTCCAAGAAGACGAAACTGTTAGTAAAACATTTTATGGTGATGCTGTGGTACTAGCTACCGGTCACTCAGCTAGGGATGTATACTATGAACTAAACGAAGCTGGAGTGGAACTAGAAGCGAAAGGATTTGCTGTTGGATACAGAATAGAGCATCCTCAGAGCATTATCAATGAAATACAATATGGCAAGGATTGGGGTTCTAGAGTACTGTGTGGAAAGATATCAACGGATAAAGCCAATATTGAGCATTTCAGAAAGGATGAAGGCGAATCCATATCTCATAAAGGAAAACTTCCAGTAGCATCCTATAGGCTTGCTACCAATGAAGCGTTTGATGGAGAAACAAATAGGGGAGCATATTCTTTTTGTATGTGTCCAGGTAAGTTCAAATGAAGACGAGTCGTTTTTGTTGTGGATATATAACTAACATCTACTTACTTATAACATCAAAGGAGGGCAAATCGTTCCGTCCTCAACCGAGCCAACCGAGCTTTGTATAAATGGCATGTCTTTCTCCAAGAGAGATTCCCTGCATGCAAACTCAGCCTTAGTTGTTACTGTCAATCCAGATGATCCAATACTAGATAGTTATAGATCAAAGCATGGATGTCTTGCAGGTCTTCAGTTTCAGCGAGATATGGAAGCTCGAGCTTTCGAGCTAGGAGGAGGTGATATGAGAGCTCCAGTGCAACGACTTACCGACTATGTAAATAAGAGAGTATCAAGTACTATTCCATCATCTTCCTATCGACTCGGTGTCAAGTCAGCGGCATGCCATGATATATATCCACAACCGATATACAAGGCACTTTCGAATGCTATAATAAATCATTTTGACAAGCAAATGCCTGGCTTTCTTTGCGATGAGGCATTACTGCATGGTGTTGAAGTAAGTACAACCAGTTTGCCAGGATTCCTTTATTTTACTTATGTCATCTCATCTAACATCTTCTCATATGTATTTTCGCAGACAAGAACATCATCTCCAGTTCGCGTCAAGAGAGATTCCAATACTTTGCAAGCAATTGGTGTTGACAATCTATTCCCATGCGGTGAGGGGGCAGGCTTTGCGGGAGGCATTGTATCAGCTGCAGTAGACGGGCTAACAGTAGCAAACTCCATAAAGTCGAAATTTGCCTCTAATACACAGCCCGGTGATACAACAACTTTACTGTTCAATAATGACAGTAAGGCATCAAAGGTGGGCTTTGATTATTGAATGACATACTCGATAAAGATAATATGTTGCAACTGACAATGGTTTGATAGAGCCTAGCAAGATGCATTCCCCGAATTTTATCTTCTCATGTTTGTAGTATTTTAAAGAGAATACTTCCTTTGATTGATACAATATTATTTTACCAGTGTTATTCCTTTAATCCCCGATTTCCTCTATAATCACTCCCTTGACATGACATCAGCAATCAACCCATAGAGATACCCCTCCAATCATACAATCGACCACTTTATTTTCTAAGTTTGAGAAGTAAACTCTTATTCCCCTTAATCTTTTTTTGTAGTTGAAGTAATCCATACAATAATGCCTCTGCAGTTGGAGGACATCCGGGAACATAAATATCCACGGGAACAATCCTATCACACCCCCTAACAACTGAATATGAATAATGATAATATCCCCCACCATTGGCACACGATCCCATTGATACTACCCATCGAGGCTCAGGCATTTGATCATACACCTTTCGTAATGCTGGTGCCATTTTATTAGTTAACGTCCCAGCCACAATCATCACATCCGATTGACGAGGTGAGGCACGGAAGACCATACCAAATCTTTCCATATCATACCGTGATGCAGCGGCATGCATCATTTCAACTGCACAGCATGCTAATCCGAATGTCATGGGCCATAGTGATCCCTTCCGTGCCCAATTGACTAGATCATCAACACGTGAAACTGTGTATTCAACTTTATTATTCACTGGTACTCCGCCTGTGCCGGTTAGAAGTTCATCTACTCCTTCTAAACGGGTTAGCTGTAATAATTTTGTATTTATTTTGTATTTGTTTATTTAGGTGATGTATTGTATATGTGGATAAAGAAATATTAGATTGAGGAGGTAAATAGTTAATACAGAAATTGCATCAATTTTGTGCACATCTTGTGCATTTACTTACCGCATCGGTTGTAGATGATGCCTTTTCGGACATACTTCGAGTAGCCATGCAGCTACTTCTAATAGCAGCGTTCCTTAGGCCTACCCGCAATAGAGAAAGCGCCATGATGTTTGTGTTTGTTGAGTGTTACCTTTATGAGTACCACAACAGAGTTACTTATTTTTTGTTTTATCGGTTTAGTTAGAAGTTAGAAATCTGATTATAGTACGAGATAATCGGTAAAAGCCAGAGTTACTATTGTACTTACCTATTTTGATGATAAAGCAATATACACAGATGATAATATAGAGTGAGATGTTTAAGTTTGACTTTGCTGCAGAGTCTGTGGTAGAAGGGAAAGATGATGATGGTATTGCAACAAACAACTCCAATGATAATAAAACGACTTCAGATGCAAATGATATTACAATTACAAAGTTGTTAGATAGATCTATACAAAATGCAAACAAGTGTATACTTTTGAATGCATCATCCAAGGTTTTTAATACCAACACAAACACAATAAATAATGAAGAGTTCAAACCCAATCTACAGTTTCATGAACATAAGAGTATAGATTTAAAGTCAACTAATAATATGGACAATCTACGATATGTCATCCCGAAACATAAATTATCAGATGATACTACAGACTTGATATCTGGAGTATACGAAGGAGGTTTAAAGGTATGGGAATGTTCAATAGATCTCTGTCGTTTCCTTACACAAATAATTGATGGCAATTTGGTTGGTGAACCCGATTTAGATGCAGTACACAAAGCTGTGATTAGATCTCTAGATTTAGGAGGTTGTACAATGGAGCTTGGATGTGGACACGGCCTACCAGGTTGTTTGATATTAAGAGAGAATATCCGTAGATCATTTAACAACAACAGTAACAACAACAAGAAGCAGCAGCAAAAATATAGTGGTTCAGTTGTTTTGTTTTCCGATTTCAATGACTTTGTTATACATGATGCAACAATACCTAATGCCCAAGTTAATGTCTGTGGCTTGATGAGTAATGACGGTGTTGCATTAGACGAATGTTTAATAGCAAAAGCTTTGTTTGAAAGAACTATGTTTGCAGGAGGAGATTGGATGGGTCTCTCTCACAAGATATCCAATGGCAATCTGCCATCATCAATATCAGACAATGATAATCGATTCGATCTCATTCTAGCATCAGAGACAACATATACTCCCGAATCATGTCAAGATACTGCCTTTTTAATGTTACGACACTTGAAGGTTGATGTCGGAGTTGGGCTGGTTGCTACCAAGAGGTTTTACTTTGGAGTAGGTGGAGGATCAGACTTGTTTAACGAAGCATGTGAAAAGCTATGTATGACAAATCAACCTCCATATTCAACACTACGCCTTTGTGTTAGAACGGTCCAATCATTTGATACGGGAAACGCCAACATTAGAGATTTACTAGAAGTTAGATGCCAAAGGAGGTAGTAGACAACAATACTAGATGCGATTCGCATGCTATAAGAAACCGACAGCACCATCATACTTAAGAAACCGAAACACATGTATACCATACACTCCATTCATTGGTAATTAATTAACATGGAGAACTTGAATGAATTGAAAGCACATGTAATATTACATGTGACTTCCATACATTCATAACATCATGCCACCTCCACCAACTCATCTCAAGCTCACAATTTCTATTACAAGTACAAGCTACTACCAAATCAAACACACAAATCTACTATGAAGGGTCAAGACACTACAACTCTATGCGCTGTTGGCGGCCTCATCGTTGGCGCCGCAACACTTAGTCTTTCAAGTAACGCTGTGATCAAGCAGATGCTTCGGGGCACTGAGCGAGCCAAAGATGGAGGAGATTCAATCATCGGCAGCGATCGTGTCCTAGTACCTCCATTGACTTCTGTTTCTTCAGACAAACAAGTTGAAACTTCGATTGATACCGGCGAGAAGAGTATTGAAGAAGATGTTGAGATCTTGTATGAATGGAGAGGCGAAGAACCTCTAAACAATATGACATTGGAGGATGGACAATCCATGATGTACTCTGAGAGGATTCTCAAAGAGATTGATAATTCAATCAGTCGTCGTACAAACTTGTTCTCTTCAGGTGGCTTTCGCCTCAAGCTGTTCTGGAAGGTGGGTTATTACTGGCAAGAGCGCTACACAGAAACTTTTTGGTGTATGGGTTGCGGGGATTGCAAAGAGAACGATGTGATGAAACTTGTAAGTGGGATAATGTTCAGGGTGTGCTTGGTTCTGAATGCTTCACGTCTCATTCTATTCCTGCTCCCTCACTTCCTCTCAACCAGACGAATTGCAAGACGAAGACTGGCGCTGATGCTCAGTTCAAGAGGGTACGTCAGAAGAGAGGTGACCAATACCGTGTGGTTGGCACTAACTTGTGTCTACAGAAGCTAGGCCGTCGAGGCACTAAAATTGCTTTAAAGCCATGCAAGAAGAACAATTCCTGGCAACAGTTCACAGGCTTCCGTGGCGATGGAGAGTCATTTGATATTCGCGTCCGGAAGCAGAAGGGTCGTTGTCTTACTAACCACCATCATCCTAAAAAAGATGAGGTTGTATACGCAGAGTCTTGCTACAAAGCCCACAAGACAAAGACCGGCTATTGGACAGAATATTAGATGTCCTTCCATCCTTAGGAGTATATGTCATTTGTTTTATCTGTTTAAGGTACATGTCGTGTTTATGTGAAGATGTATAAGTATGAAGTGATTGGTGAAAGTAGAATAACCTGTAAAGAATAAGTGGAGAGTAGAACTGTTATCTTGAAGGTCCCAAGCTTTATTCTGTCTACACTATACTTTCTCCCCAAAATATCCTTAACCGTAGAAGTCTCCTAGGCTTTTGGATGGTTATGATAACGAATAGGTGCATGATTTGGCAACCTCAGTAACTTCCTCAATACATCTTTAATCCTCCCAACAACTCTTTGATTGTTAGCGGTTTTATTCCACACACTCAATACATCCTCGTGTCCACGAACACTAATAACAGCGCCGCAGATCTCGCCCTCTGGTACATCTGGGAATCCCCCAAGTAGTGCTAGAAGAACCTCTTCCCAATACCGTGAACCTAACAATCCCCTCTTTGGTAGTCTAATAGTCCAACGTCCACCATTCGCTATTATTATTAATAAGTTTAGGTTGATTGGTATGAGATAACATACAAATTATATTATCAAATACTTTTACAGCACACATACTTACAATTGTAATTATCTTCCCAAGTTGGCTTAACACCCTCCCTAAAGAAATGGTAATCAGTAGTTGCAGGTAATTCATGTGGCCGTACTAAATAGTTGTAAATAGACCAAAACTCCTCAATGGTCTTGCAAGTACCAATAATCTTGACAGCATCTGTAAAGGATGCTCGGTCTGTGAGAGATGCCTTCACATCAGCCTCCGATATAGCCGTATTACCCTTCTTACTACGGCGCATATAGTGGAAGGAGTAGCCTGTTTGGAGTGGTGTACCCTGTGAATGTAAGTATCAAGTAAACCAACCCATCCCAACCAGCACCCGTTGATATCACCAGTACCAGAGGATTTGCAATACATATCATATCATGTGTTTAGTTTGTAGTTTGTATTGTTGCAAACGAAATCGTCACACCGGATAAATACAAAAACACAAATCATCAATATATAGTTCTTACCGTCATGGTTGGAGTATTGATGATAATGTAGGTATTGATATATTGAATATTGTTGGAGTTGAGTTAATACAAAGCAAATGTTTTAGGATACCGCCAGCAACTTTTGATCTTTACGGAGTTTATGGTGTAAATTTCTCCACTTGGCTTTGCTATTAGCATTGCCTATTGAACAGTATACCATATTATTACAAATTACAGGGTATATCTCTCTATATGTTCTGTATATTATATTTCGGTGTAGTACTTTGGCGCAACAGGATTCAACTAAAAAACATATCTATGATTATATCATTGTTTACCTAATCATAGCACAACCTCCATATCATATTATATCAATACACCACCACAATGGTACCATCCAAGAGAAAAGTGTGCAAGCATAACCGTATCAAGGACGAGCAACCCGTGTTGGATTTTGATGTTCTTCCCAAGAAACAAAATAAAGGCAAACGAGGGATCAAAAATGGATCTTCATCTTTGATGAAACTTGAGTCATGTCAATCTACCTGTTCTTCCAATAGTAACAGTATATCATCTTCCAATAGTAACAATATGAAACGTATTCAACCAAAGAAGGAAGCTATCAAGCGCCGACGTTCAATAGGACGGTCTTCCGAGACGCAATCTCACACACATGTTGTACCGAAGAAGAGATTGACTGTATGCAGTGACATTACAGTAGCGAAAAAAGTGAGTGGCGGAAGTAATAGTAGAATTAACAAATCAAGGTTAATGCAGATATTTGGGAAGAAGAATACAGTGCATAATAGTGCTTTACCCATTGACGATTCAAAATTTGATGGTGGTAAGAAAGGAAGTGCATATCAAAAGTCTTTAGGGCAAGAGAATGATATTATGCATACCCAACAAACGTTAGTACCAGCTTTTCACCAGCCTTGGTATCAACCATACAAACCAGCTTTATCAAATGATATTTCATATTTACCAAAAGGAGTAGTTGACATTGATAGCCTATCTCTAGAATGCTGTCTAAACTCGTATCAGACACACGGTGGCCATTCGTGGGTGACAAGCACCCGAAGGTGCGGGTGTGTTAAAGATTCAAATCATAATGGAAAAGATTGTCTAACTGAAGCCTACCTAGGTAGCTATGGTATAGAACGGTATGGTATGGTAGGTCTTGCGGGAAAGGTAAGGGGCAGTGAAAGTATCAATGCCAAGGATTGGAAGGTAGAGCAACGATGGCTTGATGAGACAAGACAAGAGTTGTTACCGCAAAATATCAATGTAAAGGGTGATGGAGTTAGGCTAGTCCCTTCACCCACAAGTATATTGGATGCTTCCACCCGTCAAGAATTTGCATCGTTGCTACCGACATCTATTGAAAAGCATCTAGATTACATTGCTCGTCAACCTTGTGTAAACATCCATAACAGAGCGGTATTGATTGATTGGTTACATGAAGTGTGTAGTCGATCACATAATCGGCAATCTTTGGAAACATTTTTACTCTGTGTTATGCTGTTAGATAGGAGCTTGGCTTGCTCTTATCCTAACACCGCAATGGGCACAGACAACAACGGGAAGAGTATAACCATGCATCAAGACGATACGTTGGCTATTGGTTCAGACGATGTGCAGTTATTGGGATGTGCATGTTTACTCATATCATCAAAACTTACTGCGGTATTATATCCTCTCAGTGTCGATGAGCTTGTTATTCTAACAGACAACACTTACACTCAAAAAGAGATTGTTGGCACCGAGGCCGCGGTTTGTAAAGCTCTCAAGTTCGATCTATCGTTTGTTACGCCAGTTGAATATCTGGATAGATTTTTGAGAGCTAGTTATGTCAGCGCAAAGAATTCAACCTCTTCTTCATCAGCGATTGTCGGGATGAATAATCCAACCAACAGTTTGATGGAAAAGCTTGTGCACTATCTTCTTGACTTGGGCACTTTGGAGTACAAATTAGTGATGAAGAAACCTAGCCTGGTGACAGCAGCTGCCATTTACCTTGCTCGTGTACAGTTAGGTATCCGTGATTTTTCCGAACCACTATTTGAAGTCCCATCTCGTACCACAAGCTCTGTTTCTAACAAGAGTACAATTTGGTCCAAGACCCTTGAATACTATACAGGATATGATACTTGGCACTTGGAGGATACTGTTAAGCTATTACACGACATTTGGGCAAATGCCTCGACATCCGAATATCCATCTATGTTTGACAGGCATTCAAGTAGTGGCTGCAAGAAGGTGGCATTGAGGACTGTTGTGAATAAGGATGACTTGGGATTTCTCTGAACTATACTGAGACAAGCGAACGATATTGAAGCAGCTTCCGTTTAGAGATCTGATATGATACGCTCTCGGAGGCGAATCATGAAGAGTATAGATAATAATCATATTAGATTTAGACCCACACAAGAAAGGTCGTTCTCTCTCATTAGATGCACTATCACCAAAGGCCTAGGGTAGAGCTACCTAATGTTGTTTTGTCGTTCTCCTTTCACCTCCAAAGATACCCTTGAAAATTCTCATTTTTTTGCCGCCTCATCTTCCTTCAAATAAAGATCTTCCCCCAAATAAAGTTGGGCAAGTGTAGTAGAATCAAAGAGAAGTAGCATCACTACTGATTCTAAAACCTTGTATCTCTCGTCATAAACTTATATAGTACATCAAATATTACATCACAAACACATCAAAGAACAACAAAATAAATCATGAGTACTACTCTTCTCCCCGGAGATTGCCCATCAGCTGTCGAGGGTGTAACAGTATGTCCCCCATCATGGGCTGAAGATCCTCAGTATCAAGGTATGAGTTCCTACTTCGGTGGCGAGTCACCGCTATCATTGACGGTTGGATATCTCGTCGTTTTAGGATTCGGTGCCTTGTTCTCCGTCTTTACTACCCTCGTTGTTTTTATGGATAAGGTCTTTGCTGGCAATGCATCAATTACTAGTGAGCACTTCAAGTGAGTATTCCTTCTTCCTTTTGTATGTATAATTGCAATGTGTTATGTAGATATATAATTGTAATTGTGTGTGATATGATATGCACATCATGTATCATATAATATATTATGATTATTATGAACATTCTTATCGACATGACACGATATGTATATAGTTATATAGATATGCTCACATCTCATGTTCTCTCTCCCCCCTCCCCCATTTACTTCCCCATCAATACTCAATCATTTGCAACACACATCATATTATGATCAATAATCATTTATCGTTATTACAACAATCTACCTACAGCACTGCGGGACGTATGGTAAAAACAGGTCTAACCGCATCAGTTATCGTATCTCAGTGGACATGGGCAGCAACTCTCCTACAGAGTTCCAATGT
>Ga0214478_100571_pt1 | contig 21314 bp, 16 predicted proteins | sample M1_20Mar14CPVII9_2_FD_178001 | JGI IMG/M metagenome (GOLD analysis project Ga0214478, IMG submission 178001) | Marine eukaryotic communities from Monterey Bay, California, United States - M1_20Mar14CPVII9sort6BwellD7 | ecosystem: Environmental > Aquatic > Marine > Unclassified | place: USA...
ATGATGAGTTGTACTATGATGATGATAATGACGATGAAACATTGTTTGATAAAGTGCAGGTATCGACGGAGCAGACGTTGGAGACTTTATGGAATCATATTGTAAAGTAGACTATTTACTTTAATATCTAAGATCTCATAGACACAACGACTAGGGTACAAGATATGGTAACACATGTTCGATAATAATATCAGCTCCACAGCCAATACGGCACTGTTCTCTAACAGTTGATTCCTCATGCTTGCGTTTTCTCCCTACCATTTCATTTATCTTATATTTCCAAAGAACAAGTTCAATCATTGAAGTAGCTTCCTTCAGCCTGTGGTATTCATCCTCATACTGGGCAAGTTTGGTCTTAACATCGGAAATGAATGCTCTCTTTTGAATAATACTACGCTGATGGTCAGAAGAAAGTTTCGTGATTTTGGCCTTCGTGATATCATCTCGCCATTTTTTCACACCAATTGCTTTCACACGCTTTGATATACTTAGTTGTAGTAGAGGACCAACTGCCTGGCAGATCCAATTATAAGTTTGAGGTCCATTAACAGATACATTCTCAAGAACTGTTTCCCAATCAATAGATTCCTCGGGAAAGTACTTTTCCTGCAAATCAACAAGATTCTGAACTCCATCGATTGCACCCACACCACCCAATGTTTCTACCATTAGATTCCAATTCATTTTGTAGTTAGGATAGTTGGATTGATAACTTTTTACCAAGAACTGTATAATCTCATCAGGTGCCTTCCCCCATATCGCATAAAGTAGAGGTACTGCTCCCCACCTATCTTCGGTAATGAGATTCTCGGGGTACTTATCAACTAATAACCGATACAATCCATGGTTCTGAACTGTCGAACAGGCAAGTATGTGAAGAGGCGTCATACCCAAACAGTCTTGCTCTCTACCAGTCGGGTCTGTTTTACTTCGTCGTCGACTAATCCTAATATCTGTTGCGGTATTCAGTTGATCTGTCGCAACATTGTTATATGATTGATAGTATAGCATCTTGTGAACTGGTAGATTATCGAATCTACATTTCAGCGCATTGAAAATACCCGCTTCTGATCCAAACAATTGCTTCAGATCTCTACAATCCATGAAAGTAGTATGAATGCGGAATCCATAATCACTATCTGGCAGAAAGAGAGCCAAGTTGCGTAAAGAATAGCATCCAATAAAAAAACCCTGTGTGACCATAATTCTACGATGGGGTATCTCGAGAGAAAATAAGGCGGGGCAACGGCAAATCATTTGATTAACTGAGGTTGTTGTGATTGATGCAGGAATACGAAACTGTGTAATTTTACTACCGTAAAATGGGTTATTACCAATCCTCTCTAAACCATCAGGTAGATGTATAGATAGCAAAGGAGCATCACCATATGCCAAGTGCCCGATATTTGTAACAGTGGAAGGAATACGAATGTGTTGCTTCAAGGATGAGCATTGATGGAATGCTTGATATCCAATTGATAGAAGGCCTTCACATAACTCAACCTCCTTCAATTTAATGCAATTGTTAAATGCATTTGCGGATATTGCAGTAACTGAAGGATGGATACGGGCACGAACTACATCATCTGGTACCGTCGAACCCTCTCCCATGTATACAAATACTTCCTCGGTATCGTTGTTATTGTTAGACATACTGATGTATTGTTTTATTTAGTATTGTTTTCTTATTACTAGATGCACCAACTTTGCAAAAATTGTTAATCTTGGGTGCAATATTCACGCTACAGTTATGAGACTATCATTAATCGAAAGATCATTAAAAACTGAAGTAGACTCTGATACTTTCAGTGTATGAGATGATGTATTGCAATACCAATCGCCCTCCGAACATCACTATATAGACCACCAGTATCTAAAGGACAAACTCCTTAGGATACCTTAATTTATACCCCTATTCTAATTGAAACATTCACCCCGCCAATTAAACGTAGGAACAGAATAAATTGTGTAGGGTAAAGAGGCAGAATCTTGTTTTATTATCCCTAAGGGTAAAAAAGCACCTTTTGTAATAAAAATATAATACATAGTACCAGTTGGCGTCTCTTTGCAATAACAATATGCCACAACAAAGAGTAAATCAACTAACACCCCGACGTAAAAAGTCCGATGGTGGTGTGTTAGCACAATCTTCTTCATCTGCGGCAGCGGCTACTACTAAACAACAACAATCCTCACACAATACAAATTTGCAACAGAATGCCAATGAAGAAGAGCCGACCCACATGATTGATAATAATAAATCAACTACTACTACTGATAAGATGATGAAAACTAATGATAATATGAGTGTTTCATCCTCTAATACCACCGAAGAAGATAATAACAGTAGCAGTGACAGTGATGATGAAAGTCAAGATAGCGAACAACAACCATCAAACTCCAACGCCACAAACACAAACAACAATAAATCATCACAACTGACACCATCCGAACGTGACGAATTATCCAAAACATTAACATTACCACCAAATATAAATCACATTAATGAATTATCAGATTATGAAATATTAAGATTACGTAACATTCAACGGAATGAGGCTAAATTGGCAAGTTTGGGTTTATTCGCTGGTATTACCAGTAAGAATAATGGTAATGGAAATAAAGGAAAGAAAAAGAATAATAGCCCAAAGAGTGCAGCGGCAATCAAGGCAGCAAATACACGACGGCGTAATGCCGAAAAGGCAAAGTTGATGATTGAAAATCATGAAAAATGGCAACGTTCTCAACAGCAAATTTCAATGGAGCTCAATGGCGGCGGCACCAACAACTCTACTACAACAACTTCAATATATGCATCATTCAAAGGAAGCAGCAATTCCTACTACAGATCACAACCATCCCGTACTGCCAAATCCAAATCCATATCCTACACTTCTTCCCCTCAACACAAAACAACACCAAAACGTATCCAACAATGGCATACCAATCTCTCCCTCTTGAAAGCCTATCATACACAACATCAATCCTACAATATATCACGTACCTCACAAAATGGTAAATATAAACCATTGGCAGATTGGTTAAATCGACAACGTATACAATATAATAAATATAAAAGTAATGAAAAGAATACATTGGATAATGAACGTGTTAGTTTATTGGAGGGATTGAATGGTGTTTGGTGGAAACGTACCCGTGCTCATTCAAATGGTAGGGGAAGGAGCAGTAGGAAGAGAGAAGTATCATTTGGTAAGAGTAGAGGAAAAGATATTAACATTGCACGACAATTATGGAATCGTAGTCAACAAGAACAAGATGATATTTCATTATCATCAACTGATGATACAAGTATATTGGATAAAATGGAACGTGAGGTATATAGTGATTCCGAATCAGAATATGGCCGCCTAAGTCCGAAGAAAGAAGAAGCTTCGTATTATTATGATTCCTATTCAGATGAGTATGAGAGTGATAATGATGGTAGAAGAGGAGACGGCGATATGGCAGTAGCAAGGAGCAGAAGAGGAAGAGAGTATGATTCTGAAGAAGATTCGCGTGAAGAAGAAGACTACTATAATCGGAAGCAACCATCAATGAAGAAGAAGGCAAGGAAAGGCAACTCTATCAACAACATCACGAAAAACAATACAGGTAGTAAAAGAATGAGCTCATTGGAACAAGTGGCACCAGTCGAGAAAGTTAGTCATCATACTAGATCACCAAAAAGAAGAAGAAAGTCGTCCAAGACTCGTAAAAGGTCGAATGAAGACTACTACGACCAATATGATGACAGGCGACGAAGATCGTACTCGCCACAACATCAGTCAAGGCATCATGAAATGGATAGACGACGACGCTCCTCCTCGTCTAGACGACGACCCTTCTATCATGATGAAGGATCATTAATGTCAGAAGAGGAGATAACCTCACGAGAAGAAGAGGATACCAACAGCGTTTCTTCATTAATGATTGAAGAAGAACATTACATACGTCGTAGTAGTCAAAAGAGGAAACGAGTAAGACGACGTAGTAATGACGACTATCATTATCACAGATCTCATCGTGGTGGTGGAAGTGAACTAGTAAGAAAACAAAAACCAATGAATGAAATAATAATCTCGCCATCTAATAATACTGGCACTACTGTTGCTCAATCATCAACAACAACGACATTGTCAACACTTGAACGTAACAAGTTACTAGCCGAATATGGAAAGTTATATGAACGTCAATGTTATATATATGAAAGGAAGACGAGGTTAGAGTTGGAGTTAAGGGCGATACATTCCATGTTATTGGAAAATAATCGTAAGAGGAGTGAGATGGGAAGTGCTGATGTTGGAATGATTGGTAATGGCGGCGGTGGTGGTATGATTGGGAATTTGGGCAGTGCTAATAAGCTATTGACTGCTGGGGATGAATGAATTGGATAATGCTATACAAAGTGATTAGTCTGTGAAGGAGTGGGGGTTGGGGATGGTCTAATTGTTTTTAGACTTGCCAACACTTTAGAACTGTCTCATCATGCGTAATACGGGATGGTCTAATTGTTTTTAGATTTGCCAACAATTTATTTCACTGTCTCATATTATGGGATGATCTAATTGTTTAGACCTGTTTAGACTTGCCACCACAGTTTATTCACTGTCTCATTTGCAGAGATGTGGTCATAATATTATTCATATGCTGTGCTTAGGATTCCGGTATCTTCCCTAAGATTATTGGGCTTCTTTATTTCAGGGCTTGTATAATATGATGCAGTGTTTAATTCTTATTAGTGTTTACCCCGATATCTTATCGGTATCTTTAGAAGATAAGTTTCTAATAAAGTTAATTTCTAATGATACCCCTTTATACTATAACCCCTCGGGGAGAAGTATACATGATTATCTATATGCATATCAGCCCACTGGTACTAATTTATTTTCAATAGGGCGCATGCTTTTGTCTCATCGAAATAACACAAGCCCATCAAGCTAGCCAAAATAACACAACAAAAACGAGGCTGTACTTCTTCACTCTGCTCTCTCATAATATTTCATCTTGATACTTGCAACAAGAGGATTATCAATATATACCCTACTATCCAAATAGAGTGCTCTATCTGATTGTTATATATTATCGTCGTCATCTCATATAGATCGACTATACTAACTACACCACACAACTTAAAAGTCTACCGACCACATAAAACTTATTCAACAAACAACACAACTATACAACAACACAATGTTTAAAACACTAGCATTAACAATAGCCCTCTTCGGATCAGCCGCCGCCGATGATTGTGCCCCCGTATGGACAGGTTTACATTCCGAGGGTGATATCATCTCCTATACAGAAACAGTTACCACCTACTACTGTTGTTACACTTCCGACAATGAAGATTGTGCAATGACTTCCCCAAGCACACCAGGCTGTACTTGTAAGAATGTTTCGAATCTAGCTAGTCCAACTTCTTGTGCAAAGGGTCTTTCTCAAACAATGGTAGAGGATGAGTCATATAATTATGTATGTAAAAATGGCGTTCAAGCGTTCTGTAATGATGCTACCTATCAGCCTAGGAGTAATGCGGTGGATTATTCTGCAGCAGCTTGGGAGAAGGACGATGAACAGTGTGATGTAAGTTTTTGTTTGTTTGTAAATTTTTTACATCGTTTTTTTTTTAGTGCCCCGCATTACACCCGACTAAATACTCAGGATATATATATCTTCCCTTCCTCCTCCACTCACCACCACCCCCTCCCAGCTCCCGATTGTCCCGGCTCCCGCTCCCGCTGATTGGGATGATGTTACATCGGACTGTCCCCCTCTGTATGAAAATGCCCTAGCCAACGATGCCATTGGCGAAAATACAATCGTATCAGTCGTCGAGGGTGCCTACACCATCGTGTACAAATGTGTTGACGGAGTAAATTCCCTATTCTGTGCCATGTCCAACTATGAACCCGGCAAAGGTAAATCTCAATCTGGATATCTTTATTGGACAGACCTTGGTCGATGCACCGGATCACCTGGAGATTTAGACCCATCCGACTATCCCGAGCATGAGGGCTTAACTCCCCAGGGTGGTTGTCCCCAAGAATATGAATATGTTGGTACACAAGATAATTACAATGCCGGTGATAAGGTATCCAAGGGTAATATTGTTTATGAATGTAAGAATGATGCCCATCCTGGTCCTAACTGTGGACAGGCGGGGAATAAACCGGGAACGACTGCTGGTGAGGTTGCATGGACTAAACTTGGTTCATGTTCGGGTACTATTGAACCAACTGTATCACCAACGATTGATATGTTGAATTATCCCGATGGTATTCCCGGATGTCCTGCACCTTATGAAGAGGGTACTGATGCACCTAAATACGTTATGGATGATAAGGTATCCGGTACCGACGTGGTTGGCGATGGATATTACCAAGTATACAAGTGTAAGTCCATTGGACGACGATGTGGTCAATCGGGATATGAACCAGGTGTAGATGATGGTCGTAATCCACCCGCTTGGACTGATGCATGGGTCGAAGATGGATTATGTCAGGGTACGATTTCACCCACTATTGCACCATCGTTTGATCCACTTGATGTTGCCGCTGGTTGTCCTGATACGTTAACTTTCCCTAACACAATTGAAGAGGGTGATATGGTCTCCGTGGACTTATCAGGTGATGTTGAGATGATTTACAAGTGCAAGGTAACTGGATGGTGTCAACTTGATGTCTACGAACCTGGTGCCGACCCTGATTATTCAAGTGATGCATGGGAGAAGATTGGTCCTTGTACTGGTACCTATGGCCCCACTCCCGCACCTCTACCTTGTTCTGACACCTCGAACTACAAGTTTGATAGTTGTGCAGCAGGTGATACTGAAGTGGATGTAACTGATTTCGTTGCCAACGGTTTTGGTACAGATGTTGATGATATCGGTGTTTGTCAGTGTACCGACACGGATGCTGATAATGTTGCCATCACTGAAGCATGCGAAGAAGGTAGCACTGGCTGCTCCTGTGCTACCGGATCCACCGAGACCTGTACCTACTTCCAAGCGGGACAGGGTGGTTGCGCTTGTACTACTGATTCTTCAACTACTGTGAGCTGCTCCAATGGTGATGGCTCACCTGACTGTACTTGTACCTACGATGAGAATAACGCACCAACTTGCACAAGACCTGCCGTCACCTGTGAACGGACAGGAGATCCGATCTGCACCAAGGCTTCAAAAGAATGCGAGAAGCTTGTTGCTTCTTCATCTGGTGATATCCCCATTACTGTTCAGGTTCTGGAATATGGCGAAAATGCCGATTACGACGCTGGGAGTGTTATTCGCATTCATGCCAAAAAGTACAAGTGCAAGGACTGGCCTGCGAGTTTGTGGTGTGATAAGGATGGTTATGGGCCGGATGATCAATATTTCGCCCAGGCTTGGTCTGAGGATGGATTTTGCCCCACCGTTGCACCAACTCCTGCACCGACAGATCCTCTCCGTGTCCGTTATCTACGCGGTGAGTAAGATTTGGGATCCTCAAGCAAGATTTTGTATTCAAGATTTAGAGAGAGAGAGAGAGAGAGACGCAGTAGTCTCTACATTTTTTTATAGTATAGTTATACTCAAACTTGTACGACTCTCCCATCAACTTATCGCTACGGGAGAGACAAGACTTTGAGTATTGGGGTTGAAATATGGGGAAATATGTATATGGTAGAACACTGTGTTGTAATATAAAAGAAAGAGTTGATATTAAATCTTAGTTTGTGGTAAACCGTGCTATTCATAAGAAAAGTAGAGAGGCAGGGGCTTATTATTTTCATTTTCTCCTCGTCTTGGACTTTGATCTCATTGAGTATCTAATACGCTTATCATAACTTCAGTGCTACCAAGACATTCACCATCATTGTCTAATACCTTTGACACCTCTAATTGAACAACTTGCTTATCATCAACATATATTAACCCATTCAATGCTGATACGAACAAAGGAGGAGCATAAAGAAGTCTATATAAGTTTCTTCATTTACAATGCAATTTACGAAAAAACATTACTTACAATCCATAATAAACTTTGTTAAATTATCAATGTCTGACCGATTATTGTAATATTTACTTGGTGAAGTCGATTTTAAACGATTAGGACCTGGCTTATTGGATATGAAATGTGATTTAGGTCGTTTCATTCTAAATATTATTGATAGTTTCAGAAAATCTTGTGAGGTGAAGAGTACAGAGGGGGTGGTATTCTCTTTACTATCATCATTCTCATCGTCATCGTTGTCGTCAAGTATCGTGGGATGATACCGTCTAGGTAATAATTGTAATAAACAATCTTTGAAATTCTCTTGTGCAGCTTTTGACGGGTTGTATACAAATCCACGTGCAGTACGATGACGAATCAATACTCTCGGATTGCCACGAATTGTAAATTTTATACTTCTTGGGCTGTTCAGGTTTATGTCATGTTGTTGTAGTTGATCACGAAGTGTTATCTGTTCTCCTTTACTTTCTCCTTTTGTAGATAATATACCAGAGGTATGTATTTGATCATTTGCTATAATTATGAATGGATCATTGATATCATGCCAATAATTTGGTTGTGCTGTAGATTTGCTTCTTTTTGGTGATGACTTCTTTCTACCGGCCACCGGAGTCGTAACTGACGATACAGTATCACCAACAGCTACTTTACTATTGCCATTGACAATATCTGATACTATATCGGATTTCTTCTTTGCCAAGCTTGTTGCAATTCTACAAGCATAACTTTTGCTCACATGATGTGTTCTTTTTGGTATTGTATCAAGATCATTTTTGTATTGCTTTAATTTCGTCCTAGTGGGAACAATGACGATGAAACTGTATGATATATGAGATATAGATATTACATATAAGATGTATGATAGTAGTATCGTGTGGCATTTCAGAGTGATCATGACAACCTAGCACTTTTACCTACATCGAACTGTCATTTGATTTTTCAGATTTTTAGGATACCGCCTGCTCTTCCTCACCACTGCGATCACAGCTATGCCACTGATGATTCTGGTGCTCAATATGTTCAGTTTACATCCAACCCTTAGCTCACTGACTGTAGATGTGCAAATCATCTTGAAGGACTGTATCATGCCTCCACTCACACCATACTTTCTATAAGATGAATGCCAATACAACAACCGAATATGTGTTTTATTGTGATCAGGTTCCACTTTAAGTATATACAAGCTACAGTCTATCCATTTCTCTATACAGAAGCAAACACTACAGTCCAGAACAAAGATTTAGAAGCCAATCATATGAAGGGCAAAGTTCACAAGCCTTGTCACCTTCTTCAAGCGTCGACTTCCTCCCGGGGAGGGCTCTTCTACCGTCTCCGCATCCTCTTCCATTTCAGCCATTGTCTCAATATCAGCCTCCTCAACAACGTTGTCATCCTCGACATCTTCATACTTGCAAATTTCACCAGTATACTTACAAGTTTCATACTGACATCCAACCGTGTTGTTAAACCATGGATCACGATAAGGAGTAGCGTCAGTAAATTGCTCTCCCCCAGCATAACCCGTGATAACCATACCGAATGAAACCATGTACCCCTTACACCCTTCACTCTCTTCCTCATTTAATGTGTATAATGTCACACCCGTGGTTTGACGACCATCCGCAGCTTAGTAAGGGTATACACCTTCCAGTGGAGTCCCATCGTATGAAACGCCGCTTGATGGATTGAAGTTCATCCCTACAGTATCAAACATTAGGAACTCCTGTTGAATGGGATCATCTCCTCGAAGTTTCGAACACATATCAGCACCCTTAGTTGGCGCCATGAAGATATCTTTTGCCTCGCTCTCAATACTGGCTGCTGCAAGAATGTCATTAGCATAACCGGCTTGCGTCGACTCTGCAGTGTAGTAATAACCTATGCCAGTAACATCACCAACATTGCAATTGTACTCAAGGCCAGCTGGCCCTGCATCACAGTTTGTTTTATTAAAGTATGATGCCCAATGACTTGGCAGTGGCTGACCGGGCAGGATCCATTGTGATCGCGCCTCGCCCTCAATCATTTGTATTCTAGTGCACTTGGGTGGTGGTTTTTGACCAGCCGCTGGCCGGTGGGCGAGGAGTAGTAGTGCAGCAGCCAACTTCATTATTGATAGTGGTAAAGTATTATGATGTTAATTTTGTAAATAATAGGTAGAGTTAGAGTTGAAGGATTGCAAATGGCGTTGGCGTTGAGTATTGCAATATTATGTTTGTTTTGCTATCTTGACTAAGATACCCTTGCTTTGTATGATGTTTGATATGATTTGCAATTACTGATCAATGATTAATTGATTGATTGATTGCTTTTATGAGCTAATGATAGTCGACGACGTAGCAGCACACCCATTATTATGGCTGTAAGCAAGATAGCCTACATCGGACGCGTAGATAGCTGAAAATATCTACATCAACTATGAACTTGTGCACAATTAGTCTGTTTTATAGTTTGCAGGTGGTGGTGGGAAAGCTTTGCATATCTCAACATCGACAAACGAACACTATGGTGGACAAGATAACAGCAGCTGATAGTATACGTCTTGGCATGATAATGGGGGAAGAGTTAAGAAGGGTCAGCGGGGGATGAAAGTAGTTGATGGATACGGTTTGATCGCCATATCTTGCTGGGGCCTTGGCGGCTATCTCAATCTATCTCCTTCTACATACTAACGCCAATTCTCATCTATCAACAGTAATACTCCTTCTTTGTGAATAACTTTTAATACAGGATATGTCGATACCATTGGTATATCACTTTGTAAGAAAGAGTTCTGAACATATGGGGAGGATAATAGAAAGAAGAAGTAAAAGCGCTCACATCATATGCACAAAACTTTCACCATAGTTGGTTGAAGTCCAAGCAACGTCAATAATGACATGCCACATACATCAGACACCACTGCTGTCCATATTCTTCCTATTTACTTGTCGTATATTGCAACTCTCGATTGGTTTTGTTCTTCCTCCTCCGTCGGCTTATACCAAGATTACTAATAGATTTTACTTTCCAACGTTGAAAAATGTTGATGGATGCTCGACTGTATCTTGTAAGGAAATACCAATACATCTTCTAAAACAGATCCGATTAGTGGCAAATGAGCTTTGGGATTGTACAACTACAAACGACAGTTCAGACACAAGTGAATTGCTGAAAATACCAATGATAATAGATACACATAGCAATATGACAATGCTAGAAGGAGAGTGTCCTTTCGATTCCAGTAGAGCGTTCTCAGATAGAGCAGATTACTTTAAAGAAAGAGCACTTCTAGGCTATCCAGATGCACAGCATTCATATGCTCTTCTATTACATAATGGATTTGAGAATGTGACACCAGATGCCAAACTCTCAGCTCAGTTCCATGCCGCAGCTGCAGTACAAGGACACTTAGATGGTTGTGCAGTATTGGGAGGATGCCTTCGTAAAGGAGTAGGAGTGAAGAGGAATATAGCTCTTGGTATTGAGTTGATAGAATATTGTTCTTCAGTTGGCAATCCAACCGGAGTGAACAAAAGGGGAGCATTGCTTGAGTCGAATGATGACGGGCAAACCGCATATAAGTTATACAAAGCATGTTATGATAGTGGAAGAATAAATGCGCTTCTCTTATTCAATCTAGGTTGGTGTCACATGTATGGTATCGGTACAAAGAAGGACAGAATAAAGGCTGTATCATTTTGGGAGGGTGCTAGTTCTATGGCTCCTGATGAGGGGAGTGAAGAGGCGGCTTGGAACCTTTACCAAGAATACAAAAGAGATGACCCAAAAATAGCTCGACCATGGCTTGATTTGGCAGTAGAGCTTGGATACGATGAAGCCTTGGAAGAGGTCCAACTTTAATAATCATTGGTTATACTATCTTTAAGCAAGTAGTTACTATCTAGCCTTTCCTCCAGCAGCCATGGCAATTGATAGCAGTGAGTATATGATCTTAGAGCCGTCTGCCCATTCAACTTCATATCCATAATTCCCCTTCTTTGTTAGATTGACAGGAAACAAACCATCGTGTTGGTTTGTATCAGAATTGCTATTTACTGTATGATGCTGTACCATTGATGATGATGATGATGAAGGTGATGTAGTACTTCCTTTGCCACTTCCACATCCGCCACCACTTGTATGTAGTACTGATGATATTTCGACCAATGCTTCATCAACTTCTCCAGTCCTTGGGTCTCGACATCTCAGCTCTCTACCAGAAACTACCTTTTGATACCCACCATCATTTGAAAACAATCGGACAGTAAAGTTTCTTGACTCATTATCAACACTTAACTGTGTAAATGGTACATCAAATTCTGTGTCTTCACCGGCCTCGGTGATTGATACTGTTAGTACAGTCTTCTTTCTACCACTTGAATCATCAGTCTGTTGTGACGATCTCGATGATAAGGGAGTTTGATCATGTTGTAGGAGGAGTAAATCTGTAGATATTGCATTAGCAAGCTTGGCAAATGTTGCTCGTTCTTCTCCTCCTTCTTCTTCCGTTGTATTATTATCATCATCAACACAGCATAATGGCGTACCAGAATCATTGGCATCATTCACTCTAGAAGAGATTGGTAAATGAAATACATGTGATGACGCTGGCAGATAATGCTCCGCCAAGCTTCCACCTCCACTCTCATCATCTTCACTATTCTTATCATCTCCCAAAGCCTTGGCCTTACCAAACGGATAATGCCGTCCACCACCCTCACATTCAAAGTAGGACATATTCTCAACAACACATAATGTTCGAACATTTAATTCGCCAAACATTGACACGCCTTTCATAACATCACTCCATGCCAACTTACTCGGCGTGCTAACTGCCACAGCTCCTGATAATTGGATTGATTGACATATCTCCAATTGCACATCACCCGTACCAGGTGGTAAGTCCAATACTAATACATCCAGATTACCCCAATTGGTACCCTTGAGTAATTGTGATACTACTCTACCAGCCATTGGTCCACGAAGTACCGTGGCGGATGTTGAGTTTAGTCCAGAGCCTGGTACGCCACTTGTTGGTGAAACATACCCCAGTGACATTAGCTTGACATTATTATGTATTATTGGTTCAATCATCTCAATTGAGGTATTATCATTATCATTATTACTAGCTGAAGTTGATTCATTATCAGGTGGAGATTGACGTACGGTAACATCCTCAGGATTCACCAACAATGGTAATGACGGTCCATAAACATCCACATCTAATAAACCAATCTTACCACCCATACTTGATAATTGGTATGCTAAATTAGTTGCTATTGTTGATTTACCAACACCTCCCTTGCAGCTGTATACTGCTATGAAGTGTTTGATATTTTGTAATGCCTTTGATTCTTTAGTTTGTTGTTGTTGCGAGGTGAATGATTTTAGTGTAGCTGATGTTGATGATGTTGATGATTGTGCAGTAGTTGATTGTGGTGAGATGATGACAGTCACGCCAACTTGATCAGGGCGTACATCTGACATTTCCTTATCAAACAAGGTACCATATCGCTGTCGATCATTAGATAACAATGAAACAATCTCCTCTTGAACAACTTGTGCCACATTAGATGATAACTCATCTAACCTTGGGTGTAACAATGTTGGTGGTTGAAGTGTAACTATTATCGAATCACTCTCCTCTATTTCATTATCATTAGTAGTAGTACTGCTCCTGTCATTAGTAAAGACTAACGAGGAAGGTACACTAACAGATTTAATCCAATCTAATCCATTCCTTGATATAACCTTGTTTAGTATTGGATCAACTAAACGACCCTTCCTTCTATCCTCACTTCCACCTTCACTACTAGTAGTATTGTTGATTCTGGAGTATAATTCATCTTCAATCTCGGCAGATTGTCTTGGTTTTAATGTTGATAATTGTATTCTATCTTTTAGGTTTGGGCATCCATATTTGTATATTTTAGTAGTATTGTTTGATACCGTAGATAATGGGGATGAGAAGAAGCATCTGCTTGTAGGTGACGATAGAAGATTTGTTCTATTGTTGATTGAAAGATGAGATGATGATATTGTAGAAGAAGGTATACCAATGCAGCATAGTGCTCTACTTTGATATTGCAAACCAATTGATGGATAATGATATGCAACATCAAATTTTGAGATGAGTGAAGAAGACGATGTTGTGCTTATACTCCTCTGACGGTAGATGTTACGCCAGCAGCCCCGACTGATGTATCCAATACAATGTCGTGAGTGATACATGATAACTGTGCTATATCTCCACTCCACTACGGCCAGCCTGATTAGCATTGACGAACTGAGTAGGCCATCACACTCTCATGGAAATATGGCGATTGAACCGTAAAGAGGTGATATTTTGTGATGGATGATGGCCGGCCATCTAATCTCTCAAAGACGCAACTATCATGACATTTATACAAAGACGACACGATATACTATCAGCTATTGTTTTGGTTGCCGTAGTACTCGTTGACATATGCAAGGCTTTCGCTCTACCTACTGCAACACAACAAAACAAGATATCAAACAACATTCATAAAAACAAACTTGTGCACTTTGATGGATATTGTAAAACAACCACCACATTACAAAATGGTATAATAATAGACGTACCAGATGATTTCTTCACTGCCACATTCTTCTCAATCGGTCTATTCTACTCACTAGGTAAAGCCTACAATCGATACCTATTAGAAGAAGTTGCATTCGAACAACGTAAGTTTGAAGCACGTGAACGTAAATTACAAGAAGATCCAACATTAAGTGAATTAGATGTTAGAAGAGAGGAAAGTATGAATTGGCCAAGTGTATATGCACGTAAATTTCGTGGTGAGGGTGAGACTTATGCAAATGAACGTAATTCTAAAGATGGTAGTAGAAGGCAAAGACGTGGTGTTGCAGTGTTGGATCGAGAAGAAGATGAATTATTAGACGAAGATGAGTTTAATTCACAAATGACTGATGAGGAAATCAATACATTTGAAAGTACGTATGGTGTTGAATATGATCCATATTATGATGAACCGTATGAAGAATCAGGTATGTATAAGTGAAGTTTTGAACCCATTCTTTGAGATTTTGGGCGAGACCATCATAGTTTGGAATGAGTTGTTTTGGCTATGATATGTCATGAATAATATACTTGAATCATATACTAACCCCTCTCCTATACCCCAATTTCTCTTCTTAAATATCATCTGAACCTTACTTCTAATTCCCCACAGAATTACCAGCAGGGAAGTATAAAGAAGATAAAAGTTATGGTGATAGACGATATGAGAATGGCGAAATATTCTATAAAGATGAGGGTAGTGGATTATTCTACAGACAGGGCAGTAGACCTAGACAGAAGAAGTTTTGGAATATGAATTCATCCTAAGAAGAAGAAGAAGAAAAGAAAGAGGGAGATTCAATATGTGTTATGTTGTTTAATGTTGTTTGTTTGACGAATTGGAGTCTGCATACAAGTTTATTCAAGGGCAGTCGATTCTAGAAACGTGTGCCAGATATACTTATACACCGACTGAGTAATTGAATATAAAACAGTTTTGACAGTGATGTAAACATTAATTCTTCTTGCTGTATTTCTTGTGTATTAGACTAACTATGCACCAAACAATCTGCAACCAACAATCGCTGAAATGAACCATATAACTGCTGCCACACCACAGTATATTGCAAAGCCCGTCCGTTTACTCGGTGGTTCAATTAGATCTGTTGCAACAGCGGCGTATATACCACCTAGATAATTCAACGTAACCAGCAAATGCGAACCAACAATAAACCACGATGCACACTTTGACGAGATCGCTGTTCGTCGAGTACCTCTTTGTTGCCATCTAGATACTAGTATAAGAGAATGTGTAATTGGTACTGTAAGGAAGGATATAACACCCGCATCAAAACTATTTTGTATTGTATTAATGATTGCCCATATCCAAAATATTAAAGATATAATAATGAATGTTATACTAAAGTAATATTGTTGTTTGGATTTCGTGTTGTTGCTTTGCATATTATTTTCTTCAAGATTAGTTGGATCCGACATAAATACAAAAAAAGTTACTTAAACTTGTTTATATGATGAGTAGTTAATTGTCTGTTAAATATGAAGAGAGATGATTAGTGAATTGTCCGTTCTATATATGTTTCTATTATTTGCAACAATCTTAAATCAATATATGTTTTTGACAGGAGATAAATCAATTAGAGTCGGCAAGAACTATCTTGGCCATCATCTCTCAACATCATCAGCATTAGCCTGCAACTCTATCCGTGCCACAACTTTGCTCTATCTTGCTACATGTGCATAACAGGCTCCACCGGTCACTCGCCATATCTATCGCTATTTCACTCTTGAGTTGAAGGATCTCAACTTCAAGTAAATCTAATTTCTCCTCTCCATTGACCATTGATCATTGACAACTATTGGAGGGTAGTAGCGGCGCTAATATCAATCGCAGATACTGGACAATACTATCATTTGTTGGGAGAAGGAAGATACGATCATATAGCTGCCCACCATATTACATACCAAAATAATATAAAGATACATACTACACAAAAATGAAGTTTTCAAAAACAACATCAGCAGCTGTCATCCTACTATCCAATGCTCTGTCTATTAGTGCATTCACCCCCACCCCATCCTACACACAACAACGTACACATACATCAACAACAACAACAACATCTCATAACATAGTATCAGATCCATACTTAATATCATCAGCAGTCGATGCAGATATTATAGGACAATTAGCATTAATCTTACCTGTCGGCTTGGGTATTGCAATGGGTAACTCGAATAGTAAAGGACAATATAAGTCTGATAATACCGACGAGAATGTTGATTTAGCTGTTTTAGGTGGTAGTGCCGTGGCTGTTTTGGATAAGGTAAGAGTTTTGATGAGAATATATGTTGTTTTGTTGTGCACATGACTAATCTAGATGATATTTTTGGTTACAAAATGATCTTTTGAAAGGTTGAGGAAGAAGAGACTGTAGAAGAAACCCCAGAACCAGAAGTAACACCTGCACAAAAAGGGTTTTTCGGAAAGAAAGAAACAAAAGCAGAAGCAGTAGTAGTGGAGAAGAAGAAAGAGCCAGAACCAACAGTACCAGTAGTAACAGCAAAGCCAGGTAAGGCAAGTATTCCCAGTAAAGAATTATTAGCCAGTACAGAAAAGGCAAAGGCTGAGGTACAAAAGAAGGGTGTACAAGAAACTAAGGATAAAATGAGTTCAAAGGCTTCTCCTCCTGCACCACCGGCAGCTGTAGAAGAAGAGACGAAGGAAGTTGCAGCAGTAGTGGCATCTACAGAATTGGCAGAGACGAAGAAACCTGGTGGAAAGAGGAGAATTGTCAAGGGTGTTACATTGATTGTAGCGGCGGGAGCTGTGGCAGTGGCTAGGAATGTTGTCAAGGCTTACCTTGGTAGGGGTATGCTATAAAGTGAATGAAGGAGGACTCGAGAACAGAGGGATAAGAAGGTTGTGAGCAAACAGTAGAAATTTTGGGGAACGATAGAAGAAGATCTTAACTTGGGTGTGATTATATGATTCATATATTTATTTGATTGGTAGAGATGACAAAACTAGAAGATGATTGTCAACCAAAGAGTTCGAAGAGTCATGTTATATAGATTCATATCATTAACTCGATATCGAATCATTTAAAGTTCAAGCCCCATCCATTGCCAGTGATATGTTCGTGGCTCAACATGCAAGTTCAAATCTTCATTAATCAACCTATCACATATCTTCAATCGTCGAAGAGAGTTGATTCCACTCATTTTATTACGATAAAGAAGTAGATTTTCCTTCATCATTTTCTTTCGGTTATCATGAACTGTCTGATTAACACTCTTTATCTTCGACCGGAGGTGTAATATATCCTCCTCAAACTGAGATGCAGAGTGGGTACTATTCTCATGAACTTTGGTTGTGTACATTTCTGATAAGATTTCTTGACCAGTACTCATCTTTGCATACTGTTGATTGAGGAATGACATATCGACATTATCACGATTGTACCGATTGTATATCAATTCGTAATTGGTACCACGAGCCTTGTTTCGGAAGAACTCGGCAAAATCATCCTCTATCTTTCCATGATGGACGTCCCATACGACATATGTAAAGTCTACCTTGTCTATCAACTGATGGAAGTATGTGTTGTATACACAATCATTCCCATACTCAGTCTGCCATCCCGGCATATCGAAGAAGACAAAGTCTCCAAACTCTGTATTAGTATCGGCAACATCTAATACATTTGACATGGCCTGTCCACCACATTTAGACCGAACGACATCATTCACATGTTCCATAATCTCACAATTCTTCCTCTGTTCATAATCATCACTATGTATTGGATTCGAATATGGCGCTCCAGCGGCTATACAAACAAACTTATCAGTAGTAGGTGCCGGTGCCGACTGGGCCGTACTATAATTCTTCCCAAGAAGACCACCCAGTAGATACGTCTTGCCTGTACTCCATGATCCAGCGAATGCAATACGAACACGTCCAGAGCAATAATTACGATTCATTTGATGTGTCTCAAACCCTCTCATGGCATAATTATATCTACAACATAATAATGTTGAACTATGATGTCTTGTTGATGTAAAGTGTAACGATATCTTTTGAAGTATTGATAATCCCTCACTACCCACAGGATCGAGACAATGCAGTGGTGTAAAGAAGGCTGCACAATGCAATCCAAGTATAAAGACATATCCAGCAATTAATAGTACATGTATCGTATTCTTAAATGGTGGTGGATTCCATTGATTTGATGCATTCTTCGTAGTTGGATGTATAATGAAGAATCTAAATAATGATCCTTGATATGGTCTCATTGATGCTGATATGGTACTACCGTTAAGTTCGTTCTTAACACGTAGATAATTATTCTTCCATGTTGAGTAATGATAATAAAGTAACATACACCATAATGCAATGAATGGCCCTTCATATTTTGCCAAGAAGGCTACCTCCGAGTAATGCAAATAGAAGACTATTATTATAATATATTGGAAGAAGATACAAGAGGGGAGAATCTTAGTATATACTAAACAATAGCAGTATTTCACACAGCACGATATATAGTATCTACTTACCACCAATAGCACAGGTAGCACCCGAAAATAAATGTAACTTTTCAATCCAATCAGTTGTTACCAACCAATTTATTAAAAACAAAACATACGAAAGTATTCCAAAGAATATAGCCACATCGAGGTTTTCTTTTATTATTGTTGGTAGTATTGATTGGATTATACGGCTTCCTAATAGGTAGTTTGTCATGGTATCAATGTATTATGATTACCTTTAACTACATCAACAATCAACATTCATTTATATAATTTTTATATCGTAGGGTACTGTTTTATACAAAATAAAATTGTGAATAAAAAGGATACCATTCCTACTACAACTAATTTTCTCGGCTTCCCCTACCTATGTTTTAGTGGCGGCGTATTGATCTACATTTATTTGTCTAAGCTTACAAACAGTGAGTGAGTGGTTATTAGACTTATGTTTGTTGTTGTGAGGTAGTTTGGTTGTTGGCTAGGGTTAGCAGAAGTAAGGCCGAGAAGATACTTTTCAAAAATGCATTGCAACAATGCCATTTTCGATAATATGATATGCACCTGAATGTGTTGTTGGTGTACTACGGCTGTGCTAGATCTTTAGTGATTTATTTTGTTTACTACATATGTCATGTTTACCGCGGTGGTATTACTTCCATCTCTCAACTGATGTTACTTATTCATGTATACTAACATTTATTTATGTTCTCCTCAAATTCTCGTGTGTCTGCAGAAATTGAATACACTATAACCAACAATGGCATCAGAAGAAGAACGTGCAAAGATTCTAGCAGAGTACAAAGCTGCCGCTGCTGCAGATTATGATGATAACGAGGTAGACTTTAACCCTGCCAACTATGATTCCGCGAATGATGATGAATTTACAGGTGATGAAGAATCATCCGATGAAGAAGATGTTGTCGTCGATCCAGTGGTACTTAACGGTACTCTATACATCAATGATGAAGGACGTATTATCATTAGTGGTACATGGTGTTTACAATCTCAACTTGTCACAGAGTCTCAAGACTTGATGTGCACGAAACCAGTTATCAAACATCCGAAATTCAAACTTAAGAGCCAGGACAGAGTTTATGGAACGTCAGGACCTTCATCATTATCACAATCTTCTACTGAAGAGAAAAAGTCACGAAGGAGTGTATTGTTTGATATTCATCGTCCTACATTATCCAAACTTTCATCTACCGAGAATAATGATGATAGTATACCAACTCGTCGTACAATGTGCTTTGACGGGTTCTTCTTACAACCACCATCACCTTCAGAGGCTGATGCATCGACAGGTGAAAGCGCCGAGAAACAACAGGACAAGAAGATTAAGGAACGAGATGTTGAAATCTGTTTTACCACCGGAAATGATACCTCATCTTATAATGTGGTGGGTAGGGGTTACAACGAGTATGGACAGTTTGTTCTATCAAATGGTACATATACTCCACCATCAGCAGATGCCATGAGTGGAACAAGAGCCAAGATTAAGTTTATGAAAACATATGGTAGTGGAAATACTAGTGGTACCAAGGAAACTACACGAAGTGGTGCAGTAAAGCGTAGTCGAAGACATAACGATGATGATAGTTTTGATGATGATTTTGACGAGAAGGCTGATTATGGTGAAGTTAATGAGTTGTGTGAGGATGCAGGATTGTCAATTGAGGAACTGCGGGCCAAGTATTACGGTGGCGGAGGAGGTGGCGATAGAGATGATGACAATGATGGTGGGGGTAAGGTTAAAGCTGCTTCTCCTCAGATGAAAAGAGCAAGGCTCGAAGAGGATGATGACGATGAATGTGGTTTCTAAGTAACTTAAAAGAGATAGGAATTTGGATGCAGTAGGTTTAATGACATCTCTTTGTTCTAGTGTTCTATAATATCTATTTTACATTGTTCCCACATCCCCCCCATTCTCATAAAAATCCCAACCATCACAATAGAAGCCAATAGCTAACTCCCTCAATGGTACCCCTCGGCAAGGATGAAGTGACCACCCTTTCTAAATCGATGCAAATACTTGAATGCAATCTTCTCAATTGGTGTTGCCACCACACCCAAATCTGCCATGGTAAATACCTTATCCTGCTGTTTCTGTGCAGCATACCCTTCACTTGTCATCTCTGGTAAGTAATCCTCAGTCATCAAATCAACCATATCAGGAGTTAACATTGGACTACCCTCATATTGAAGGACCTGTGCACTATACTTGGCAACCTCCGCGGGTATATCCGCCAAGA
>Ga0214478_100572_pt1 | contig 21305 bp, 16 predicted proteins | sample M1_20Mar14CPVII9_2_FD_178001 | JGI IMG/M metagenome (GOLD analysis project Ga0214478, IMG submission 178001) | Marine eukaryotic communities from Monterey Bay, California, United States - M1_20Mar14CPVII9sort6BwellD7 | ecosystem: Environmental > Aquatic > Marine > Unclassified | place: USA...
TGAGCCCGCTGATACTACAGCACCTCGACTTATTTCTACATCCTTATAGGTAAATGCAAATCGTCTATATCTACTAAGTGCCTCACATACTTTCTGTGAGGGTATACCATATTGATAGCTTTCCACAGTTCGGGGATTTAAATTCTCTCTAAAGAATTTACGGTGTGATGTTGGTTTCATATTAACTTGTGTATGAACCCATTTTGCCAAGGCATATTCACCGTCTATATCAATCTGTTGTTCAAGGTCAGTAATTTGATCCCATGTTGCACCAAAGGTTGTCCGTTCTAAAAATTTAGCAGCAAGTGTTTGTGACGATGTTTGTTTTATTGGTTGGAATGTGGTTAGGTAATATCCATCGTTATTTGTAGTGAGGGGTGGTATTTGAATTTGGCATTTATATTCTTCATTCGAATCTCCATCATTATTGGTTGTTATTATATTGCCACATGTTACATTGACATTTTGGACATATTTACCTGGTACTCTTTGCCATTCATGACCATCGTACGATCGTGATATAGGTGTATACACGCCATTACCCGCAGTGTCCACTCGTGTCAAAGTACATAATTCTTCATTTGTTGATGATCCAATTAGACTTAGTAATAAATAGTTATCTTGTGCTGTATCTATATCACTACCATCTAATGAATTTAATTTTGGTATACTGTCAATTTTAGTTGGTTTGTTAATTTCTGTAGGACATGTTACTGATATAGCAGTAGGATGGACGGTAATGGGGGAGGTATGTTTTAGTTGTATTGAAAGTGTTAGGAGGGTGAGCATCCATTTTAGGGAGCTAGTACTTTGTTGCACGGTTGTGGCAGCTGATGATGTTCGACGGGTCATTTCCTTTTATATATTAGCGGGCTATGGATATGCTGTAGCTCGTAGATGATATTATAATCAAGTAGTGGTTCTTCTACACTTTCATTCTTTTAATATAATAGCGTGTTATAGGCTGGTAGATGATTATATCAAGTGTACTTTGCTGACTAAGACTGTGTAATAATTTGCAATGACCTTGATCGCGACTCAAAGGTTTTTATTGCAATTGATGTTTGAGTTGTTTTATGCTCCCCTTACTATTGTATTATATAAAACCACTAGCAGTCATACTGCCATGCCAATGTTTCGTTCCTACGAGTGCTAGAGTTGTTCATGATTATTGCACAGGCCTATCGAGTAGTGAGCAAGCCAGCCCTCCTTTTTCTTCTTCTTGAAAAATTTGTCATGACCGGGAACTAAGGATCGCCAAATGTGGCGATAGAACCTCCATTGAAGAAATTAGAAGAACAAGCAATCTCTTGAGAGAAGAATAGCGGCTTTGGTAGCAGGATTATATTAAATTATAGATATGTGGTAAGTTATGTTAGGTGTTGTTTAGTTTATGCGGCTAGTAACCGGCTTGCTTGTTTGTTGCAGAGGATATGCGATAATGAATCTTTCTCTGAAAAAGATTGCATATTCACATGCATGTTATTAAGGAATTTGGTATGTTGACATGATGCTAGATATCTTTTTTCTTATTGACTTTTCTAAATTATTGTAGATATTTTTGATTGATACTATTAATGTCATAGAATGGTGGGCGCGTAAGAAGAACTGAACTGAACATCTTTTAACATCCCTCTCTCATATTGTATCTTTCTTACCCCACTTTACTATTAGACAATACAGAAGAATATAGTACATGTATAGTGTGAGATATAAATTATAAACCATAATGATTATCAACAAATCATCACTACCATCAATCCGGTCAATATGGAAGGTTTTATTCGCAATAACAGCACTCCTCGAATTGCAATATATCGTATTATTAATGCAAAAAGATAATAATACTACTACTTCACAAGAAGATAAATACTGTCAATCAACATTGATATATTATGAAGATAATGAATTTTCAATCAATTATACATTCATAGATCGAGCATGGGAATCAACAATCACAATATCACAATTGGTCTTCATATGGGTTGGGCCTGTTTTTTGTTCATTATGTATAATTGAAGCATTAGTTCGGGCTGTCGAAGCACGTAAAGCAGCACTTGACAATCGTGCATTAGATGAATTTGAAAAATCAGTATTAAAAATGGCACAACAGAGTTCTGTACGGTTATCAATGTTCTTCAAGGGATCAACGGCTGATGACACCGAACATATAAAGAAGAAGAGAACAGCAATTCGAACTGTATCAAAGGTAATGAGATCATGGATACCGGCAATTGCTACCATTGCTTTTTGGTTATTTATACTGCCGACGGATGTGACAGACTTTCATCATAGTTGTGGTAGTGATAGATTACATGATAGTGCAGTGGTGACGCAATGGTTGAAGAAAATGTCGATATCATTAGCGGCATTCACGAACAAGTTTCATGACTTATTGGAGACAATCTTCTGGACAAAGATATTACCGTATAGAATACATCAACCAAAGCGGTTTATTCAAAGACTTCAGGTCATATTGAGATGGATTCGATTTCTTAGATTTGCAGCTCCATTGTTTCGAATGGTAAGATTGAGTGCCAGCTGTCTCCTTATATATACCCATCTAACTCATGATATTTACTTTTACAAACAACAGGGATTAAAGCTACAAGATCAGATACGAACATTCTGGAAGCATTGGAAAAGCAACAAGAATAGCAAACTAGAGAAGCAAAGGAGAGTGGATCGACCATCAATGGTGTTTACAGATATACAAAATCTATTGCAGCTTGCCAAAGAACAGACTGCTTTGGCAAGAGTACCCTCCTTTAGCTCATCTCCCAGATTAAGTAAGATCTCGTCATCTGTTATGGAATCATATACTAAAAAGAGAGAGTATGGAAAAAAGATTGCTGAGCAATTGAAGCAACTCCAAAAGGATTACTTTGGTGCCGATCAAGAAGGGAGAACTGATCTATATGACCGTGTTGTCAAGCTATCTCAAGATATTACAACAACTATCAACACAGAAACTAGGCACTATTCCCATCGGTATTTGAAGAGCCTCCGAGCACTACTATCGTCTCGAAAACATCTTATATCGCCTAGAACAAGGTTTAGCCTTGCATGGAGAATGACTGTTACGAACTGTTTACTACTTGAGGTTGCTCGACTAGTTATATCGTGGCGTTTATCTGAAACTTATTCTATGCCATTATCGCAGATAGTAGGTAGACTATTCGTCGAGTGCAAGGCACCAGTCGAAGTGAACAATCATATCACAATCATAACTGATCAAATCAACAGCTTTCGGCAGTGGTGGTTTGATGTCGTGCCTCTCGGACCTCCTCCAATTGACATTGCAGTTTGTATACCAAATAGTGTCCAGGCCTACTGGATACTCCAAGGAGGCAAAATGCTCGAGTTCTTTGTGGATGGCGTCGTCTTCTTTGATATCTTCATCTGGTTCTTGACAGGAGACATTGATGTTGATACACATGCAATCATACCAAAGCCGTTCTTCACACGATGCATCCTACCCGGTACGTTCGTCCAAGTGCTCGATCATCCAACGCTACCAGACTTGCTACCTACACTACTCAAAAGCATACTGGCAGTATTTTCAACAGTCGGCTACTCACGCTGTATAAGATGGACGCTTGCCATTATACCAGCTTTAAAGATGTTGGTTCTTGATCCTGCCGTAGAATACTTCTTTAAACACATTGAGGAAGATGAAGCAGAGGGCTTCATGCAGTTTGCAAAATCCGCAGGTATGCTCACACCTGAGAGGAAGAGCCACGGTCTACTAAATGGAAGTACTGAATCACTGAAAGGATCGAGTAGTAAAAGGTCCTTCTTTCGAGGCGATAGTGATGCTAGTATAAATCAGGTTGGAATGACTTTCGAGTCGCCCATTGTAAAACGTTACGAACTCTCGAGTATGCTTTTATCCACAGAAGGCTCGAGCACCGATGGCGACGAAAAGATGCATTCCAATCTATTACCACCTTCTTTCATGCCATCGGATGCTGCTGCAACGTCGCCTCAGTTGAAGGTTCGGACAACTTCGTCTCCTTTGAAGAAAGAAAAGTCTGTTCATTTCGGGATATTCAGCGAAAGTGATCGCGAACTGAACAAAAGCGGTTTGGGATATTCACTAAGCAGTCATGATCTACACATTGATAATAGTAAAGCTCATGATGCAGTTAGTAAATCTCTCTATGGAGAAGGAGATGAGATGGATGAAACGGCAGTTGATAGTGGGTTGGGTAGAAGAAGCGAGGGGCTTAAGAGACAAGCTAGAGTGTCAAGAGTTGATGACGGCGGTGAATACTAATGTACATATACTACCAGTATACTAGGGATATAATATTATAACATTGTATTATACAAGTACAGACAAATATACAACACAATCAGATCATTTACTTTATTTCTCACACATGAACATATCGTTAAGGTAGCCTAAAACACTATTTGTTCAGCTTTTCTAACATTGTGTACATCTTCTATAATACCCTTCGCCCCAAGGTAGTTGGCTAGTTGGCCAAGATGAGGGGGCTTCGGAAACAAACATTGTTCTTCTATATCATTTGGTTGCTACGGGCGGAGACGAACAAATCTCCGCCAGTATCACATTCCTCACTTCCAGATTAATCGATGACAATTACATCGTCGTCATCTCCACGTCCTTGTCCTCCACCAGAACCTCCCCGAGATCCACTGCCGTTTGACCTGCGCCCACCTGATCTGGGAGTACGAGCAGGAGAAGAACGAGCCCTAGCAGCAGGAGAGATGGTACCACTACCAGCCCTTTGAGGAGGAGGTCTGACATTAATACGAATTGTTACACTGCAATATAATAGAGAAGAATAACGAGTTTAGCAACTATAGCACACAATAGGGATCACAATTAAATAAATAAACTCACCGATGAGGAGGATTGCCATTCCCAGCTCCTGACGCAGATCCTCGCTGTGGCACATGAGTACCTCCCCTACGAATTCTAGGGGAAGAGGAACTTCTTGAACCACTTCCCGAAGCTGTTGCCTGTTGGCGAACTGCTGCCTGTCCAATTTGAGCAAACAGTGATGCAAATGCCGATTCAGCCTGACGTGCTGCCCTAGATTCCCCACCACTTCTTGCACTGACACTGGCACTGGCAGAAGCGGCAGCAGATGATGATCGGGCAGTACTTGATGATCGTGAGACAGCAGCGCTACCACCACTGGCAGCTCTAGATGATCGTGCACTGCTCCCAATAGAGAATCGGGCGGGAGCAGGAACGAAGGGATTTACAGCAGGTGCCCTTGGAGATGAACTAGCACGACGACCTGGCGATGAACTAGTACGACGTTGTGGGGATGAGCTAGTACGACGTGCTGCTGCTGATGATGATGATCGGCGTGTCCCCCCAGCAACCCCAGGCATAATCATTTCAAGAAATCCCAACATATCACCATTGGCTGCTCCTCCTCCTCCTCCTCCATTTGCTGGCACAGGCATACGCATACGAATTTGTGGACGACCATCTGCGGAAGTGCCAAACGAAACATTATTTCCACCTGGTCCACTACCTCCAGCTCTTCCACCACCCAATTGTGAAGTAATACTTGCCAATATCTGTTGAATTAAAGCAGCATCAATTGGAACAGAGGGTAATTCTTGGTTTCTGTCCTCCACAGTACGGCTATTGATACGAGAGTTGTTACGTGGAGATGAAGCAGTTGACGTACGACGACGTTGATTACTACCGGGTGTGGATGCTGTTTGACGTTTCCTTTTACCCCTTCGTTCAGGTTTGATATCTAATGGTTCTACGCGTTCAATTTTATTGAAACGTTTCTTACAGAGAGGACTGTAAAGTAGATTAAGATAGAAAGAGAAGGGGGGATTAGATAAATCAAAAACATAAAGAGCAATAAAAATTTATCTCCACCGCATCCAAAGCAAACCCTCTTCCATTCTTTTTCGCACCAAAGCAATACCACACCGCACAAATTAAACATAAAGAGAAACAACTATCCCCACCACATCCAATGAAAAGCAAACCTGCATTATATATAACAATATATCCATTCTTTCTTAATCCAAAGCAATACCAACAAACAAAACAATACAAAACTCACCATTTATTTTCAGTATCAGCCCATTTGTCTATGCAATCAAAACAAAATCGATGATCACAGCCACTTATTTTTGCCACCTGTGTCATGGAACTTGGTGTATCTAGACATATTGGACATGTAATATCCTCTAATGGTGGTGGTTTAACTGCTAATGAGGATGCACCAGTAATTGTGGATTGTGTTTTGGCAGCTGGTTTTAAGTCCATTGCATCTTCTACTGTACTGTCTGAATCACATAGATCAATTGGTGATGCTGAGCGTTTTGGAGTACGAGTACGACGACGTGTGGGTGAATTAGTTGCTGTATTTGTTGATGCTTGTATTCTTCGTGAGGGCTGATTACGATTACGTCTTACTGCTGGCGAAGAGGATGTATTGCTGGTATTATTGTCAGGTTTTGATGCAGCCAATCTATTAGACCTGCGTTGTGGTGCTAATTCCTGTGCAATTATAGTACGTGCAGTTTGTGCAGCCCTTTGTGTTGACCTTCTATTATTGGTATTGGTAGAAGGAGAATTTGCCTGGACTGCTGAGGTATTTCTTCTACTTCGTCTAGTTGTTGCTCTATTATTACTATCACCAACGCCAATCGAAAATGAAGGAGATTCTGCTGCTTGTATTGACCCCATATCACGATGACGGAAGGAGCGTGTAACACGGGTAGTAGGAGAGTTCACCATATTATTTGTTTTATTATGGTGTATTGTGTTGAAAATGTAAGATCAGTGATTTTTTTTCTTTGGACTGCGCGGATTAAAATAAATTTAGCCAGTGATATATCAACTACCCACTAACAAAGAGGTAATTGTATATTATATAATCTCCTTCAGCTCTCCTCGCCGTCTTATGCCGGTAGTTGTCCAGTATGATTGGTAACGGAATTCAGCAAAATCAATGAGGAATTATGAGAGTTGAGAAAGAAGATACCTATCTTAAAATACTAAGCAGCCCCTAGGGTAGCTATCGATAAGAATATTCTTGTGTAAGGATAAGGTTGTTTTGCAGCCGCTTTTGTAAAGTAGAGTATGGTAGTTCTTTGTTAAAGAGGCTGTTACTAATATGGAGTTAAGTATGTATCTCCAATCCTCATAATATCTCATTCTACTCCTCATTAAGACATACTTACCATAGCTGGACTAAGTCTAATCATGAGTAGGCCGTTGCTCTATCATAGGTATGAGTTCTCACATTGTACTTTTGGATCTTCGGACATCTTTGTCTCCAGTATTACTACTGCTTCCATTGCTTCCTCCTCTGAAGTAGTTTACTGCATTACCAAAGAAGCTACGTCCAGCCGTTTGTGTTTGTCTTGCTGCTCCTCGTGCAACCTCCATGCCTCTCTTTCCAGCCTCTCGTACTTGTTCTCTGATTGGTGGAGCTACGCCTCCTTGTAATCCATAAGCCATGATTATAGCCGGAGGAGGGTTTATTGACCGAAGAGCATGACCAAGGCTAATTCCACCCTTGTGACAAGCTAATGTAATTTGTGATTCGTATATCCACAAGGCACGGCTTGATTCAAGTAACCGATCTAGGTTTGTTGGCGGGTATGCCTGAAGTAACCGCAGACAGTCCGAGAAATCTCCACAAAGAAGCTGATCTCGAATAACCATAACCATTGATACACTAACATATCGAAGGAAGTTATCCTTGTGTGTAGAGGCAAACATACTGTCCCATAGACGTATTGTATCTGGTAATAAAAACTCCCTGGATAGCAGTGTTGTCAACCATCTAACCGAGTAGAAAGATGGGTCTATACCAACACTATCGAGATGACACCGTACCTCTGGATCATGCAACGATAACAGTGTAATCATATTACTAATACGACCATGTATTCCGGTATCAGCATCATCTAAATCAGGCACAAACACATCCCGCATCTCGACCATGAGAGCATTGAATAAGAAGTAGGTATCCGCCTCTGCCTCATTACTCCAATCTGTGTTATCATCTTGGTTTAGAACAAAGTAAAGTGTACCAACTATCTCATTCATACCCTGGACATATCTGACACCCTTATTTAACTTTGCCCAAACGAATAATATCCGTTCCAATGCCGCGTATCTTTTTTGACCCAAATCTTCTTTTGGCTCGAGGAAGAATCGTAAATCTGGAAGATGCGCGTTAAGCGGTTTATGAAGATGAAGAGAGAGAATAGTAGCTCAAGTTAGTGCATACGGCTTGCAAAGACTATCAATGAAGTTACATAAATGCCAAATAAAGCACTCAGATCTCAATACTTCACATTGAACACATGCATTCAACAAGATAACAACAATACTAACGCGGACTTTCCTGGATGTGTTCGTATGACATCTTTACGAATTTCATCTAATAGTAATACATTCTCTTCCTCATCTGTATCTGGTACACTACTTTCTGGGTGCGGATGTATGGCACAAGTATCATCATCAATATCTCGACTAGATTGGCGACATAGTTCAAGACCCTCGGTATCCTCGTCCTCACTGGCTGTTTTTGTTATTGATATGGAACGTGTTAGTGGAACGGCTGATAGGGGATCTTCTTTTCCATCTCCTTCCTCTTTTTGTTGTTTCTCATTGCTATCTCCTTCTCCACTTTCAATACTGACAGTATTCATTAAGTCAATACTGCTATTAGTGCCCTCTTCCTCTTTATCCTTCTCCTTTTCCTCTTTGTCGTCATCATCTGGAAGTAATAATGATTCCATCCCACTAGTTAATGATGTTGATACAGTATCACTCCCAGCTCCACCACCATCATTATCTTCTTCTTCGTCTATAATATTGTTCCGTTGAAACACCTCTTTTCTAATTCGAGTCCGTGGTGTATTCATTGCACACATTGGTGATAATCTAGTTAAACTTCCCGGACTTATACATCCGTTATCATTTGCTTGCTGCTGCTGCTGTTGTGCATCAAATGTTGTATTCTCCCCGTCTTCTCCACGTACCCATTCCTGTTGCATTCGTGCTGATAATAGACCGGGAGATAGGGGCGTGGTTGCGGTTGTGGTGTTAGTGGTTTCGTCCTCTTCTTTTGGTGTGCTTGGTACTTCATCTTGGTCATCTTCTTCATTTATAGAATTATCAGCACTGTTTCCATCTCTTGATGGCTTTTTATTATAAACCTCATTCTCCATCTGTCGTTGTTGTCGTTCATTACTCTTCTTCTGCATCTCATCTAATTCCTCTTGACTGTAAACGTCATGAGGTTTTGGACATGTGCTACTAAATAATTCATTAACTAATGTATCATACAACTTTCGATCTCGTGATAAACTTTCATTCCATAATGATGTCTGGGGTGGTAAATATCCCAACAATACACGCCATACTAATGGACGGTATGATCTACTATTAGCCAAGTTACCACCAATTTGTAGCAATTCTGGTGATGATGGGCTTTCTACGATTGTTACTTTTGGTGTCGATTCCATTGTGGGTGTCGAGGGGTATTCAACTGCTGGTGCTGATACTGCACGTGATCGTAATCCCTTGGATTCAGAGGGTGGTTCATCTGGTACACCACGGGATGATAATCGACGTAATTCTAGTATATCAATTATATGACCTTTGAATAGTGAGTGAGATATTGAAGTTTTTGTACATATCATGTGAGCAAAACTTGAACACCTTATAGGCATATATCAATGAATAGAACTCATTATATCAAAAGCACAATATCGTGAGATCTTACCTTCTTTGCATTGCTTACTATAATTAATAGTCTTACTACCATCTGTTGAGGTACTACTGCCACTGGTTTCCTTTTCATCAACAGTTTCTCCGCCATTTTTACCTAACAAACATCGCTCCAATGTGGCATGTGCAACAGCTAGAAGAAGATGCGTGTTTATAGTTTATGATTGAAGATGAAGAGAGATGATAGGAACTCATGTTAGTATAATATACGGCTTGCAAAGGCAATCAAATGAAGATGGGCCAAATGAAGCACTCAAATCTCCAACACTTCATACTAAACACATAAATTCATATGATAAAACAATACAAACGCGGACTTTCCCGAAGATAGTAATGACAAGTTACTCTGCTTTGGTTTTGATCCCATACTATTAGCATTCTGCTGATTATTCCTACGAGCTTCTGCGGCTGTATTGAAACTATCATCCAAAGAGGAAGGTTCCTCTTCTTCAATACTGATTGAGGTATCAGTTTGTGTGCTTAACGACGGTTTAATATCATTATCTGCGTCAGAAGATGTGTTTGTAGTCTCTTCAAGTGACATAATTGAAATATATATCGGATTATATATCTAGTATTTGCTGGCATACACGAGAGCAAGTAGTTGGAGAAGGATGGAGTTGCAAACTTTATCAGATAATAATGTTGTGCTCTCTTTCAATATCTAATTTCTCGACTATCCCAACCAACAATAAAAGACACGCTAAAGAGAAGTAATACTATATGAAAGGTGGTGTAGCCGCTGTTGTTATAACATAGCAATATCAATATGGGCAGTCCTCTACTGTTTTAGTAAGGTTACTTCACCAGAGTATGAAGGAAGGATACCAAAACCACTCTCATAAAATTTGCAAAACACAAACCAATCATTGGCAAGTGATTTCAATACGTATGGTGGATTAGGGCGGCAATTAGTAGAGTAGAGTAGAGTTAACCTACCATTGGTGTTAATTTAGTCATATAATATAAGCTCTATTTGCTCATTCATTTGGTGCGGTGTTAGTTTCTTCATCTGGAGTTCCTATCAGTCCACAACAATATTATGAGTGCATTATCTGCAATGATACGTCATGGAAGTAGACGGCGGTATTACCAAAGCCAGCAAATGTTAGGGATATTACAATCGTCCTCTTCTTTACCCATTACTTCCTTTGATAATGATGACAATAATAAACATTCAACAACTATACAAAATAGATCATATCATGCAACTAATAGAAACGAAATATTACCCTTCATTGCAGCCGGTGTCCTCGTGGGGGCTGGAGTTTACACATTCCGTACATTGCAACAGATTGATAAAGATTGGGAAGATTATTATCAAGATTTGGAAGAGTACAAGGCAGTGACTGGTATAGATCTGGAAGAACAACAATCATCATCTAGTAGTTCTAATACTTCAGCAAATAGAAGTGATAATACAGATCTATCTAGTTTCTTTACTGGAGGTACTTTAGCAATTGATATAGGAACATCAAGATTAAAGTTATCACATCAACCATCTTTGTCAAAGAATAAGAGTGCCAAACCATCAGTGATAGTTGACCGAGAAGGACATCGATCTACACCAGCAATAGCTTGGAAGAAAGATGGAGAGGACATATTAGTTGGTAGATTGGCAGCTTCAAGATCATTTGATACTAGAGGTGGAAGTATAGTTCATCCGCAGGATGTATTGCTAGGTAATAATGAACAAATAGATACTGACAATATGGCGGCAATACAAAAGACTCTTCGTGATGTAGCATCAAATGCATTAGACCAAGCTCTTGGAAGTAGTGCAGGGTCTTCTAGTAGTAGTAACAATCCTCTATTTGTATTGGATACAAGTATGTCCACACCGGGATCATATAATGTTAGACCAATTATTACTTATCCGGCACGGTCTACAGCAACCAGCTCGCCACCAAAACAGTATCAACAAGCTTTGAATGGTTTGACATCGCCTGATGGTATCGCAGAATATGTGTCAGAACCAGTAGCCATTGTGTCTGGAGCTGAATATTATAATCTCTTGCCACTTAAGAGCAGTGATAGTGACTCCGTTTTGGTGGTTGATGTTGGTGGAACTAAAACACAAGTGTCAATGGTACTAGGAGAGGAAGTTTCGTGTTCGTCTTCACTGCCATTTGGAGGAGATACATACATTGATCTGTTGGTCTCAAAACTTGCGGCAGACTTCTTTGGACCTAGTGCCGAAAATGATGATGATTCAACTGATATATCTGCAAAACCGAAGCTTAATGATCCAACTGCCCTCCAAAGATTGTACGAGGAATCTACTAAAGCAGTGCATGAACTGAGTAACAAGACTAGATCTGAAATCAACATACCGTACCTCACAATGGACCTAGAAACAAGGCAACCAAAGCACTTGGAAGTAGGCATGTCGAGAAAGGTCATCGATAATGAGTTTGAGAGTTGGTTGGAGAATAAGTTGGTACCTCATTTACAACAGAGTACCAGTAGCACTTCACTATCTCAAGCATTACCACCACCGACAAATCTATCCTCGCTATTCTCATCGACCATCATGTCAGCACTTGAACAAACAAGCTTGACACCAATGCAACTACGAGCGGTTCTAGTTGTTGGCGGAGGTGCTAGAATACCGTTGATGCAATCTTCAATGAAAGAGTCTGTGGGATATTTAGCAGGGGAGTTGAACAAGTTGGTGATTCCAGAAGGTGAAATGCTAGAAGAGTTGTGTGTCTTAGGGGCACAGTCAACTGTGAAACCAAAGGGTTAATTATTACTGATGAAATATATCTTAAAGTAAGTAACTTTTGGTTGTTCTTATGTGTAGCAAATCTTGGGTGTAGATCTCCACTCAAATTTGACTCAAAGGCTGGAAGTCAGTGGTTGGCTCTACTCAAATCAAGATTGGTACAGTGATGAGCTTCCCTTTCATACCCACTAACCTTACTTGGGCTGACATGTCAATGTATTCTTATCCAACAGCAGAAAGGAGACTCTTCGTATATGTGTTTTAGGCGCAGACAAGAGTAGTAGTGAATTTATGTGTTAGCGTTATATGGAAAAACACCCAGAGGTATCCTATAACACATCTCCGCTCCAGCGACACAGGGGGCTAAGGGTAAAGTGAATAACAATATAATAGTCATTTAAATATGAATGCGCAACACTATCATTATTTCATCGTACACTTTTCAATTTGTGTGAACCAGCGACGGGTACCTTGGTATCTTTTTATGAGAGTATATCAAGTTATGATTTTATGATCTCTTAATCTCTTTTGATCTCATGTTCTGCCTAAGATATGTCACTTATAGGAGTAGAAGGATTGAACAGTATATATTGTTTGATAATATCTCAACAAAATAAATTCATACACATACACAAAATTTATTGCAAAATAAACGTTTCATAGTATTTGGGATTACATATATCTTTACTACAGAATTACAGAATAGAGCAAAAATATGAGTACTGATAATGATACCGATGTAGATCTATCAGGAGCCTTGCATCACCTCCGCCAGCTTAATATCAAGTCGGGTACTACTACAAATAATGATCAGTGCGGTGGCGTTACCGAGGGTAAAAATGTGGATGTACAGGACGATACGTCTACGTGTGCCAGTTGTGGTAAGATAGGTAATAGTCATGATATGAATGTATGCAACAAATGCAAGGAGGTAAAATATTGTAATGCAGCTTGTAAAAAGAAACATCGAAAGAAACATAAAAAGGCATGTGAGAAAAGAGCAGCGGAGTTACATGATGAGCAGTTGAATGCACTTAATAGGCACACCTATCAATGAATAGAACACACAAGAGCATACGCCCCGAGATCTTACCTTCTTTGCATTGTTTACTATAATTAACAGTATTACTACTGTCTGTTGGAGTACTACTGCTTTCCTTTTCATCTACAGTTTCTCCGCCATTTCTACCTAACAAACATCGCTCCAATGTTGCATGTGCAACATTCTGGGATAGTAACGAGAGATTACTCTGCTTGGGTTTTGTTCCCATAGGTTGATTATTCCTACGAGCTTCTGCGGCTGTATTGAAACTATCATCAAAAGATGGAGCAGTTTCCTCCTCCTCAATACTGATTGAAGTATCTGTTTGTGTGCTTAATGACGGTTTAATATCATCATCTACATCAGGAGATGGGTTTGTACTCTCTTCAAGTGTCATAATTGCTATGTATATCAGACAATCTAGTATTTGTTGGTATTACGAGAGAGGACAAGTTGTCGTTTGACGTTGGAGAAGAGTGGAGAGTTGCAAACTTCAGATATATGTTGTGCTCTCTTCAATTTCTAATTTCTCGATGCATACCCCGACACCAACAATAAAAGACGCTCTAAGAAGAAGTAATACTGTATGAAAGATGGTTTAGCCGCTGTTGTTGTTTATTACATTATAGGCACCTACTCATAGGCAATTATTTTTAGGGGGCATATTTCAATGGGCACGCCCGCCTGCCCGAAGTGGCACAATACCTCCCTCTCAAAAATTTGCAAACAATAAACAAAGACAAACCAACTCACAACCAATCACATGGCAGTGGATTTCAGTAGGTGGGTTAGGGTGGCAATTAGTAGAGTAGAGTAGAGTTAACCTACCATTGGTGTTAATTTAGTCATATAATATAAGCTCTATTTGATCATTCAATTGGTACGGTGTTTGATCTGGAGTTCCTATCAGTCCACAATTACAAAAAAGTATATAATAATATGAGTACATTATCTGCAATAATGATACGTCATGGAAGTAGACGGCGGTATTATCAAGGCCAACAAATGTTAGGGGTATTGCAACCATCTTCTTCTTTACCCATGACTTCCTTTGATAATGATGATAATAATAAACATTCAACAACTATACAAAATAGATCATACCATGCAACAAATAGAAACGAAATACTACCTTTTGTTGCAGCTGGTGTCCTCGTGGGGGCTGGAGTTTACACATTCCGTACCCTCCAACAGATTGATAAAGATTGGGAAGATTACTATCACGATTTGGAGGAGTATAAATCAGTGACTGGCATAGATCCGGAACAACAGTCATCATCTGCTGATGGTAGCAGTGCTGCATCAAATAGAAGTGATAATGCTGATTTATCCAGTTTCTTCACTGGAGGTACGTTGGCAATTGATATAGGTACTTCGAGATTAAAGTTATCCCATCAACCATCATTGTCAAAGAATAAGAATGCCAAACCATCAGTTATTGTGGATAGAGAAGGTCATCGTTCCACTCCAGCAATAGCCTGGAGGAAGGATGGAGAGGACATACTAATCGGTAGATTGGCAGCTTCTAGATCATTTGATACTAGAGGTGGAAGTATAGTTCATCCACAGGATGTATTGCTTGGTAATAATGATCAAATAGATATGGCCGCTATACAAAAGACTCTTCGTGATGTAGCAGCAAATGCATTAGACCAAGCTCTTGGAAGTAGTACTGGATCTTCTGTGACGAACAATAGTAACAATCCTCTATTTGTACTGGATACAAGCATAGCGATACCAGGATCATATAATGTTAGGCCAATCATTACATATCCACCAGCACAGTCCACAGCAACCAGCTCACCCACAGATATGAATGAACAGTATCAACAGGCTTTGAATGGTTTTACTTCGCCTGAAGGTATTGCAGATTATGTGTCAGAACCATTAGCCATCGTGTCTGGGGCTGAATACTATAATCTATTGCCACCTACGAGTAGTTCTAATGGCCCAGTTTTGGTTGTTGATGTTGGTGGAACTAAAACACAAGTGTCAATGGTACTAGGAGATGAAGTGTTATATTCTTCTTCACTACCGTTTGGTGGGGATACATACATTGATCTGTTGGTCTCAAAACTTGCGGCAGACTTCTTTGGACCTAGTGTCGAAAATGATGATGATTCAACAGATTTGTCTGCAAAACCGAGGCTTAATGATCCAACTGCCCTCCAAAGATTGTACGATGAATCTACTAAAGCTGTTCATGAATTGAGTAACAAGACTAGATCTGAAATCAACATACCGTACCTCACAATGGACCTAGAAACAAGACAACCAAAGCACTTGGAAGTAGGCATGTCTAGACAGGTTGTCAATGCTGAGTTTGAAAGCTGGCTGAAGAGTAAGTTGGTGCCTCATTTACAAAGGGAAGGCGGTTGTTCTTCTCTATCACAAGCATTACCACCGCCTTCGAATTTGTCAACGCTATTCTCATCGACCATCATGTCAGCATTAGAGCAAACAAGCATGACACCAATGCAACTACGAGCGGTTCTAGTTGTTGGCGGAGGTGCTAGAATACCGCTGATACAATCTTCGATGAAAGAGTCTGTGGGGTATCTCGCAGGGGAATTAGACAAACTAGTAATCCCAGAAGTTGAAGTGTTAGGGGAATTATGTGTCCTAGGAGCTCAGTTAGTGAAATCAAAGTAATCTGGGTCTAGGTTCTTTTTATTACATTACTACGATACTATTAAAACATGTCTTAAAGTAAGTAAATTCTGATCTGATCTGATGTCAATCTATAATTTGTTATTTCCATCAAACTCATCCTACTCGTATAACAAATATGCACTGAGTGTTTAAGTACCACCCCGCACATTATCTTCCTTCGACTACTTCCGATCTCTGTTATTAAGTATCTCGCAACATAACATAAAATTTCCCCAACTCGTTAAGGTATCCTCTCGAGCTAGTCAACAACACGAACTTCTCCATGACGACGAGACTTGTGACGAATTGGAGGACATACAAGACGACTACTAGAACGAGTAGTCTTCCTCTCAGGCGTGGAGTAGCAGTAGCTGTCTGATAACGGCATCATGACAGAGGTATCTTCTATCATACTCGACGATGTGTTTGGTATTCCGATCTGGACAATAATGACGATGATGTTGATATGACGACACCGATTACTTTGCATTTGCATGGCTGTGAGGCGGAGCTTAAAGGAGAGAACGAAGAGCTACGTCGAAAGCTCCGTATTTGCAGTATCTTTTGCTCTGTCCTTTTATTCGCCCTTTGCATTCTATTAATGAAGGGTTGGTAATGGTAAGCAATAGATCATTATAACAAGTGAATGAATCACCGAATACCTCATCATATTGAATCTCAACTCGAGTTGCAGTCTATCCAAGGTTGTGATGATGAGTGAGGTATCCTCTAAATTGGGATGATAATTATATCTTATTCAAAATAGTTGTAACTGTAATAGAATGAGATAATCATACATAAGATCTACTTCGAGTTATTGCGGTGTGTATTTGATGTCTTAAACATATTAATATCTACAACATAGGATGATAAACACATCCGAGGTTCCATCCACACACGTTCTACTCTCCACCTTATTCCTGACTCACTCTCCTCTTGTTGTAGTTTGATCGAATAACACAGAGCTGTTCGATGCTAGAGACTCGACATGTTAAGGAATTAAGCCTTTTGTTAACGACGTCAGATGTATCCTTGGTTGTTGCAGATACCTTGACTTGCTCTTCTTCTAACTTGATCAGATCAGTAGATGCCTTCTTTTGTTGTTGGTCGATATCGCTGAGACGATCTTCGATATCCTTAACTTGAGTTTGAAGGATGTCAATCTTCTTATTGGTATTTGCTGTACTATCTTCATATTTCTTCTCGATATCTCTGATAGACTTAGCATTCATTGCAATCATTGTATTGCAATTGCCTACTAATTCGATTACGAGCTTGAGATCATCTGAGATCGAGATTTGAGGATGAGTCGATGCACAGCTACTACTACTCAAAGAAGACGAAGAAGAAGTATCATTTGAGGTGGCGGTGTTGTTAAAAGTCTCCTGAGTATGAGATGGAGAAGATTGGTTGACATCGTACAGCATTCTGAGATGAGGATTCGAGATGACGATATGTTGAGGATATGACTTTATTTTTATGAGAATATGATATTCCCTCATGCAATGCAGTATATTGTCTATGCAGTTTCAGAGAGCGCAAACAGGCTATATCGACGTGTTAGTTGTGATGTGACATCTTGCTCGATATTGCTCAGGCAATGCAGTATTCTATTTTGTCTCTTTCTCTTGGGTATCTTCCCCGACTCGACTCGGCGGCGAAGTAAATGTCCAATCCTGCACGCTGCAAAGAGGAGCACATACCTTATGACCTTGATTGAACAACGATAGTTACAACACGGATAGAGTTACAAGGTAAGAGGTTGGTTTCGTAATATCCATTGCAAGTTGTATCTCAGTCTCATATCATATCATTCCCACATTACCGCTACCAGCTCGAGGTATCTTTTTGGAGTGTGTCAGCTCAATATATAGACAAGCAATATGAATCATCAAGCCAAGCAACAACATGACAAACCATTTTCATCGTCTGATGGTCCATCTTTTAAACGACAGAAGCTTGCTGATACCAGTGCTTCTTCTGGTACTACTATCCTACTCGAGAACAAGAATAAGGTTCAATCATCATCGAGTGAGCACTGGTTCCGTGCAAATGAGGAGAATAGTTACAATATTGTGAATCCTGTCACAACCCCACAGATTAGTTTTGCTGACATCTATTCTTTACAACGTCTAACTAAACAATACCCAGCTATTCAGGGAGGTCATAGTTAATATGGCCACTTGCCTCACTCCACATCCATCGATCTCCATTCCATTCAAATCCGACAGGAATGTCAGTGTATTTATCATTGTTGTCCGCTGCACTCAAGGGCTGGAAGTTACTCCAATGGGCGGCTCTCCTGAGTTGTTCAGGATCCGTCAAATCAAGTTCTGAAAGTGGATAAATGTGGTCCATATCCCAGCCACGTTGTCCGTCGGGACGTCCTTGGTTGTCCCAGTTCATCCATCTATTACCAGGCTCGCGAAAGAACTGTTCGAGGTACCGTTTGAATTGACCAGCTGAACAGCCAAGTAGTTTGTTCTTGCCTTGATAAGATGTATCCTGTGCCTTCAATGCAGTATGAAGACGGGATCTTACAAGCACTCTTAATCTGAACTTGATATTTGGGGTCGTTAGGATAGTCAAATTGAAGGAGTAAGTTCGGGGTATCTTGTCGAGCAACTGACTGGAAGCTACTATATTGTAGTCAGTACTTCACCTAAAGTAAGAGAAATGAGATGATCAAAGTAAACTACTTCGACTAATTGTATGTTTTGTAATGTAACCTAACCACTCTTATTAGACTGGAAGTCAAATCAAACAGTCTCTTAGAGGTATCTTTAGTATCTCTCTTTCGATCTATTATATGAGATAGGTGAAATGAGTATACCCGATTTTGGGTATACTTTTGGTCTTGAGTATACTTTTTGGTCTTGAGTATACCTCTTTTATTCTTGAGTATACCTTGAACCGCCTTTCTTCTACTGCCTTTTCTCTTCTACACAATCCATCAACTTTCTAAACATCTCTTCGGTGGTAAGTATATTATGTTATATGAGGATAGGATAATGTTTCTAGGACTGTTTTTTTACGTAGAATCCAATGGTGTACACGATATTAGTCGAAAAATAGGAGAACCATATGATTATTGTGCTCAAACATTGGACATACAATTGCAAAAATTAACAAAATCAACAACGATGTACATCATATACAACTTCAACCATAAAGAGTATTACTGCATATTCAAGCGCATAATTGTCATCAATAATATATATGGCGACTATTATACAAGTCTAATTGATGATATAGCAATATTAGAGAGAGTATAGTTCATACAATTTCATTGATGTGAATTTGTTGTTTCGGTATTCTTTTTGGTATACTCAAACTAGTTGACGTTACTTCGCCGCTAAATCGAGTACTACTGCGGTTCAAAGCACAGTTTAGTTGCAATTGATATGTATTGCAATATTTGTGCAAGTTTCAGCGGCAAAAATGATGCAGAAGTGATGCTACAACATGCCTCTTAACACTACGATTATTTCAACTTTGAGATTTCGGTATCCTCTGGTATACTCAAACAAGATATCATTACTCCGCCGCTACAACGAGTACTACTACAGTTTTAAGGACAACATAGTCGCCAGTGATATGTATGCCGATGTGTCTACAAGTTACAGCGTTGAAACTGATGTACAAGAGATGCTACAACATATCTTATCAACTATGAGATATCGGAAAAGTTGGTTTCTCACGAGCAAAAGTTTGCAATCAAAATGGTATATCTCAGCGGCTATATTGGATATCCGTACCGTTTCAAGTACAGGAGAGTCATTGGTGGTATCACTGGTGAATATCCTGTAACCGGTAGCATCCAAAACGCCGTACATGCGACGATAGAGCACATCTCATATCGTCTATGAGTTTGCAGTTTTCAGATTTCGAATCTCCGACAGCAAAACTTAGGCAATCAAAACGGTATATCTTAGCGGCTATCTCGTCTATACATACCATTTCAAGTGCATGATAGTTGTTAGTAATACCAATAGTATTTGTACCGCAATTGTTGGCGCCGAAATGATAGTACAAGTGGTGATGTTATATATATCTTAACAACAATGAGCATACATATTGGCTGAAAATTTGTTTGCAAGCACTGACATATGTGTTGATCTATATCACCTAAGTTCATCTAACCATTTCATTACTTTCTATTCATACACTTAGTAAATCAAGCATGTCAAACTCCAATAATAATAATGGCCGCGGGAACGAAGGTAATGATGGCACTCGTTCTAATCTCTCCGATATAGAAAGAATCATTCTAGGCATTGCCGACACTGTACTTGGTTATATGTCTCGAGATCCTCCTGCTACTCATAACAACCTAGCTGATGCATTGCAACGAGCAGTAGCAAGTAGACATTCACATGAATCTTTGAATAATCTTCAAGAAATACTTAATGGCACATCCAACACATCTGCCTCTTCTACTTCTGCAAACCAATCATCCACCACAATAACAGATAGAGAAAAACCTCCGGCTCGAAGTACAACTAATCTTTCGACTGACGGTAGTAGAAAAGTTCAATTCAATGATACTGAGGCAGAGAATCATTCTAGGCATTGCCGACACTGTACTTGGTTATATGTCTCGAGATCCTCCTGCTACTCATAACAACCTAGCTGATGCATTGCAACGAGCAGTAGCAAGTAGACATTCACATGAATCTTTGAATAATCTTCAAGAAATACTTAATGGCACATCCAACACATCTGCCTCTTCTACTTCTGCAAACCAATCATCCACCACAACAACAGATAGAGAAACACCTCCGGCTCGAAGTACAACTAATCTTTCGACTGACGGTAGTAGAAAAGTTCAATTCAATGATACTGAGGCAGACAGTGCCAAGAAACAACGCCGTGGTAAGATATGGTTTGCAAGTTGAATGGGACTGTATCAGCCATAGACAAGGCGAACTTACTCGCTATGGGGAACAGAAGGATCCTATAGAGCGATCAAAGGATACAGAAACTCAGTCAAACGTTTTGGATGCTACCGGTTACAGGATATTCACCAGTGATACCACCAATGACTCTCCTGTACTTGAAACGGTATGGATAGCCAATGTAGCCGCTGAGATATACCATTTTGATTGCAAACTTTTACT
>Ga0214478_100573_pt1 | contig 21302 bp, 18 predicted proteins | sample M1_20Mar14CPVII9_2_FD_178001 | JGI IMG/M metagenome (GOLD analysis project Ga0214478, IMG submission 178001) | Marine eukaryotic communities from Monterey Bay, California, United States - M1_20Mar14CPVII9sort6BwellD7 | ecosystem: Environmental > Aquatic > Marine > Unclassified | place: USA...
AAGGTCCTTCGTGACAACATCCAGGGCATCACCAAGCCCGCTATCCGTCGTCTAGCTCGTCGTGGTGGTGTTAAGCGTATCAGTGGTCTCATCTACGAGGAGACCCGTGGTGTACTTAAGGTATTCCTTGAGAACGTCATCCGTGATTCCGTCACCTACACCGAGCATGCTCGTCGTAAGACTGTCACTGCCATGGACGTTGTCTACGCCCTCAAGCGTCAGGGAAAGACCCTTTACGGATTCGGTGGTTAAATTACTATTTAACTGTCGTCATCGTATGTTGTTCATCTTTTCATGACACATCATAATATAATATCGAGTGTGTGGAATGAGATGTATCATGGCAACATGATATGTCTTTACCTACATCTTGATATTATAAACCGGATTTTCTAAAATCCACCCATCTATCAAAGAACATACTTATATCAACCACTTCTATTTTTTGTGACTAACATAATATATCCTCTTCTGTATTGCAATAAGTATAAGTGGTGAATGAACCTCTCTGTTGCTTTGTATGTTGCAATTGCGGTCTTCTCTATATCCATACCAGTTATACACATGAGGTATGTACCCATGATATGTTCAAGATAAATATGATTTCATTTGAATATCATATGTCAATCGGTCTTTGAGTGCTTATGTACTTCGACACTCCTACCTCATACTCGACGACAACAGATTAACCGAGGAACATACATGGCAGTGGGCTATCATCATAGGTAGCAACATATACGGTATGAAGTAAGAGAGTAGATAAGTATAGACATATCTTATAAGTACGTGAATACGGGGTCTTCTCGGCATATTCCATCTTCCTCTTAGTCTGATAATATGTTCATAACGACAACGGACGTACATACAAACGATATCAAAGTAAGATAGTAAGTGTACATTTTTATAGAGTATGATGTGCTCCTAAAACTCTAGCTAGTCATCAGGTACTCTAGTTGCTGGCGACAAGAGATACGCCAGAGCTCTTCTTGATATAGTAGAAACAATAGATATGATGATGCCCATCAATCATAGCTGTACTTCTCTGTATTTATGTGTACAACTTTTCTGCTCTTCCACCCCGAGATACGACCTGAGTACCATGAACCAAATAAGTGACGTTTGAGAGAATCTTGGAAAAAAAATGCCAGCATCTTCTTACTTCTCGACCTCGAAAAAGAAGAACTAATCAACCGCTACTAGACTAACCACATACCTACTGCACCATACCGATAGTCTAGAATTACTGGTGTAGTAGTTGGATTAATGGCTACGCTGCTGTATTAGGTAGATACAAGATGGACGGTATGGGATGGGATCCTTCAACGCTTACAGATACACAAACTACATCACAAGAGACTCCATGGAACAATAATACATCATCTGATACATCATTATCGTCACCAACTCTGGCAGATAGGAGATCAGCTGGGTTTTCTCAATCATCAGATGATGATACGGATTGGAATCAAACTGCTCTTTTCATTGCCCTACCGATAATATTGGTGATACTCTTTGGCTTATCTTCCTATCACTGTTATGTATCCAATCGTCGACAAGCACAGTTTCATGAAAGACGGCAGAATTTAAGAAGTTTAGAACGCGCACAGATTCGAGAAAATAAAAGGATAAAAGAGAAGAAGAGGAAAGAACGATTAAAGGATATCGACAATGCTCTTATATCAAAGGTATGTTTATGAATGATTTGTGCATATGATATGCATTTTTTTTTGCAATGCATTGCAATGACCTCATATATGCCTTATCTCTTCAGACGGTATCAAAAGTTTGCAAATGCAACACACTCTCTACTAAGAAGCAGTTTGGTTCAATGCTTGATCTCACAGTACACACTACCATGTCATCGGATGATATGTCTATATCGAGCCACGATATTGAAAACCCAGCATCATTAAGCAACAGTAGTAGCACCGACGACGATGACAAAATGGCATGTGATCATCAAACATGCGCAATCTGTCTAGAACCATTTGTTGCAGGCAAAGATAAGGTATCATGGTCTAAGTATCAGACATGTGCACATGCATTCCATACTTCATGCATTAAATCTTGGCTCTCCGAGCTAAAGAACAAACATGGTAACTGTCCTTGCTGTCGAGGCCCATACTTGAAAGTGAAAGCAACCAAGGTACTTGATGAAGATGATGATGTAGAAGAAGGGATAGTAGATAATGTAAATGATGATGAATATAATGTACCAACTGGAAGTGGAAACAGTTCCGTCGATGAAGAAAATGTACAAACAACAACAAACAAAGAAGAAGAAGACAATTTTGATACAACCAATGTAAATACAACACAAACACTAGAGTTTACCTCATTCTGTTCAATTCATGGGTTAGTTCAGAATGAGCTGACATTGGATGATGAATAGAAAGGAGGAGGAGAGGATGCCCCCCAAGCATATGTATTGCCGACAGACCGCTAGAGAGAGATCCTTAACCTCTCATTTTGAAAGTGGAGCTGTTCAGCAAAGATGATATGCTATAGATATAATATAGAGATAATGTACAGATATAGAGCACCAAGTTTTCTTAACATCTTACACACTTCTTTACTGTTGCTTCTTGCTTGCTCAGCAGAAAAAAGGATACCTCCGGTCTCTTCTCCACCCCTACTTTTACTTTTACTGTGTGCTCTAGGTAGGCTCCTTTTACTTGTGGCGGCCTTATTGTATACGATACACCACGATGCCTTCCCTTTGCTTTACCGACTTGCAATTGTCTCAGAAAGACGCCTCAGATGTGGCGGTAGTAGGCGACAGGACAGTTAATGATCGAGATCATACTGCATTGTTTGTTCTAGAAGAAAGTAAGAAATCGTCATTTCAATTGCAAGCTTCATATGCATTATATCCACTGTATGTGCAACAAGCAGATAAAGATGGAAAAACAGACAGTGTATCATCATCTATTGCAATGGCATCCATCACTTCTCGTTTATTCACCGATGATGATGATACTGACCAATCTTCTACACAAACACAAGAGTTTTTGTTTGGTGGATTTGATTTGTTGGTGAATACAAAGACTGTGGAGGTATATGTCATACGTTCAGGAGGCAATACAACCAACACAGAAGAGGAGATGTACTTGACAACCTGCAAAGGCGTTCCACAAAGAGATCTACCGCCATTAATTTCAACTCCTTGTTATATAGATGGATCTGATATTGATGGAACAGAGAGTCCAGAAGAAGATATCACCTTTTATAAGTTTGTATTCGTATCTCCTGGCGGTCCAAAACCTCACTTGCGAGTTAAACTGAAGTTTGTAAGAAGCAATGATACTTCTATGTTACCTATCCTTATTAGAACATTGAAAGTGAAGGGTCGCTTATCTGAATCGATTGCTTCTACAACAAACACATCTTCAAATGAAAAACAATCTATGCCATTTAGGGGTGCAAATAGGAATTCTAATATACCCAATAACAATATGAATAGTATTGCATCAATGATGGCAATGATGGGCGGAAATGCTTCTAGTATGCCTATGCAAATGCAAATGAATCCTATGCAACAACAGATATATAATGCTCAACAACATATGTACACTCAACGACAGCAGCTACATCAACAACAAGGCAATCATCAACAAGAAAAGAATCAAGCAGAGCTTATATCATCAATAGCCGGACTTGGAATGTATCTTAAATCATCTGAGGAAAGAAGCGAGAAGAAACTGGAAGCTTTATTATCAGGCATAGAAGAGCGTATTATGAATAGATTAGATACACTTACTCAAAGACTAGATGTGATTGAACAAAGTATACAGAGAGAACAGAGTAATAGAGAGGAAATAGTGAATGAAGAACAGAGCGAGGAGGAATGAGTATTGTTGTGCCTTTTTGCTCTACTATTGATACAAGTGGAGCTATAAGTAACTAAACACAATACTTATCATCTATCCATGATTCTCTCCCCTGTATCTAATTGAGAACTAGACATGAATGACTTCAACAACTCTCTCGGCCTTACTTGGTGTACTACTTTTGTCCCGTCGCATAGGATGAATCGAATCTTCTTAAAAGGAGTTTCTCTAAAACATGAAAACTCAGATGAATGTTTCTATTTACTAGATAATTTGGTTGGAGTTGTTGGTTGTTGTTCTCTCTGCGTGTGTTCCTCTCCAATGAACAGTGGCTATAGTATATATATGATTTATTGAGAGTGTATGTATTTGTTTCCATAAATTATTCATTTTGTTGGTAGTTTGTGGCTGATCAAATAATTAAATAATGTCAAACTACAATAATCCAAATTCACATAACGATAGTAATGATTGGTTATCATCAAACAACAATACCCATCCAGGTCAAGGACATGGAAATGCATCCCTTCCGTCGTCGTATGCTAGTTTAGGACAAGCTCCTCCTGCTCCTCCACCATATGCTAGTCTCGGTAATAGGGGAACAGATGGATACTCTTATGTTCCATACCCCGGTCATCAAAGTACAACAACTAATGCTTATGCAGCAATGGGTCAAAGCACAACAGCTAATAATACAAACATGGCACATCCTTCTAATACAAATAATCAAGGAGGTTTCACATATGCTAGCTTGGGTACTGCTGGTCATGGCGCAGTACATAATACTAATCAATTTAGTTACAGTTCATCAGCTGATAATTCACAACCACAAACGAATAGATGGGGCCCTCCTTCTCAACAATATCCCCAACAATATTATCAGCAACAACATACTGCTCAATATCAAAATCAACAGCAGCAGCAGCAGCAGCAGCAGCAGCAGCAGCAGCAGTATAATGCCCAAACTTATAGTCAACAGTATGTAAATTACCCACCATCACATGCACAACATACAGCAACAATAGACGCCTCCTTGCCACTACCACCACCTCCACCACCGCCAAACCCGAGTAACATCAATAAACTAAAGAGAACAAACTCGGATGGCGGTCAAAAACAGGGGACAAAAACTGCACAGCCTGCGTCCAATAGCAGCTCAATGTCATCAAAGAAACCACAACCACCTCAAAATGATGAAGACCAAACAGATGATACAGTTAATGCCATTGGTGCACTATCCAATCTTCAACATAGATGGTCAGCACCAACATCAAATAACAATAGAAAGCGTAAAGAAGCAGCAGAAGAGATACCCAATCCATCAAATCCATCAATACTAAACAACCCAACAAAAAGAAAGAGGAAACGACAGAGGAGAAGGAACAAGAAAAAGAAGAAGGTAGGAACCTCGATGGATAATCCTATAATAATTCGTGATGATGATAACAATGAATGGATTAATGTTGATCATTCTACATCAACAGCTCGGAAACAGCAGCCACAACAGGAAGTAAACTTTACTGTATGTAACTTTCCTCCTCTGGAATCAACTGCCAAATCTGAAGAGTCTACAGCTGTAGAGTCTTCTATGAAAGACATGTCAACATCTCAATTGAAATCGTATGCATCTGTACTTGGTCGGGCGTTGGCAATTGATGATGATAGTGGAGCCAAACAACAAGCTAAGAAGAAGGAGAATGAGGTAATAGAATTGTTGGATGATAGTGACGATGAAGACGATGAGATGGATATTTCTGATGATGACGATGATTCGCAGCAACAAGAGGATGATATAAATCCAACCCAGAAGCAAGAAATGAGTGATCAAGAACAGCTCTCTTTGAAGCTAGCTGAATTGAAAGCGAAAGCAAAGCTTGCTAGAGCTAAACTGAGAATCGCAGAGCAGAAGAAGGCCAAGGGAACAAGGGAATCACTTGATTCATCTGCAAGGAGCAATAACACTACTTTAGGCAATGCCAAGACAACACCGCCCCCATTATCACCTCATACGTCATCTTCTACATCACCCTTATCCCCAATGCTTGCCAATATCACGGCACTAAGGAATATCGTTGGTAGTTTGGTGATTGAAAATGTATCTCTCACTGGTCCATCACATGAAGTTCGATTTGTTAACAGTGTGTATAGTCATATTCGAGATGATGACGACGATAAAGACACGATCATCAATCAAGGTACCACAAGCAATGAAGCTCAAAAGAAGAAGTCATTAAATCACAAGCTACAACTCATGAAGCTTCAACTTGAAATCAAGAAGAAGGAACTCGAGAAGAAGGAGCTTGAGAAAAGGAGAAGGAAAATGATGGATGAGAATACTATAGAGCTGAAGCCACCTCCAGAGCAGAGTGAATCTGCGACCAAGGAAACGGAAACACGTTCTCAATCGCCATCGAATGAGGGAGACAAAGGCGAGGATAATATACCAACAAAGCAGGAAACATCTGATGACACAACCGATACAATATCAGATGAACAAAAGTTGGAACAGTTACGAAACCGACAGAAGGAGCTAAAGCAGAAGAATGATGTTGCCAATCTTCGGAACCTCATTCATAGACAACGAGACTTACTCCAAGCACAAGGGAAAGAGTTGACTGAAAGTTCGACACAGCTTCAGCAATGTGTTGATGGTATCAAAACAAAGCAAGAGTTGTTGGAAGTTTCAAACAAGAAACTAATAGATATGAACAATCGGAAGAGAAGATTGGAGAGTATGGTTCTTCAGGCTACTGAACAAGTGGTTGCGGCAAGGAAAGCCTTGAGTGAGAGACGACAGCTAGGTTCCTGAGAAGGATCGGTGATCGGTATGTCTTTGTGTTTTAGTTCATGTTCTCACCTCTGTTTACCTTTTATCTCTTCATATAAACATGCCCAGTCACCAACCATACTCTCTTCTTCATTTACATTTCATGTTCTTAAGATTGAGGCGCCAGGTAACTCCAATTGGTTCAACTGACATAGCCACAATCTCTCTTTCTTTCTTGAATTGTTTTTATCATGGCAGACTTTCCAAAACATCGACTTGACATTTCTTTTATTCTTCATAGCGCTTTATCTGATGACGATGACTTGACTATGATGGAGAAGTAAGTATTGTGTGATTTTTTACATGTCAAGCCGGGCGTTGTTCAGAGGAGCTAGCGGAAACTTACAACAACTCTCAGAGCGGTGATCAGGTACTAGTATATGTCTATTGACAATAACTATAAAACAACTTACACTATTGAAACTCGTTGTTTAACTAAGCTAGTTTTTACATTAAATAAATTGCTTTATTAGTCTGTCGTTTATGACAATAACGACTCAAGAGCCTGCGTAAGGTGAAGACTCGAGATTCGATTTGATAGTTGTTCTGGCTGGTTGAACTGCTCCTTTCTGCTATTCAAGATGTATTCTCTTGCTTTATAAAAGTCTGATGAATGATTCTCTTCCTCTCCATCACTACTGCTGCTACTGCTGTTGTCTTCATTACTGCTATCATCGTCATCATCAGTTTTAGCTCTCTGTCTTAAACAACTATTTGGTACTATAGACATTGTTGAGTCAGACTCCCAATACACGACACTAAAGCTTTCAGCTCTTCCATAGCACATGTGATATGCAATAACTTTTATAGGCAATATGGACGGATCAACTTTATTCATCAGCTGTACACTTTCCCAAGAAGCTGACTCGATATCATATGCTTCCCAGTTAATCGCTGTATCTTCGTCAGCTGAACTTAAAAGTGGTTTATCTCCATGTAGCTTCTTACCTTGCAATACAAATGATGCCATCATGGCATCCATGGAAGTAGTAATATCTGCCGATTCAAATGTTGATTTATCTGCTAGAGAGATCTCTTTCTCATCCTTCATCAAGCGACAAGAAGATGTTGACACAAATGAAATTATACCATCCTCTTCAAAACGCACAGGTACACACGGTCCTTTCATATCAATTGACAAATCGACCTCTTTCCAGGATACTTCATGTCGGCTAATTGTTGTAGCTTTGTAATACTCGCCGTCTTTCCACAGTGCCTTGACTTTGATACCAGAAGGCACTGTTATGTCATAGTATGCCAACTTGTTTGCTAGATTTGTAATCACATTTGCGCACGCTAACGGATTACGAACTTTGAATGGAAGACTGCATAGTATAGTACTCCTTGATGATGATGAAGTTTGCTTAAGGGGTACGATGACCGTCCAATTCTTCTTTGATATGACATCATACAGCTCGACAGAGTATTCCGAATTGTCGTGTATGGATATAATCTGTCCAGGAAACCACCCTAATCTGTTTTCAGCGTTAACAACATTTGAATGGCCAGTCATTTTAACATAAACCGAATCATTAACAGCATGGTGTTCACGTCTAAATGGAAAGATCCATGACTCATTTCGTGGTATACTTGCTGTTGCACAAGAAGATAAGACACTGCTACATATATTGTCTCCAAATATACATGGTTGATCAAGAAACTGTTTCATTCGATCTCCCAGAAATAGGGTTGTCAATCGATCTGGCTTGATTCTAGCCATCTCATCTGATAGATATTCAATAACTTGCTTCCATGATGGATGATATGTTCTCTTGTCACTATTATTATTACTAGGTACCATATCTGTCACTGCTCTCTCCTTAATTGGATGTTTACCCTTCTTTGTTGATAGATATATTGGATCAATATCATAATTATTGATATCATCACTTGAATAGCATGATAGTTCACCTTTAAATGCTTTAATAAAACATTCTCCCATTGTCCATTCCATCCCTGCTACATCTGAGGGTGGCACAGACATAATACAAGCATAATTCACATTCAGTGACTTGTTAGAGGTATGGTATTTGTGTAGAACGGCCTGTCCAAACCCTCCCGAGTGACAGGTATCAATAATCCCAACGAATGTACCACCCTTGAACTTTTCTTCGAGTAGATTGATGATATCTAAATGTTTAATCCATGGCTCGTTTCCTTGTCTCGAGGTGCAGAATGCATCTATCTTACCATGACCACCATAATAGAATAATAGTACATCATCTTCTCCTTCATCATTTTGTAACCTATCATTCCTTCTATCCAACAAACTTTCAAATGCTTGAAGTATATTTGATTTAGTTGCCTCTTCATCATATATCTCAACTATATTATCGTTCGGTATGTTGCAATGATACTTTAAACATTTGGCTATACCAATATCACCAAGATCACAACGTTGTTCTGGCCATTCTTCACATACTCCAAGAATGAATGCATAGTGTGTCATAGTTGTTATTATCCTGAGAGTATAATATTATGATGATCCCTAATTGATTAATGAATGTCTTTTAGTACCAACCAAAGGGAGAATACTTCCGATGATGTTAAATATATCAAATATGGCTCAAATGGAAACAAACAGGAACCCTAGCTCCAATCCAATGCATCAATCTCACACACCTCAAACTAACAACAACTCACTGCAAACCTTCTAATGAGAGTCACGGGTCACCACCAATATATGTATCACCATTACTTATTTTCAAATGAATACCATTAATTGTCAGTTGAGAATCTTGTTTATATCATACACCGCAGCTCATGGATATATTGGCGGCAGAGAATAGTAATGTTAATGGTGTTTGGGGATGTGCCACACTAACTGTAGGCACTCGCTTATGGTAATTACGAGTATAAATTTATTTAAAACCATTACTCTATTTAAAACCATTATAAGATACCAGTATCTTGTACTAGGTCCTACGTACAAACTACTAAAAAAGTACCTGATATGTCCAAGAGATACCCATCTCATTTTGTCCATCTATTTAAGACCATTATCTTTAAACGATTATATCTCCATCAATACTTTCATTTGAGTGTAAACGGATAGTTCCATCGTATTCTACGTTGAATTCTGCATCGGAATAGTATATCTTTATTTTTCTGTAGGATAATTTCGGCGACCAAAATTGTTGGCCAAAGTTATAGTGGACATATAATGGTTGTAAATAAATTAATACTCGTAATAAGTAGTTGCAAATCGACAACATACAAAACAAAGTTTAAACAAAGTGCTTACCTCTCTCGAGCAAACCATATCATATCCAATCGCCAGCTAACATCCTCTTCAAGCAGATATAATGTTCTTGTCACCATTAACATCTTTAGTAAATACCTCTTTGCGGCGGTTTGCTCATCGTCAGATAATACACTGTAATGAGAGTCACGGGTCACCACCAATATATGTATCACCATTACTTATTTTCAAATGAATACCATTAATTGTCAGTTGAGAATCTTGTTTATATCATACACCGCAGCTCATGGATATATTGGCGGCAGAGAATAGTAATGTTAATGGTGTTTGGGGATGTGCCACACTAACTGTAGGCACTCGCTTATGGTAATTACGAGTATAAATTTATTTAAAACCATTACTCTATTTAAAACCATTATAAGATACCAGTATCTTGTACTAGGTCCTACGTACAAACTACTAAAAAAGTACCTGATATGTCCAAGAGATACCCATCTCATTTTGTCCATCTATTTAAGACCATTATCTTTAAACGATTATATCTCCATCAATACTTTCATTTGAGTGTAAACGGATAGTTCCATCGTATTCTACGTTGAATTCTGCATCGGAATAGTATATCTTTATTTTTCTGTAGGATAATTTCGGCGACCAAAATTGTTGGCCAAAGTTATAGTGGACATATAATGGTTGTAAATAAATTAATACTCGTAATAAGTAGTTGCAAATCGACAACATACAAAACAAAGTTTAAACAAAGTGCTTACCTCTCTCGAGCAAACCATATCATATCCAATCGCCAGCTAACATCCTCTTCAAGCAGATATAATGTTCTTGTCACCATTAACATCTTTAGTAAATACCTCTTTGCGGCGGTTTGCTCATCGTCAGATAATACACTGTCAATATACCACAAAATCATCATCAAAAATTAGACTGTTCACACGTAATCTATCCTCGTCATCATCCAATGATAATAATAATGGTATAAATGGATCAACAAATGGTAGTAGTGATATATTGAAATCAGCAGCTGCAACTACCCAATGGAAACGTAAGTACTATCAAACTATAGAGGATAAGTTTCAATCTAATGAAGATACCACAACTAATACACCAATAAACTCCAATAAATCAGCAGATGATACTAACCAATCAAAAGAACAATTCAAACCTGATGAACCATTATCAATAGAAAGTTATGAAGATGTACAACCAATGTGGAAAGAAATGGAAAGTAGAGTAACTAAACGTCGGTCATTAACATTAGCGTAAAGGTGTTAGTGGTAGACGAAATGTTCGTAAGAGTGATGAAGATGTTTGGTTGGCAAATGGTGTTTATGATGATGAAAGTAATTCAAAGGATAGTGGTAAAGATGATGATAAGAAAGATGATTGATAAATGGCAAGAGCGACGGTGGTGATGTTAATAAAAAGGATTGTACAAAAGAGTGATACAAGGGATCACTATCGACGAGATATACAGGTAAAGAGTTGATTACTCCAAGAGATATATATCAGAAGGTAAGAAAGGGTATGAGTGAGTATCAATTCGATTATCTATTTCTATTATTTTAATCTACACAACTCAATTACTAACACATTCACCCCCCTAACCCCCATTCGATACCTGTCTACTGAACTACAATGTTACTGGACGCTCCACTTTCAATCCGTGCAGACTGCCTCTTTAACTCCGCGGCAGCATTAAAGGTATGCTTAGCAGCTTCGACTTCCTTGGCCCTGACCTTGATACGAGCTTGGGCAACACTAAGCCGCGCCACAGGAACACGATATGGAGAGCACGATACATAGTGAAGACCAATACTATCAAAGAAATGTATACTCTTTGGATCGCCACCATGTTCGCCACAAACTGATAGTGACATCTCGGGATTGACACTTTTGCCTAACTTGGCAGAATGTTCAACCATATAACCCACACCTTCTTCATCAATTGTCTGAAAAGGATCATCTTCCATAATCCCAAGCTTCATGTATTGAGGGATGAAACCATTTGAATCATCTCGACTAATACCCATAGTCATCTGAGTCAAGTCATTAGTTCCAAACGAGAAGAATGAACACAATGGTTTGCCATCGTTAACATCCTTTAAAGCTGCGATCTTATCACTTATTATTGCTGCTCGCGGCACCTCAATCATTGTACCAATCTCGTACCTGGGGAATAATTAGCAATTAAATAATGCATGAGACATATACCACTTGTAATACAGAAACAACTAACACAATCGACTTACGGTACATCAGTACCACGCTCTTTACGAATGCGTTCAGCTTCGCGCTTGATTAACAAAGCTTGATTTTCAAACTCGGTTAAGCTTCCAATCAAGGGAACCATGATACGTGGACGAGGTTTAGCAGTGTCGGGTGCTTCCTCCATAAAGTCAGCGGCTGCATTCATGATTGCTTCGACTTGCATTTCAGTAAACTCAGGCTTTACAATACCTAATCGGCATCCTCGCAATCCAAGCATTGGATTCTCTTCATGCATCGAGTCAATTCTTGCAAGCATACGCTTTACATCGTTACCAAATCCAAGTTCATTGGCTACCTTCTCATGTACTTGCTCAGGTCGAGGGAGAAACTCGTGGAGTGGTGGATCGAGTAGACGAATTGTGACGGGCTTACCATTCATGGCAACAAAGAGATCCTTGAAATCAGATCGTTGGAAGTGCTTAATGTGATCGAGATCGTCAAGACATTCAGTATGAAAGATCCAACGCCTTACAATTGGTAGGCGCTCTGGATTGAAGAACATGTGTTCAGTCCGACATAGTCCAATCCCTTTTGCACCATTGGATGCAGCTTGGGAAGCATCAACACCACTGTCAGCGTTAGCTAATACTTTCATGACTCCTTCCTCCTCGTCGGCCCATTGAAGTAGTAGGCCGAGGTCACCTTTAAGCGAGGGTGTCTTCACTTCAATTGCAGTGCTAGACATAGAAGGGGAAAGCAAGTTAGAATGAGTGGTCTAATACAAGGTCAAAGATCAAAAGAAGACCCATCAACTTGCCTGATTACCTCACCAGTTGCTCCGTTGATTGATATGACATCACCCTTGCGAAAGACTTGGCCAGTTTCCTTAATGGTTACAGTTTCATTCACCTCGTCAACACAGATATCAGAGCATCCACATACACATGGCTTTCCCCATCCACGAGCAACGACGGCAGCATGAGAAGTCATACCTCCACGAGCTGTTAATATACCAGACGCTGCCCACATGCCACCAACATCTTCAGGGGAGGTCACCTCTCGGGCAAGGATTACATTCTCTCCGTCAGCTTTCATATCTTCAGCTTGTTTGGGTGTGAAGACAAGACTTCCGACTGCAGCTCCGGGACTACCTGGCAAGCCTTTAGCCACCACTCCTGATGTATATTCGGTTGACTTGAGAGCGTCGGCTGAGAATGTTGGATGCAAGAGTTGTTCCACATGCTTTGGCTCTACTTTTAACAGAGCCTCACTTTGGGTACATTTTCCCTCCTTTACAAGGTCAGTAGCAATTTTTATAGCTGCCACTCCAGTACGCTTTCCGTTACGACATTGAAGCATCCACAATTTGCCCTTCTCCACTGTGAACTCAACGTCTTGCATATCTAATTTTGGACGAAAAGTGAAAGTAAAAGAGTGTTTGAGCTGAGATTACTACAAAGTACACCGGGCGCATTGATTTGTACAACTTACCTTTGAAGTAGTGCTCAAGGAGGTCAACATTCTTTAAGAACTGTTCATATGCCTCTGGTAAGACTTTCTGCATCTGTTGAATTGGCTGAGGAGTGCGGATTCCAGCAACGACGTCTTCGCCTTGCGCGTTTATAAGGTACTCTCCATACATGATATTTTCACCAGTGGACGGATTCCGACTGAAGGCAACCCCGGTACCACTTGAGTCTCCCATGTTACCAAACACCATAGTTTGAATGTTGGTAGCAGTGCCTAAAAGGCCTCGAATGTTCTCCTTTTCACGATACTTGACAGCTCTTGGTGTCATCCAGCTGCCAAAGACTGCCTTGATACAAGCCTCAAGTTGTTCATATGGATCAGAAGGGAACGTCATTGAATGTTCATCGTAGACTTGTTTATATTCTTGACAGAGCTTTTGAAGCTCCTCAACACCAAGGTCTACATCACTCTCGGCATTTGCCGCTTCCTTGACTTTGTCAAACTTGTGTTCAAAGTCTTCATGGGGTATTCCTAGTACGACATCTCCAAACATATCCAGAAGACGACGGTATGAATCCCACGCAAATCGCTCGTTGCCTGTTGCCTTGGCAAGTCCTTTGACTGTGGTATCATTCAAGCCAATGTTGAGTACTGTGTCCATCATGCCTGGCATGCTCACTGTGGATATATATGTGAAAGTAAAGAATGAGTTGAGAAGTCAACAGGTATCATGTTTGCTCATACGATATGAATAACATACCCATCAGCACTTACTTGCAGCTCCACTTCGACATGAGAAGAGGAGAGGGTTGGTATCACCTCCAAATGTCTTTTTCATATCCTGTTCGATCCTCGCAACATTATCTCGCACCTCACCCCAAACATTAGCAGGTAGATTATTTGTTTTAGCATAAACTTGACAAAGTGGTGTTGTTAATGTAAACCTATGAGAAAGATGAGAGTAAGTACTGTTCTATAATTACGAACAAGATTGGATAATGTATAGACTTACCCGGGTGGTACATCGACGCCTATCTTAGACATTACTTGTAGCCCTAGTCCTTTACCCCCAACTAAAAATGATAAGAGATGAAAAAAAAAGATACACATGATGTGAGCACTATATCACCAGCAGTCTAATCATCATACTCATACATATATCGGAAGACAAATAACAAATACTCTCACCTATTTGTTTATCTGGGTCAACATCTGATGATTTAGAACTTCCACCAAAAGGGTAAATATATTTCGAATTGTCGACGGTCATTTTTTTAGATAGTGTATTAAGTGGTTTCAGTTTCAATTTCAATTAGAATTAGATGATAGATCTTTATTTGTGTTTATACTTATTCTTTGCAAAGTTGTTTGGTATTTTATGAGTGATATCTTTTGCATCGGAAGTGCAAAACCGAACACCGAACACTGCCATTGTCATGTGTTGTAGACTGTTGGAGAGAGGATATGGAAAGAGAACTCAAGATGTCATTGATTTTTTTTGTGTGGGGGGGTGTAATCGGCCACTTCGGCGGTATCCTAATACGATGGCCACAATCAAGAGTTGGGGGCGGGGAGATATGATAGTTTGATGCTATCGGATTTGGTATCAGTTGTTTAATATAATGCATCGTCGCTGTTTAGGTTTAGTTTCGGTGGTGGTACCTCGAGTGGTATCATCATCGGCGGAGATACGTCAATCAAGATACGGCACAACACGAAAAGTTTCGTCGATGATGTTCAGAAATTATATGCATCATACTTGTTCTGCTCCTCTTCGTACCTTCTCTACCAATACTTCTACTCACCTTCGTACCTTCTCTACTACTAATGATATTGATCCATCATCTAGCAATAATGATACTGGTTCGTCATCTACAAAAGCAGATATTGATTCACCATCTACCAATGATGATATAATAAACAATGATATATTATCACCTCCTCGTCGTAAGATAAAGTCTGAACACGAAAAGAAACTTGAATCTCTTCCTGTCACTTACTCTGATATATCAAGAGCGCATATTGCAATCCGATCGGGTATCAAGAGGACTCCATGTATAAAAAGTTACTTCTTATCTGAGGTATGTTCTGATTTGATTGGTGTCATATATTGCAATAAAGATCTGTCTGATATTGCTTTACTCTCCCCTTCTTTCAATATTATATCAAACCATTTTTAGTTATTGGGTGCAAACATCTTTCTCAAGACAGAATTCCAACAATTTACAGGCAGGAAAGTCCGCGTTAGTATTGTTTTATCATGTGATTTCAAGTTGTTCATATGAAGGCTCGACGACTTCTGCTTTATTTGACCTTAGCTTGCCCTCATTGATTGTACTTGCATATCATATTACTAACATATATAATCTCCTCTCTTTCATCATCATAAACTATGATAACGCGCATCTTCCAGTTTCAAAGAAAGAGGAGCTAGGAATGCTATATTGACATTATTGCGAGAAATGGGAAAGGAAGAGCTAACACAAAAAGGAGGAGTAATAGCAGCTAGTGCCGGAAATCATGCATTAGCACTTGCATATCATGGGCAAGACCTTGGAATCCCAGTCACTGTAGTGATGCCGAAAGTTGCACCTTTGTCAAAGATTGATAAATGTAAGAAGTTTGGTGCGACAATAATTATCCAAGGGAACCATGTCGGCGAAGCAAAAGAGTATGCACAACAAACTTCTGAAGGAAAGATATATGTGAATGGATATGATGACCATGAAATTATTGCTGGTGCAGGGACAATGGGAATTGAAATCATCGAAGATGTACCTTGTGTTGATGCTGTCGTAGTTCCAGTAGGAGGCGCAGGATTAATCGCAGGAGTTGCATGCGCTGTGAAAACACTCAAACCAAGTGTATCAGTTTTTGGTGTCGAACCAAAGTTTGCAAGCTCTTATACTGAAGCTTTGGAAAAGGGGAAACCATCTCCTGTGACAGTGACACCCACACTGGCAGATGGCTTGGCTGTGGATGAAGTAGGTCCACACGCTTTTGAGGTAGCTAGACATTATGTTGATGAAGTGGTCACTTGTACAGAGAAAGAAGTTAGTTTGGCGATTCTCAGACTCATCGAGAATGAAAAGTATGTAGTCGAGGGAGGAGGTGCCAGTGGACTAGCATCCCTTCTACCTGGTGCTGAGTTGGACAGACCTGAGCTCAAAGGGAAGAATATTGTCGTCCCTTTATGTGGAGGTAACATAGATACTACGGTTCTTGGCAGGGTTTTAGAGAGAGGACTGGCGGCCGATGACAGACTCAAGAACTTTGTTGCTACTGTGTCTGATAGACCTGGAGGGATAGGCAGGTTGACAACATTATTGGGTGACAATGGAGCTAGTATCAAGGATATGTATCATGAAAGGGCATTTTTACAATCGAATATTGATCATGTTCATGTGAAGGTCGTAATTGAGTGTCAAGGACGTGACCATGCACAAAAGATTGAGCAAGCATTAGTAGATCATGGATACAACCCAATATTTGACGACAAACAGATGATATGAAAGCAATGATCCCTTGGATACTGCAACCATCAGAATAGAGTATAAAATGATGTACATATCTTATCGAGGTATGAAATTGTACAGTGGTAATGCATTTAAATTAATATGTAAGAGTAGAACGATGATAGTGGATGACAAAGCGCAAAGATACTTTAGCTCTCATCTTTTTCTTCTAGTTCTAGAATCCATCGGCAGATGGATTGATTCATCTAGGTCACTTAAGTATTGAACTAACGTCCCCGTTGCTCTTACCACGCGAGTCAATCACTCCTACAGGCGGAAGGGATACAATCGGAACGTCGTGATCGGTAGAGCAATTTCTCAGAGTCAACTCTTGAAATATACTACCCGAGAAGATGGAATCAACAACTTCCTTCTTCTTTGATATTTCCAAATATACTCTTTTGTCATCAATACTATCTGCAAAGTTTGTGTAAATACTTGAGTTATCATCATTTTCAACAGCATTTGTATCTTCAGCAGCAGCATTTGTATCTTCTCTTTTGCGAGCTTGGCGGAATCCTCTGAGGAGCTTATCAGCCTCTCTTGGCGCCAGTATTAGGTTCTTGACAGATTTGTTTCTAAGTGAGGTAGTGGACGAGGACACTGTTCTTTGTGTTGCAATCGTACGCTGTGTTCTATGCGTTCTGAAGCTAGTACTTGTCTTGAAACTAGCTACAGAGTCATCATCTCTTCGTCTTCTTCTCCTACCATTATTATTTGATGCCTTGTGTGTTGGAGATCCAATGGGCCTACTTAGATATGGCGAGTTAGCAAACTTTGGATCTATTCTCGAACTCACAACGGATGACGACATAACGTGTTAAAGTCCTAAATGACCTGGGTCACTGTAGTATCTGAGGAAAACTAATAAAAGGATGAAGAAACCACAGCCAACATGCTCTCTTTCACCTCTTGCAACCAATCATCTAGAAGAATCTTCAATCTCAACTAAATGTTAACCTCTGATTTTGTGTGACCAAGAGTCTTATTATAACCTCTGGCCAGAGTTCGAGCGATACTTTTTTCGCTTTTCCTCGAGCGAATTTTCAACGACTCCCATCTTCGATATCTCCTCTTTTATCGATTATTCGATTCGTTATATACTTTCAAATGAATGGGGGAGAGGAAGATGCCAACTGACAATGATCGACAACAAAGCCCTCAAAGGAGGCTCACTCTCGAGACTCTTACTTGCTCACATCTTGTGTCCATCTTACTTCTTGTTGTCAAGAGACATCGACATCGACGACGACATTATCCATACCATCATCATACCATCATACAATCGGAAAGATAAATATGCCACAAACAACAGGAAGAAAAGAAAGAAGGAAGAAGACTGACATTCCAATTCCCGAACCAAGGTAAGTGTCTAACTTGTTTCCTTCTTGACTTTCTTGTCACTCATTTGTAACAGACACCCAAACAACTAACATCTCCTCCCTTACATACACAACCACACAGACATCGTGTTGGTCCAAAGGGTGTGTCATCGGGTATCTCATTTAGAGAACTTCCACCACCATCGTTGGATGAGATTAAGAAGATTTGTGAACACTATCAAACGAAATGTGCAGGAACGTACAAATCTCTAGCTTCGAGATACGTCTATCAAATGGCATCGGAGATTGATCACTTGGTTGATGCACTAAAGGAGGGCGGATATGTTAGTGAACAAGGATCTCTATCTACATTGGATGATCGTGATTTCAAATCATTCTCTGTTGAAGTTCATGATAATCCTCGGTCAAGGAGGAAGAAGAAGATCTCTTCCTCTATTGATAATAGTCGTTCAAGTAATTCAAGGTCTAGACGACGTGATCATGCTAACGACAGGAGAAATCATACAGCAAGCTCTACTGAAAAGCAATCATCATCGACTGCAGCGGCTAACATACATCATCATGGATCATCTCGTCCTCGTACTGCTTGTACTGCCAATATCCGAAAGCCAAGTCATTCATCTTATCGACGAACAGTACGAGAGTTTCCTTTTGATTGTATCGACGAGCTGAGCGTTGATTCTCCACCTAGAAAGCCAAGACACCACAGTTCTTCTAGTCGTTACCACAAACATGAGCGCAGGCTTCACAACAATTCATCCTTGGCACGCCTCAACTTGGAAGATCAGAATGACGAAGTCCTTCGTTGGTTGAAAGAAGAGATGAAGCGTAGTCAATCTCTCATCAACCGATCTAAACAGATGCATGATGCCGAGCTTGATAGTGCCAAGAAGGAGGTCGAGAAGGTGAAGAAGGCTGCCAAACTACTCATCAAGGCTGTGCATAAGAAAGAGAAGGACAAGGTTGCCAAGTCCGAGGCGAATGCAGAATCAGAGCGACGTCAACGAAGGAAGAGCCAAAAGTTGATTGAGAGCTTGATACATTCCCACTCGGCTCAGATTGGACAACTAAAGAAAGGACTTCGTCATCATCATGGTGTTGGCTCGTCACGTGAAGTGGATGAGTTGAGAGAACAGATGGGGAGGTTCTACCCCTGGGGTGAATTGCAGGATGATACCACTGATGTCTCATTCACCCTCTCTGATGCCTCTGATATGACTAGTGTACTTGACTCTCTCGCCGAAGAAGCATTCTCGAGAAGTGCCGCTTCGCGCTGCTGAAACAATTCTTTTATCAACTCAAATTATTGTCTCCATTGAATGGAGGCGATTCTTCTTCTGAACTTAAATGGCATTTGGTGACGATGATATATAGTAGATATTTGTCACTCCCCAATTCATATAGCTAATGTAACATACAGTTATTCTTTTCAAGTATCCCTTTGCTATTCCTGTTCTTCTAATATACAACATCTCTCTAATATACACTCTTTCCCTGGAGTATCTTATGGTCCTGTGTTATCTTCTCTTTCATCGTCAGCAGACGCCTTATTCTTCTTGATCTCAGGCAGACGATCTGTTTGTTGCTGTGTACCCTCATCAAACTCATTAATAAGCTCTTCACTGCTGAGTAACTCTTGCACTCGACCAACCACCTTGCCTAATAATCGAGGACCACGCAATAATCCAACTGCAAATGTCTCTGTTACTCCCAAAGGTGAATCTGCATCACTTTCCATTGGCCGTCTCTCACTCAAGAAACGACGCAGGTTATACAATCGTTCACTCTCTTCCCTTTTCACCTTTTCCCAATCATCGACTGCCTTTTGTTCAACTCCTCCTAATCCACTTTGTATAGAGGCATCCTTTGGTCTTACTAATTTACCATCGTTTGTCTCTCTGTCCTTTACCCGTTGTCTCTCGGAACGGATCATATCCCCGACATAACGTTCGAATTCTCCCAATGGTCCTGGTACATCAATAGGCCGAACTGCCTCTCCTCCTCTTCTTCGAGAAGCATCCATTCTTGCCTTTTCTGATTCTATAATCTTATCTAATGCCAATACTGCACGTGCCTCGGCTTCTCCTAGAGGCGAACGTGTAGCATTTGGCATATCCTTTGGTCGAATAGTACCTGATCGTACACGCTCAACTTCTGAATCTGATATTTCACTCAAGAATTTGATTGCACTCCGTTCTAGGGTAGAAAGTGGTCCTGCCTCTTCTGTATCATCCAAGTCTGTGGGCCGAACTAATTCACCATCTGAATCTATTATACGCTTTGCTCGTTTACCCTCTTCTTCAATAACCTTTTGTAGCCATTGAACTGCAGATTTTTCTGCATCCCCCTGTAATAGTTGGTTGATTAAGATGGATTGTGAGAACAATATATCCCTGAGCAATAGACATGCATTTACATTATGAGAAGCAAACATTATTTCAAACATACCAATGGACCACGTCTCTGATCATCAGCATCCATAGGACGAGCATATGTAGGATCTTCTCCCATCATCGTTGCCATCCATTCCTCTTCCATCCTATCTGCTTCATTCTTCTTGAACAAGGCAGAGCGCCACTTGTAATCAACTAGAGATAGAGATGCCAAGTTACGCAGTGTTGTTTTGAACATGTCTCTCTTTCGCACTCTTGCCTATAGATAATGATAATGAATATGCAATGTTGATATACATATTATACATATATAAACATTTTCAAGTACGGGGAATTAGATTATATCAATGTATGCAAAGCAAAAGAGTAATTTGAGCATAACTTGTGCACTAAATTACTTACCGATGTATTTTCCACATCATCATCCTCAAAGGCTAGACCTGCAGTCTTATCTTCTATTTTCACATCTATAGCATCATTCTTCTTACTTGATTGTGCTTCT
>Ga0214478_100575_pt1 | contig 21204 bp, 20 predicted proteins | sample M1_20Mar14CPVII9_2_FD_178001 | JGI IMG/M metagenome (GOLD analysis project Ga0214478, IMG submission 178001) | Marine eukaryotic communities from Monterey Bay, California, United States - M1_20Mar14CPVII9sort6BwellD7 | ecosystem: Environmental > Aquatic > Marine > Unclassified | place: USA...
TCTCAGACAAGTTTGGCCATCAAATGGTAATATAGCAGCATGCAGGTGCTACAATAGTAGATGTTTGGCATTGTATGGGTGTATAACAAAGTGATGAACACTCCCAGCATGATTGTAACACCCTCCACCATACGTTTACAGCCCCATGTTGGCAGGTTTCATGCCTCAGATCAGGAAAAAATCTTGATTTTCTGCCAACTCTCAGACAAGTTTGGCCATCAAGTGGGGGTATAACAACATGCAGGTGCTACAATAGTGGTTGTTGGGTGTTATATAAGTGTAAAACAAGTTGATGAACACTCTCAGCATGATTGTAAGTCCCTTCACATCCCACCTTTACCAGCTCTATTTGTTTGATTTCTGCTCTCTTTGATTGCCTATCAGATCTTACAAAATCATCAAACCAGTTTTTTGACATTTTTGGTCAAGAATGTTATTGGCATTGGTGATTGTCTTCATGTAGGTTTTACTTAAGTGGTATTTTTTAATGTCTTTTTCGGCTTTTTCAAGGTTATTGTATTATGAGTGTTATTATAGAGGCCATCACCACTTGAAAATATTTATTTTTATTATGATAAAATAGATGATATCATTGGTCTTATCTTGATCAGACGATCAAATATTGGTGTCTGTCATTATTTTTGGACATTTTTTGGTTGCGTTAGGCTCCCTAATAGGTACAATAGGCGCCCAAAAATAAGTTTTTTTATTTGAAGGTTAGAGGAGTTAGGCATGATTTCTTTTTTTCTACCTATACTACTCTTCTTGAATAGTACTTTGGCCAAGGTATTTGTGATTTGGAGCCTTACTCATGTCAGGAAAATCAACCCTAGATAACCCTAGTGCAACTCAATAAAGTGTGATAAAAAAGTTGTATAACCCTAGTGCAACTAATATTATCTCTTTTTTTAGCTGTAAATACTCACTTTATTCTAATTAGTTCTCAACTAGGGTTATTTTTTTATATTTTGAGTGCATCTGTCCCTCACCATGGCTGTCTTATACTGTGGGCTTCTGATTGATGGTACGGTACAGGATTACTCAATAATGGTCTCACTACTTAAACACACACTCACACAACTGCTGAATAACAAACATCTACTTTTTACTTTTATCTAGTAGTAAGTTGTGTTTACAGTTTACATACAGGCCAAATATAAAGCGGTGACAATGAATAGCGAGGAAAAGAAGGAGAGCGTAGTATTACCAATTGATGGTAATGATGAGAAGAAGAATGTGACGTCCGCCGCCGCCGAGTTAAATAATGATATCAAAACTAATATCTCAGAAAATAAAACAGTTGTAACGGATATATTAAATAATTCACCCAAGGTTATTAACACGCCCGTACCTTCTTCTACCACAAATACTGCCGATACATCAACATCAAAATCTCCAGGATTTTTTTCACGTATTGGTACCCTCGGCAACAGTGTTGGCAGTGGAGCACCCCTCCTTGGTGATAAATTAGGAAATGTATACGAGAAAGCACAGAAACGTGCAGTGGAATTACATGAACAGGCAGTTACAGAGGTGGAACGATTACGCCAACAACAGAAAGAGGATCAGGATAAGTTAAATAATATTGTAATACCCCCATCTAGTGGTACTTTGATAGTTGATGGTAGTGAGGTTAAAGCTGTTTCTTCAAGTGAATTACAAGAAGCGAGTAATGAGAAGAAAACAACTATTGAATCATCTGTTGTTGAAGGAGCTGTTAAAGATGGCAATGCATCAAAAGTTAAAGAATCCAAGTCTTCTACGTTTCCAAATGTCTCATCACCCCTACGAGATGCCTTTAATATTGTTCGTCAACAATCTTTGCAGTCAGCTGAAAGGTTAGTTTTTCCTGTAGAGGCATTTGCAACTGGTGTATCAGATGATGATGCAACTGCCGAAAAAGGAGGTGAAGATGATGAAGATGATGATAGTCGGTATTTATCACCCGATTCATCTAATGTATCTTCAAGTAGATCACAGGAAGATGATAGTAGTAATAGTATTGTTGGCAGTCCAGAGAAAGAGGGCAGTGAAAGGAAAGAAGTTATCAATACTACACCAGCAACATCCACATCGTCATTAACACCAACACGATTTACAGGTGTATTTAATGCCACCGTGGGTCGATACCGTAGACGTTTACAAGAGAGTGCATCATTTGATTCTCAACTTTCATCTTCATCTGATCAACAACAATCACAGCAACAACAACAGCCACGAGAAGTTTTAGTGGGTGGGGCTGATAGAGTTGGTGGATTGCGGTATTTTCAATTAGACAGTATTATTGACAAAAATGCCATGTCATCCAAGTTGTTACCACCGACTATGCCTTTCTCATCAAAGGTAAGAGAGATTTGTCTTTTTCCATTCATCTTCTGTTTTTGCTTATACAATCGTCTCACAAACTCTTACACAACAAATATAGCCACCAGGACAAGAGAATCTAGTAAAAGAAACCGGAGGACAATGGACAATGGCGTCAAATCGTGGCCAGAATGCAGTTATCAATCCAGCAACAAACTCTCACACATCATTCTCAAGGTCACCACCATGGGATGCAACGAGCACAACTGCCGCTAGTGAAACAGGCTCAGCTATATCAGACTCTGATGGATCAAAGAATAGGTTACCACCAAGTTCGGCAGCAAGTCCTAAACCATCACATAAATCAACTCGCACTCCTTCATATTATGAAGAAGCCGTACGAGCAGTATTGCAGCCAGGACAACGTGCATTATTCTTTGGTAAGGGAACAATGGGTGTGGTATTGAAACCCACATATCATGCAAGGTAAGATTTTTTCTATGTGTTATGTGATACACACCTGTATAATAAGATTTTAGTAGGTTACATATAATCTCCTCTTTTAATCATTTGTTGTTTTGTCGAATCTTGTAGTTGGCGTGGCAAGGACGGCGGGGGGCTCTTATCTCCCACTACAGCATCCAAGAAGGGTGGTGTATTCATTGATTCCATGATTGCTGGTGGGCATGCCGATAAGAGTGGGGTTGTGTTTGTGGGGGATCATGTTATTAAGATTGGTGCTGTTAATGTTGAAAGTATGACGTTAGAGGAGGTAGTGACCGTGATCTCACAAACAAAACGGCCTAATATCATGGTGGTAACGAGTGAACATAGTGTGAAGATAGTTGATAAGCAGAAGGGCGCAAATGAAGAAGCTGAAAGTACTGGAGAGAAAGGCTTTGTATCTCAATTGGACTTGGCATTTGGCTTTGTAAATAAGCTTGTAGCAGAGGGTGAAGGATCTCTTCTTGGCGACCAAGACTTGGGAAAGGATCACGAATTGAAGCAAGTTGTTAGTAGAAACTCACTTCTGGATAACGACGATGAAGTAGAAGATAGTGAAGATGAAGTATCTTTCAAGTCCCCAAGTAAGGGACAGGACGATGTGGCAACAGATGTCGATACCGATACCGATAAAGCCAAGGATGAAGAGACCGAGACAGCTGCTGTCTCTGAAGCTAACAATGTTGACAAGGAGCCTGAAAGTAACCCAGTCGATACCAACACATCTGCTGCTGATGATATTGGATTCCTTTCAGTATATGCATCACACCGAACTAACAATTATGATACAAGTGATACTGATATCAGACATCAACGCACTTCACTACTAAAACGTTCGGCGCTCTTCAATCAACACTTTCGAAGTGCACTTCATGGTTCGCTTTTGGAATGTGTATTAGACCCTCGCAAGTATAGTTTTTTGGAGCACTTCTTTAAGAACTATCAATCCAAGAAGCAAATAGCTGCCAAGGCAAAAAATGGTGCCGCCAAAGAAGCAAAGTTAGTCGATGACGATGATGTCACCTCAGCCATTAATCAAAGACGCTTGCTTGAACTATATGTTGAACTCTGCAAATTTCACGATGCCATGATGGTATGCTCTGAATCAGAGAGGGAGAAATTGTTGGGATATGCTCGTGATATATCTCCGCGATTTTTGGAAGATAGTGATCAGGGTAGCAGTGGGAACTGTTTGTCAGAGCGAGTCAGCCAGGTTGCATTAGGTGGCATGGAGAAGGTTCAAGCTGTACGATTTGCACTGAATGATGAAGATTCATTCTTTGAAGAAGATAACGGCGATGGTTTTGAAAGCATACGCTCATCTTTAGGGGCATTCTTGTCCACACAAGAGGCGTTCCTTTCCTTTTTGATATCTAATGAATGTGCGAGTATGAGAGCATACCTACGAGGATGTTCACCCTTCTTGCAAATCGAACCTCACATGTTCTTGAAGCCGCCTATTGCAGAAGAAGAGGATGCATCTACTCAAAACTTATTACTGCATGCCATATTTCACCTAGTTTGCATGAAAGAGAATGATGAGGACGAGGAACAAGGAAACTTTATAAGAAATGATGCCTTAAGATTCAATACAGGGAAGAGAAATTTAGGTGCTTCATCTCTTCTTGGCTGCTCGTCTTTTATTATGCGTAAGTTGCAAAAGTCAATAGAAGCAGTTGGCGAAGGACTTATTGAAGATGGAATGATGGGGAACAGCAATAATCTACCGCTATATTTATCCTTCATCGACCAAATGCAATTCTTCTGGGAAGTGTATGTCGCTCCAGCGGGTGGTGCTCTATCTTCACTGATGTTATCCCAAGACGCACAAAACGCGTTGGATAATGTTCGGCGCTTGCTAGTTTCATCTGTTGATGAGATACTTGCCAAGGAAGAAAGTAAGGAAGAACCGACGACAACCAATGTTGATATGGCAAGAGCCCTATCATCCGGCGAGATGTCAACCAGTACAGTAAGCCTCGCAGAAGCTTTACTCCGCGAGTATACTCTGAAAATTTACCCTGATTTCCAGCGATTTATATTCTTTGAATGGGCCTGTAAAGAATCAAAAGAACATCGATTCGATACAAAAGCTTGCTCCAATACAAGCTATGTTGTCAAAAGTGCTTACAATGGAATGTCAAATGGATTTTTAAATAGAGCGCTTAGACAGATTGAGTTCCCTCATGGTATGTCTTTACACAGACCACCCCCATTAATGGATATTTCCCCAACTCTCATACCACCAGCATCAGATACCTCATCTGATTGTCTTCACAATGGCGATGTTGCTCTTGTTTTTGGATCTGACACGGATGAAGATGAGATTCGAAGATTCTCATGCGTTTCCTTGCAGCCAGAGACGAGTGGTCCTAGGACAGTCATACTTCCAGAAGACGTGCCACCAATCTTTGAAAGCTATGCAAGTGTACCTCTATTTAACGAGAGGCCATTTCAGGGCATGCTCAAAAATGAGAAGAATAATCGAATGAGGTGAGTTGATATATATGATTACTGTGTACCTTACTCTTCATGTCAACCTCATCTTCTTTCATTTCTCATATAGCATTGACGGATGGGAAGTTTCTCTAACTAATTTTGTGATACCATCTCAGGGCAGTGGAGGATCAGACGACGACAAATGGATGTATTGTGTCTCACTAGTCTTTCGCAAGAGCTTTAATGCAGCACCACAGGTTAGTGAACGAGAAATAAACAACGCATGTGTACAAGAGCTGCAACACGATGACTCTCTCGACGAAACAACTAGTCAAGACTTCAAATCACCATTATCCATTTCAGAATCAGAGGATGACGAAAAGCGAATCATGAAGGTATCACAAGAATTAAAGCAATTCAATAGTAAACTGCAGGAGAAGAAATGGTCACAGCAAGTTAGACAAGGCTCCACTATTGGACTTGCATTGATCAGCAGCCGAAATGTTACAAGTGCAATGAGAGAAACCCTCAGTCTTCTCTATGAAGATTTCTGTGGTCACTCAAATGAAGGACAACCGAAGCAACATTTGTGCCAGCCTTTAGTTGACATTCTAGGAACACTTCACACAAAAGAAATAGAGGCAACATCTCTTGGATGCGTGTTGCAGCCATATCTTACCCACACTACTTCAAGATGGGTCCATCGGCCACTTTCACATCAATCAGATATCTTTGTCAAAGCTGCTGGAATGCAGCTCCTGCAAGCTTTACCACCAGTACCACTTGCCCTGGCATTTGTAACATTACTTTTAGAACAGAAGGTTGTGTTTGCCTCAAGTAGAAGAGGGATGCTAATGTCAGCATCGTTTGCCATGACACAGCTGCTCAAGCCGTTGAAATGGGCCCATTTACAAGTTCCACTCGTGCCAGTTTCCATGTTGGACGAGCTCATACATTACCCAGCGCCATTCATGCTTGGTATACCCACAGACGAGAAGAAGAGCGCTGCAGTACTAGGATCCTTGCCTAGTGATGTGACATTGATAGATTTAGATGTGGGAAGGGTGATTTTAGCTAGTGAGTTCTCGAATGACACCTCAAAAACACCAGAAGGCATAAACAGTGATGCTGTCGCCGGAGCACTAAGATCACAGGTACTATTTCTTTCTGAATGCTTAGGAGGATCGTTCGGTGCAGCCATCTATCGTGATTCATGGTGTTCAGACAGTCCATTGCAGACCATGAATGAATCGACAAAGCAATGTAATGACAACGACTTCACTGAGGTACTCCATATCTGTGAAGACTTTATATCTGAGTTCATTTCTGGTAAATTGTTGAAGTTATTCTATCTTGTGCAACTCGTTTTACCTTTGAGCAACTCATTACTTGCTTATCTTCCTCATCCTACTAGGTATTCACTCATGCTGTTTGTGGATAGAAGAGAAGCATGATTCAATCACCACAAGGAATGAATCAGCCATTATATTTGATGAAGATCGATTTTATCACATCAAAAATCTGCGTGCTGAAGGCCGTTATTTGCCTCTTATTCAGAAGTCAGAGAACTCAACTGCCGACAAACTCTCTCTGAGCCTTGACCAATTTGACTTAATCTTTGAAACCTTTCTTCGTACTCAATGTCTCAGCACTTACATAAGTCAAGGGAATAAGGAATTAATGTTGTTTTCATGAAGTATGGATTCAACTAGGCAAGAACTAACTTACTTAAAATGAAGTTTATATCCTTGAGACTTATGTACTTGTACTGTGTACATCTTGTTTCTTACTTACTTTACCAAGATCCACTGTGATCCTATCTCATGAGAAGAAATCAGATTCTTTCTTTCTTTTTTGGTTCTGGACCTTTTTGCTTGTTGTGGCACGCATGGCAAGAGGGGCGCCATCGGCAATGCTAGCCATAAAGTTGTGTGTTATTGCAATTGATACATCATGGGAAATACCTTGCCAATAACCGCGCCGCCGAAGCCGTCCGCGTCTCGAGCTGTGATCTTCATGAAAGCAGAAGGAGTATTGCAATATCTAAATAAGCCATGGAACCCCATTGGTAGATTGCAATTACTCAATGCCACCGAAGAGTTGCCGGCTGCATTTGATGGTATAGTTACAATAGATGAGTATAAAGATATGATAAGTTCTGTTGATGAAAGAGCTTCCAATTATAGAGGTATGTCAATATGTTACATTGCAAAGAATATCCTGCAAAAACTTATACTTATGTCTCATTTACATTCTCTTCCTTAATAGGTGGCCGCATAGCAATCGGAGTTGCCATGTTTCAGGCATGTCTATTGGTAGTCTTAATAATTGGATTCATATTGAGCAGATTTGCTCCTCATATGCTTGGTGGTAGAAGCTTTTTCAATGTAAGTAATGATTGCACATATGATATGCATGATATGCTCAACATACACGGTACTAACATTATATGCTCTCAGCCAATAACAATCGCTGTACTAGGTACTTTAGAATTTGGAGTATTATCCCAGTCAACACGTTTCTTCCAAAGAGAAGAGAGTGAGCTAGTAGATGCATTAATTGAACTGTTTCAACCATGGCGAGAGAGAAGAGTCATTGCAAAGATGAGAAAGGTACATGGTGACATAGATGATACAAAGAAATCTACAACATGTTATTGTCTGATTATTGAAAAACTTGGACCGGACACTGGTCTCGATGACACAATGAGCATATCTACATTTGCTGATTTCAACAGTGAGATATCTGATGAAGTTTAAACAATCAAAAGGAGAAAAGGAAGCACAAGAATAAACCACCTATCTCTCTCAAACTGCCACAATAGATGTAACATAGTATGAACAGATATATGTATTTCAATATAATCTTGTTATTTGTTTCTTTCTAATGTAGGCAATCTAGAAGATAATGTGATTCTCCTTACTGTATACATACTATCTCCATTTCTTCTTGTCTAGAGACACACCTCTCTTTAGATCCTTGGATATATGTTCAGCTGCTACCCAAATTATTCTAGGCGGATAATAAGCTCTCAATCTAGTATGAACTAATCCCTGTATCTTTCCACCTTTATCATCTAATATCTTTTGCATCTTTCTAACAAGTTGTTCCAACTTTGATTGTGGTATCTTATGCAAATCTAATGATAAGGGCAGTGACCTGGAAGATGCGCAATTCATAGAAGATGAAAGAGAAGTGATAGTAACTTTTGTTAGTGTATACGGCTTGTAAAGGTGATCAAATATAGGCAAACTAAGATCAAATGAAGTAGTAAAATCACCGAGACAATACAAAACAATCGAATTCATATGATAAAACAATACAAACGCGGACTTTCCAGAATGCTTTGCATTGCTTCAAATCTTCAGATACTTCTACTCCTAACAAATCTATACATTGTCCACCAACCGAAAAAGTATTGTGTTTAGAAGAGTAATGAGCAAGTGCATCAATGATGGCTGATTCTAATCGATTACCCTCTTGTATCTGTGCTATAGACTTCTTCTTTTGTCCCTGTGCATCTACTAGACTTTCTTCAAATAATGGTTGTCGAGTACGTGATATAAGATCTTGTGTTGTATTATGAAGTTGTGTCATACCCACTGATTTTATCGCTTCTAATCGGATATTCTTGATAGGGTATTGTTGTTCGTTATCGTCTCTTTCATCTGATAGTGTAGAAAATGGGGCACTAGCCCTAGTAACTTTTGCAACGATAGAAGATGTTGTTCTTCTTCTACACCCATATGAGGTCTTCCTCGCCAATACAGATATCATCCTATTATATTGCAATATAGGACTCTTAATAACTATCGTACACAATAGCATGAAATTAAATATGCCATGTGGTATCCTCACACTCTCATAATTTTCACACCGACAATACGTCCTGTGTGTGCTATGCACACTATCATTCTACTTATTAGGTTTTGCACAGCAATTATATTCTACGAGATAAGTAGTGTTGTCTAGTTTACACATATCTATACAATGGCACCAGCTGCAGTACCGTGAGTTGTGTTAGTTTCTATGTTTGCTCTACTTTTTTTGATGTAACAATATAAACAATAACTTACGTACTTACTTGATGGTGCACTGATATAATGATATAGTCTTACAAAGCTGATGAGCTTATTCATCAAAACTCTTGCAAAGCCAATGGCCAAACAGGTGAAACATCAAGCAATTAAAATACCAATAACAAGAAGTGCGCTCATTTGGGTAGGACAGACATCGCATGGTATAACGACACGGATGACAATTTGGAGTTCAGGCTACAAGGTTCGTTCAATTACAAAAATAGAGGATGAGAAAGCTCTATCTCGCGGTGCCGATCTACTTTCAGAATCATTTATATTCTCAGTATCTGTTGGGATATTAATGTATGAATACAATAGGAGCAGTATAAAAGAAGAGAAGAAGGAGGCAGCAAAACTACAAAAGATCAGGAAAGTCCGCTAGTATTGTTTATCATGTGCAAGCAGGTATTCAGTATAAAAGCTCGAAGACTTGACTGCTTTATTTGATCTTAGTTTGCCTTTGCTGATTGCCCTTGCATGTCATATGTACTAACATATATCATCTCCTCTCTTTCATCATCATGAACCGTGATAACGCGCATCTTCCAGAGACGATGCATCCAAATTACAAGCAAAGTTAGATAGTTTAGACAAACGACTGGTATCATTAGAAGAATTTGCAAAAGCTAATAGAAGATCGATAGTATTGGGAATCGGTGTGAATGCAGAGTACATAGAACCGAGCAAAGATGAAGTAGTTCCAATTAATGATAATGACACAGAAGAAGTAAACAAGAAAGCAAAGTCATCATCAAGTCTAGGAAATGAAGACTCTGATAATGCAACCAATACCAATAATATAGCAAAGAAGAATCATCACCGACAAACAAAACGATGGTGGTGGCCATGGTAGATAGATGCATTTTGCATACTTGCATATTGGCTTTGTTACACAGAATTGAAATCTATTGGCAGATAACTACATCTACTCCCTGACGTTATAGCTTGGAAGATTGACTGTGTCTTCGCATCACTCTGAAGCAGATTAGTACCTTGAGCAACTGTAAGATGTCCTACAAATGCTACAACCTTAAAGGATATCATGTAAAGAGCTAAGATAGTTGAAGATTATCTAAAAGATACCCTACTGCTTGCTAAGTATGTAAATCATTCAACAGCAAATCTACATGTTGATTCAAATCCCTAGAACATAATATGTATTCAAGGGGTACTTTATGTTGTTTTGTGACGGTCCATGCATCTCGCTCCACAAGTAATAAATGCCGGCTCTTACGGTATCCGTCTCTTTTGGTATCCTCAGGAAGTGAAATCAGTGAAATCTTTTATTTTGTCATAGGCTCTACCTATATCTCTCTTTGCCTTTGTTTGCCACAATAGTCATAGTTTATCTACAATCGCAATCCAAAGGTCAGTGAGAGTACATATGTGTGTAGGTTTCATTTATAACCTGATGATACATGAAGAGGGGTCGTTGTCTTTATCCAAAGATACCATTCGTATCTTTGTTGATGTCATTTTTATTAAGATATGATCGATAATGTTTTGTACCAAATAATAAGGGTCACCTTCGCCATCAACTATGGGTTGTTGCTGATCGTCCATCTTTGTTGACCGAGATCACATTTAAAAGTTGACATTATATCCTCTCACTTTTACTCACATATTTATCCTCTTTTATTTTTATGACAACTATCATTGCAATGACATCACAAATTATAATAAAGCACATCACAAACTAAAAATGGTTCTATTTCGATCTGGTCTCGTCACTTGTTTGTTGGCATCAACAAGCTATGCGTTTGCCTTCAAGCCAACCACACCATCATATGCACAACAGCGCAGTGTTGCTAATAATCGTGTGCCTGTCAATCTTAGTATGTCGGGAGGCTCAAGTGCCACACCTGATTTAAAGGCTCCTCCTGCCATCTATGAGGGTGCTGTTGCTGCTGGTGCAGGTGAGTATTTATTCTTGCCTATTTCATATTGTATTGGCTGTGTGGCTGTTGTCACATTCTAACGAATACATTTGATGTATCTTTCCATACTCAATATTATCATGGTATAGCCAAGGCATCTGCATCATGGGCAAAGATCTTCAAACTTGGAATTGCCGCTGGATGTCACATTGGATTTGGATCATACCTTGCTATTACTGTAGGAGGTGCCTGTCCTGCAATTGCAGAGGCCAACCCTGGCCTTCAAAAGGTGAGCAAATATACAATTTATTTCCTGACAGTGAACCAAACAGTATCTTTACACTCACCATCTTCTTCTATTCTTGTGTCATAGATTATCTTTGGTGCATTTGGTCTTCCATTTGGTCTAATCATGACACTTGTCACTGGTGCTGAGCTATTCACAGGCAACACTGCCTTGGTAACTGCTGCTGCAATGGAAGGAAAGACAACTAAGAAAGATCTTGCTAAGAATTGGATTGCTTCCTATGCAGGTAACTTTGTCGGATCACTCTTCCTAGCATACCTTGCATTCAAATCTGGAACCTTGGCAAATGCTCCAGCTAGTGTAGCAATTGCTACTGCAAAGTGCTCTTTGGTAAGTCTACTTGACATGTATGATGCATATCACAAATCATATCTTTCATTCCAACATTCCACTAATCGTACATATTACAATTGTATAGCCTTTTGATGTTGCATTTGTACGAGGAATCTTGTGTAACTGGCTTGTATGCATGGCTGTTTACATGGCATCTGGATGTGCATCACTCGCCGGAAAGATGGTTGCTGTTTGGTTCCCCATCTCAGCCTTTGTAGCACTTGGATTTGATCACTCTGTTGCCAATATGTTTATCATTCCTTTGGGTATGATGCGTGGAGCTTCAGTTACAACATCTGACTTCCTATTGAAGAATCTTCTTCCTGTGACTCTTGGAAACATTGTTGGCGGAGCTCTATGTGTCATGGGACTTTATGGCTCAGCATTTGGCAATTGGTTTAAGAGTAAGGAGGAGTAAGAAGTATAGAAGGGAGGAGAAAAGCAGAAGCAGTTTACAGACTAAAGAGAAGAGAAATATAGGCTAAACTTAAACAACTTGTATACATTTGTGAAGGATACTTATTTCGGCGGTATTGGAGGCATTAATTGATAGGTGTCAAGTCCATTGATGCTTTCTTGTATATCGGCCATCATCTCAAGAGTGGCTTTTTGAGCCAATGCCTCGTTCTGCTCAAGAGAATATCCAGATTCGAATTCAGATTCTTTTGGCAAGATATCATTGACAAACTTTCCCTCAACTTCTTCTTTCACAACAGAAGTGGTTGATTGTTGCTTCTTTCCCTTTTCACCAAGCTGTTCCTTGAGATGTTTAATCTCCTTCTTTTGTGACTCTACAATACCATGCAACTGCTCAAGTTCCTTCTTCATTGATTTCCTCTTCTCATGAGAGTCATCTATACCACCGTGTCTTGATCCTGTCCATGATATTGTTGATGATGGTTGTCTAGAAGTATCAACCAAACCAAAGGCCTTCTTTATGCCGTGTACCGCAGCAGATCCAAGTGTTAATGACTGTGTACTACTGCTATCATCATTTATTTCATAGACACTTCGTCTTACTGCATTCTCTTCACACTTCTCAGATCTAATACTATTCAATTCTTGTTTCGCGGCAACATCTGCTTCATCAAATGATCCGCCGTCCTTTACTACCTCACCCCAACGATTACATCTTCGTCTTTCTTCTTTACATATGTCAATACCATCAAGCTTGGTCAGTTTTCTACATCTACTAATGATTAACTTTCGATAATGCTTGTTTGTCTTGGCAATTGGATTACCCTTCAAACTAAGTATTCTAAGTGACTTGCATTCTGATAGTACCTGTAATATTCCTTCGGGTGCACAATTAATTTTGTTGGACGACAAGTCCAACTCACGTAACTTCTTCATGTGTACCACATTTTGGATCGAATCAGCCTTGGATAGATTATTCTTTTGTATTATCAATGTTTCCAAACTTTCAAGTGAAGACAAATCATCAATCTTGGAAATGTTATTTGAGGAAACATCAAGATATTTTAATTCCAAACAACAATTCAAATTCTGTATCCTCTCAATGTTATTATTCTGAAGATGTAATGTTTCCAATACCTTTTGTCCATCTAAATGATGAATCTTTGTTAGTTTATTCGATGAAACATCAAGATGCTTTAGTTGTGTATACTTCTCGAGATGTCTAATCTCTGGCAAGATGGTGTTTCACACGTTTGGATGAGAAGGAGAGATAGTAACATTTGTTAGTACACATGGTTTGCGCAAAGGTAATCAAATAGGCACATCAGGTCAAAATGATAGCCAAAATCAGATTCCACATGAAACCAACACAAACGCAGAACTAACCAGTAAATCCCTTCTTATTGAGATATAACCTTTCATTCTGTTCTGGATTATCAATCAACTCTTTCCGTTTGATGCATAGTCGTATTGACTCTCTTGTCATGCGCATCTTTGCTTCACTCTGTTGATAAGAGGATAGGATGAGATTGTCAATGATTCTCTTTTGACCTCAACCATTCGACCATTATGTGATTGCAACGTTGCAGGATCGAGGAGTCAAAAAGTCAAAAAAATGATAGGAGCAAAGACTCCCTACTCATACACCCCACTTACTCGTTACCAAAGTGTATACAATAATCTTTGACATCCCACACTTTCAACCTTCTATTCGCTGATAGATATGAGTTGTCATAGATATAAACTGCATACTCTGCAATACATCCAATCTTGACTTCTTTTTTGGTTCCTAAACTCTCCAACCCTTGCCTATTTCTGCCTCACCTCAACATTAGTTCGGTGATAAATACATTCTCTTCTCGTGTTTGAAACAGATTACAGATAATTTATTGCAACACTCTACTCTCATAAAACGCTTAGGGTATGGTATCCTCTCTATGTACTTGCTAATAGGTATTGTGTTTTGGTACACAATATACCGGTCTATATTGTATAGATACTTGCACAGCAAGGATAACGTTGTTCACAACACAATGTTTACAAGTTATGATCTCTATGAGAGATCATCTACTGAAGAGGTTGAGCCCAACAAAGCTGAGCCCAAAGATACCGCAATAACCGTGGTATCCAAACACTCCCCTCAAGCCAACTCGGATAGATCCGATTTGGATTGCCATTAGTAATGCACATGAAATCAATATTCACGTATAATACACTTAGAAAAAAAATAACCTATGGGAAAAAGTAAAACCCATCTTACGATCATCACAAGATGCTCGCCGCTCAAAAATATAAGTGGTTGAATCCACTTCCCAATCTTTTGCTCATATCATATGAACTTTCAATCGCACTAATCAAACCCAAGTGGTTCAGGTAACAACCTTAATCCACTCGTCATTACAAACATATCTTATGAATGCAATTATCCTCTCAGGGAAACTCGAAACCCTGTTTCTATCCAACTGATAGATATCCCACTCTTACAAAGAGCCACGAGTGGTTCATTCCACTCGCTCAACAACTTATTAGATGGTTGAATCCACCTACAATACCTGGGAAAACCACGAAACCCAGATCTATAAAAACCAAGTGGTTCGGGTATCATACCGTAGTCCACTTTCTCTGTCAATTCGAGCATACATCAGATTAAATCTGAATGTATCTCTAAACTCTATGACATATTCACTGACAACTGACAGCAAACGAGTCCATAACAAGCACCTATCCAACTTCTGCATTGGTCATATCGAATCAAGACATATCGATTCGAGCCATATCTGCATGAAGGAGCTACTCGGCTGTATCTTGTGTCCACAGATAGGACTGATAACAACTTTTACCGAGCTCGTCAGCACCATTCATTAACATACACAGCTGTTAATCTCCTTACTTCGGAGCACTTATTGGATCATCTCTATGACAACATTTACTCGTCAATGCATGATTACCGACCGTTCTGACTTACAATCATACTAAATCATCTCATTCATACCTCGTTGGTATCTCATAATTTGACTAGCTCTCATATGAAACACTACTGACTGCTCGACTTCGACTGTTCTGATTCACAAATCATACTACGTCACTCTTCATACTGTCATATCCGTCATATATCCTGAGATACTGTACTTTTGATTGCTCATGCAATGCAACTCTTTCTCCTCAGAGAATACTGCCGTTTGCGTAATCCACTAGTGCACTAGTTCCACATCATGTGTAACTTTCAACTTTGCACAAAGTTTCTCGAGCTTACTTACCGACACTGATTGTATCTCGATGGACAACATCACAGACAACTCTCGTCTTTCGTGTCTAGCTCTCTTATAACTCTTGTCAAAGTACACAAAGTACTAGCTCTTTCACAGAGCACAATCTCAAGCTAATATCAAGACATATCACAAAGGCATCAACTTCTCGCCGATATACACAGATACAGATACTTCAATTAGAGTAGATCATATCATACTCGTTCTCGTCTCGTTCTGTGTAGGTATGGACTAAGCATCTTGCTAGGTTCTGCAATAAGAGATTTCTAGTCAGAAGTGGCATACTCTCCCCTCAAGCCAATAGCCGCTGCCCATTGGATTGATCTCGTTCAAGTTCGGAGTTCAGCATTAACGTCTAGGACGTTTGCATATCGCATTATCAATATCATTTCAGATGATATGAACCATAACCTTATGACACTTTTATTTGCAAATACATATGTCGGCTACTAGCCACTTGCCCTGACTTACATCTTTCTATCGAATAGATATGGACGGCGGCAGACGTTCACACTTCATACACATACAATGCAATGCATATCATATTGAACTCACTTGAACTATCTCAGCTCGGTATGCTTGTAATTAGTATTCTCAGAAATGAACACATCTTGTGTCAACTTCTCATCCTTCACCCTCACATTCATATGTGGACTCGGTACTTCGGATTGCATTAACAGATTCAACATATCTAATGATGATATCCAAATCCAGCAGCTTCGTCTCTCACATCAGAAGCACATAACATCAATCTTGAGACGAAGATACAGCTAATTGCATATTTCATCACACGAGAAAGAACACTTTCATATCACATGAATAGAGCAAGCTGTGGTCAAACTAAGACCGAACAACTCCCCTGAATACAACATCAGGCTCAATATGTTCTCTCTTTCATCTCTGGTGAAATCTTGCAGCTCCCAGTTTAGAGTCACTAAACCGATTGTTATTCTTCGCTTTGCTCATATCGATTGATATGCACCTCAAACTTATACAACAAAGTTACGGCAAAGTTACGGTGACTAACGCTCGCACCTACAAACTTATCTTATCTCAAAGTTTGCCTCGGTGTCTAACATTCAGTGCAGTTGTTCCTCTACTCAACTCAAACTCTTCTCGTTCGAGATAGGAATCAATCACATCGATACACATTTCTGCAACCGAATCATTTGCAACTCATCTTGGTTCTATTCTACTTGCCACCGATGACTCCCTTGTCATACAGTTATACTATAGCTGATCATCTATCCAGAAACTCTTTAGCATGCATGAGTCATCTACACACTCCACTCGTGTGCTTAACTAGAATGAACACATGGTAGTCAGCTCTTTATACCATACTCTTGCTGAAAACACTATATGCCTCGGCCTATCTAAATCTCGTTCACACTCAAATCAAAGAGCATAGTATTCTAAGAGATCATCAGTTCATCTAATGGAAGCGATCTCATCTCGTCCAAATCCATATAGGATCTACTCGGAGTTGTAGACATCAATCATTACTTCCTGCCATTTAGATCACATTGATATCACGAGTTAGGATGTACAATATCATACACATACACTCTCCCCTTCAAGCCAAACTGTCTCGACACGTTTGGGTTGAGTGTTGATATATTCTATGAACTCTCATAGCGTCGGCAAAGTCTTGATCCTTAATAAGTAGTAGCTCCCTTCAAATCATATGCATGATTCTGTTAGGTGTGCCTTCTACTCATAGGACACTATTTTATCAATAGTATGTCGGAGTATCATCTTGTATAATCACCAATCTTGAGAAATACAGATATTGTATTACTCTCGTATCAAGCTATCTCCATGCAGAGTTGACTACTTATTCGATCAGGCAGCTACATGGGGCTGAGGTGATGTCCTCAGACATTTTCAGTGTTGTTTAAACTTCTCAGACTCTACTGCCCACATTTTCCAAAACAAAATAGCAAGACGAGTCTATTAAGACCACTCTTAGGCTGCTTGTACTTGATTCAGAGGCTTTGTCTGTTCATCGTACATGACAAACATCTAACATAGCCAGTACTTTGCAATGTACCATCTCACTAGCATCAATTGCAGGAGATACCTCATCGATCGCAAAGATACCCTACTATATCAAGCATCTGACTTGACAAACTCAATTCTCGGGTATTGCATATGATGAATGTTAGTACAACAACAGCAAGATATACCATCAATGTCAATCATCTTCTGACATCAACCATACACTTGGCATACCATTTTCAGCCGGTAACATGTCGTTCGGTATATCTCTTGAACTTGAAATATCACTTCCTCAAGTAAGTGTTGATAATGATGTGCATCTCGGCACATCCAGAATCATATCTTCTCTTGTGGCTCTGACGTATATAAATACTTCCATATTTGTACTTCTTTTGACGGCTTAGATCATGCAACATGCAATAGACAGTCTAGGAAAGTCGTCTCTCGACAATCCTTATCTTGCAACAACACGGCTTCCTCGTTTCGACTACTATACCATGCACTAACCAAGAGGATTCGACTTTCTCATCCTAATATCATCATCATCGGTAACTATGCCACTACTGGCTCAATCAGTATCACCTAGAGATATAAACTAGTCTCTGAGCAGAGCTCAATCTTAGTCTCTTCTCAGTATTCGGCAGATAAACTTGCTCAACTTAGCTTCAAGTAGCTCAATATAAAGACCACTGCGTGTCGGTTGATACCACAAACTGGTTCAACTTATAGAGAACATCATTGTATCTCTACTACTGCTAGTTCATTGTCATCGACGAACAATTGCACGTTCTTTTCATCTCAACTCTCGCCGGTATCCTCAATCAATACCACAAGATATAGAACACAAGATGTGTTCACATCATGCTGACATCACCAATGTTCATATTAACGCACATTGAAATTGAAACATACAGCATTATCTTCCCTGACAACTAAAAGTCTCGGGTATATATACAACATTCTCTTGTTGCCCCGTCCAACTTGACATAACTTTCACCAAAGATCAACTTCAATCGCAACTCGACAAGTCAAGTCCGCTATTATATCAGATCTCTTGGCAAATCACATCTCAGGGTACAACCAACTGAAGTTTCAATGTTTGTTTCATTATCTTCTATTGCTTGGGATCTCGCGATGTCGTGAACTATTCGCCTTAGAATCCATTTATCCTAAGCAACTCGAATTCACTTCACATTTTGCCAATCATGCGTTCGCTGTTGAGATTCGTCAATACAATACACAAGCCACTGCTCGTTTGTACATGATGTCCTCTTCTTATGCATTCATAGAACTGTATCAATATCAAGTCTCGGCTTGAAATCATTCATGTAAGTTCTAGTGAGCTTCACAAGCTTCATTTTGTCGTGCTATACGACTATCTGCACTCTAGAATGTGTCTCTTGTTCGTTTGTTTACTCCCCTGCAGCATACCAGGTTGGAGATTAATCTCCTCAAACCCAGACATCTGCACTTTAGGGTATTATCAATTTCATACAAACATATGTCTTGAGACATCTACCAATTGCTTCATGCAATTACATTCATTCAAGTACGAGTCTATGATCTGGTATCCTTACCAACACAAACTTCTACTCTTTGCCTTGAGGTACTTCCACCCTCAGTATCACAATTCACACGTGCCAAAGTTTTGTTCAATGATACAAATAAAAATTGATACACAATGGGCTTACCGACTCTTTCATAGTTGAACTCTATCAACTACAACCTTGTATCTTCACAACGATACTTATACATCACTCTCACTTAAGAAAGTTGACGGCTACTCACATTCTCAATATAGATGTGGTATGAACCAACAAATCTTATTGATAACACTCGGCTCATCATACAATGATGATCGTCTGATCACCTCTTACGACTTAAGACAGACATAACACTGTCTCATCTTCTTTGTTGTCAACTCGCCATGTCAGGTATCAAACCTTGGTTATGGCCAAACTATCCATGTAGAGGTCAATTGATAGATTGGATTCACATCAATATAACATTCATAAGATAGGCTACTATCAATAGATAGTCTCTTCTTGTACACTTGAACCTTGAGTTGCAATCTCTGAGAGATCACTATCATTGTAGACGATACATATCAGTCTTGGTTCTTATCTAAACTTGTATCAACTCAGCCTCTGATAACAACGGTCTTTAGGTCAACTCGAGTAAATAGATTTGACTCTATTATACAGTGATACCATTCACAACGGACGTTTCTAATCTCTTCCCCCCGAATATGATATACATAACTCACACCTTGCCGACTTCAGTCAACTGGTCCCGTATTGTATATCTATTCATTTGAGACGTGTACTATCAGTACAAGACACATAAACGTCAACGGTACATATCTCTTGTCCTTGTATGTCATTATCTATTTGATGATGATACTCATTACATTCATTTGATGATCTGATGATACTTGTTTCACTATTGTAAACACTTTCATCTGTTCATTTTCAATTGGTAAGTGGACTACTCCAGCATACCTAGTCCTTCACACGATACAGATTCACTACTCTATCTCGTGTTTCAACTAAAGCAATCATATCCAATCTGGTCTGAGATACGTAGCAACATCTCAACCATATGATTACTCTTGATACTTTCGATATTATATACTCATCATGGTCGTATCAATAACCATATCCACACAATCACTTATTGTCTTGCAATTACAACGTTTCATCACTCTAGTAGTCTTATCAATCTTGGAATTCGGTGTCTTCATACAAGACAATCCATATTATCTACTCCTTCGATGTAGTTGTTCCCATTTGATATACTTGTACCGGCATCTGCCGTCATCTTACTTTGATCTATCACCTCAAGCTATATCGTATGATACATATCATGTAGTCATATACGAATTAGACAAACCAACCCTCGGTGACACTTGTATCGATCAAAGCCACTATCTTGCAACTTTCAGCTGACAAACTGACAATCGGTCTCAACCTTGACCATATGTGTGGTTTATAATTGGATAAGAGATATCAATCGTGCTCATACTCGAGATCTATAAATATTGATATTATTCCTCCTCCTTCTTATTCGATTATGAAGCACACTGGCAACATAGTCTAGCATCAACGAGACAGAAGCATCATCAAATTCATATCTTGCAATGACTTACTTCTTTCAAAAGTAAATCTTTCAGATCGGACCGTCGTCGTCATAATCATATGATTATATCATTGCATACCGCGTTGTGGATTCAGCATGATGACCATCAGCACGAATACGGCAGGTTGCATACTGCTCACACGTTGCTAACCTCTATAGAACACTATAGTCCAGGCTTAAATTCATATCACATATGAACATCTTTTCTCATTGTCATCGACATCATGTCGAGCACAATCCATCCCCACTATGGGATCAAACGACGTTGTGGGATCTGCATGGTAAAATACCAGCATCTAATCCGGCAGTTTCTATACCGCACACACATTGTCAGCCTCTAAAGATATACTCAATCTATAGTTCCTAGGCCTGTGTTTGTATTTGTATTGCAAAAATACACCATCGACACTCAGATAGGTCGAGCGCTATCCATACCTTGATAGCTGGGTCATGATAAACTGTTTTGGTACACAATATACCGGTCTATATTGTATAGATACTTGCACAGCAAGGATAACGTTGTTCACAACACAATGTTTACA
>Ga0214478_100576_pt1 | contig 21142 bp, 13 predicted proteins | sample M1_20Mar14CPVII9_2_FD_178001 | JGI IMG/M metagenome (GOLD analysis project Ga0214478, IMG submission 178001) | Marine eukaryotic communities from Monterey Bay, California, United States - M1_20Mar14CPVII9sort6BwellD7 | ecosystem: Environmental > Aquatic > Marine > Unclassified | place: USA...
AAGTAGTAGAATGATCTATTACTGCTATTGTCGTCTCATATGGGTTATTTGCAATGATATTGTTGCCTCTAATATTCTGATGAAACACACATGTGATATGATTTTGTCATTTCGGTATACTTTTGGTCTTGAGTATACTTTTTGGTCTTGAGTATACCTCTTTTATTCGTGAGTATACCTAAATAGTTGACATTACTCCGCCGCTAAATCAAGTACTACTGCGGTTCAAAGCACAGTTTAGTTGCAATTGATACATATTGCAATATTTGTGCAAGTTTCAGCGGCGAAAATGACGCAGAAGAGATGCTACAACATGCCTTTTAACACATACGATGATTTCAACTCTTTGAGATTTCGGTATCCTCTGGTATACTCAAAGAAGATATCGTTAATTTGCCGTTATAACGAGTACTACTACAGTTTTAAGGACAATATAGTCGCCAGTGATATGTATGCCCATGTTTCTACAAGTTACCTTCTACTTCTGCAAACCAATCACCCACCACAACTAAATCTTTCGAAATCTGAAAAGAAAAGTGCCGACTCTCATAGTTGATATGAGATATGTTCTATCGTCGCTTGTACGGTGTTTTGGATGCTACCGGTTACAGAATGCTCACCAGTGATACCACCAACAACCCTCCTGTACTTTAAACGGTATGAATAGCCAAAATAGCCGCTGAGATATACCATTTTGATTGCAAACTTTTACTCGTGAGAAACCAACTTTTCCAATATCTCTTAGTTGATATGATATCTAGTATATCATTGCTTGTACGGCGTTTTGGATGCTGCCGGTTGTATGAGAGTTGTGGTTGGTATCACTGACGACTATCCTGTACTTGAAAGCACATGAATAGACGGTATAGCGGCGGAGTAATGATATCCAGTTTGAGTATACCAAAAGATACCGTCATGCAAATTAGCATAGATGAAATAGGATATGTTGTAGCATCTCTTGTACGTCTGTTTCAACGCTGTAACTTGTAGAAACATGGGCATACATATCACTGATGACTATACTGTCCTTGAAACGGTAGTAGTACTCGTTATAACGGCAAATTAACGATATCTTCTTTGAGTATACCAGAGGATACCAAAATCTCAAAGTTGAAATCATCGTATGTGTTAAAAGGCATGTTGTAGCATCTCTTCTGCATCATTTTCGCCGCTGAAACTTGCACAAATATTGCAATACATATCAATTGCAACTAAACTGTGCTTTGAACCGTGGTAGTACTCATTATAGCGGCGGAGTAATATCATCGAGTTTGAGTATACCAAAAGGATACCGAAATGACAAAATCATATCACATGTGTGTTTCATCAGAATATTAGAGGCAACAATATCATTGCAAATAACCCATATGAGACGACAATAGCAGTAATAGATCATTCTACTACTTCGTTTTAACCTATGTTAAGATTTGGGATATTGAGTATACCGGTATACCCAAAGTATACTCAGATGGTATACTCATTTCATGTATACCATATCATATTCACCGCCGAGGTAATAATATAATGGAATGCGATAATGGTATATGATAATAATACTGCTACTCCTGCCTCATACGATACCCCGCGCCGATCTAATATGAATATGGTATAGAAAACAATACTACTAACTGCTAAAACTAGATACCACTAATGCTACTAATCGATGTTGTACTGATCTATTGAACTACTATGACCTTATAAGTACCCTTGACTGTGCTTAATACTCCCACCGATGACTATAACTACTACTACTAGTATAGAAGATCGAGCTTATAGGTTGTCAATAGTGATATCAACCATTCCTGGTACTCCCTCGATACCGAATACTCTCGAGTAGAAGGCTAACTCGCTATCTAGAGCATCTTCAATATTCTCAGCTTTGCGGAATCCGTGTTGCTCTCCCTCATACATTTTCAAGCATGTAGGAATACCCTTCTTTAATAATGCCTCATGCATCATCTCGGCCTGATTTGGTGGTACTACCTTGTCCTCGACACCTTGCAAAAGTAGGATTGGACATGATAGTGTATCCACAGATTCGATTGGTGAGCGTTGTTTGTACAACTCTTCTTCTTCGGGATATGCCCCAACTAATCCATCAAGATAGCGACTTTCAAACTTGTGAGTATCACCGGCTAATGCTGTCAAGTCTCCAATGCCATATAAACTAGTTCCAGCCTTGAACACGTCCTTAAAGGCTAATGCTCCAAGAGTGGTATATCCTCCGGCACTGCCTCCATCGATACAGAGACGTTCTCCATCGGCCAATCCCTCCTTGACAAGGTACTGTGCGCCATTGCAAACATCATCTATATCAACGATTCCCCATGATTTACGTAAACGACGACGATAGTCGCGTCCATACCCTGTAGACCCACCATAGTCTACATCTAATACTGCATAGCCTCTGCTCGTCCAATACTGAATACCAGCATTAAAAGAAGATCCCGTACACGCCGTCGGACCTCCGTGAGCCTTGACAAGTAGAGGGGGTGCCTCGTCTGTTGTACAAGTGTATCCACCATTCTTGGGTGCATAATAATATCCAAAGGCTGTACCCAAAGTCGTTGGAAATTCAACCTGTTTAGGAACCGAGATTAATTCCTCATCAAAACTTAATGATGATGAACATGCCAAAACTTCGGCAGGAGCCTTAGTTTCCATATTCCATTTGTAGATACTTGATGGTACAGATGGTGATCCACCAACAAAGTAAACATCATTATCACTACCAGGAATAACACTACCAAACATCATCGGCAGCCCGTCCTTACTACCCGAATATTCTTTAATATCTTTAGCTGGTGCATCGCCATCACTAACATCTGCTGTTAGCATTACCGAGTTGCCATCTTTACTGTACTGCGCTACTAACCGGCCATTATCGCCTGGCATGAAACAGAACCCTTGCTGGCCTAACGACCAACCAGGTGCTGCTCCTCCAAAATCATACGACATTGGTAATACAGATTCTTTATACCCCGCACGGTAGATATTGTAATATCCACTTTCATCAGATATATAATAAAGTCTATTACCCTGGTATGTAGGTTGAATCACAGACGTATTACCATCTTCTCCTGCTATCAATTTATGATCAAATGATTTATTCGATGAGTCTTTATAAATCGATGTGACACGTAACTCAGTACTATCCCACGGCATATTGGGATGATTCCACGTAATGTATGCTAGTTTCTGTCCGTTTGATGATATACGAGGATGGGCATAAAAGTCATTTCCAGTAGCTAAAACTTTCATGGAGCCATCTCTAACATCAAGTGCTACTATTTCATTCACAACTTCTGAAGGTTTAGGATTAGTATGATCTTCTCTTACACAATATATTACATTGCCATTACTTGATGTAACACCATCAGCATATCTATACTTTGCATTTTCAACGTCGGTCGTTATGGGTGTACTTGATCCGTCTGAATTTAGTTTGTGCAAACGTTGTGTACTGAATTCTGAAAAGTAGATTGCATCCTATATTGATTGAAAGATAACATAAACAAATTTTAGCACATTAATTGCAAAGAAAGTTGATGGCACATCTTAAAAGCTTATATAACATCTCACCTTGCCAAAGCAAACAGCCCCACCACCATATTCATGCACACGTGTACGAACATTACCCTCCTTACTACTCATTATATCAATACCATTTCTTTCACTAGCATTATCATCAAGTGGTGCAAATTTACAAAGTACATTCCGTCCAGCTTCCTGTGGTCGACCTTCTACCCAATATAAGTTATTGGTGTGTGGATTGTAATGTATATTACCTAGTTTGACTGAACCGGCTGTGATTGATTTAGATGTTATGGGTGAGGACCACGAGCCGTATGGTTTATCTACTACTGACATGTTTAGTTTTGTTGTGGAAGAGAATGAGTATGAGTTGGTGTGGAGATTGTTGATCGATATACTACGACGCGATACGATTGGACTTTGAAATGCAGATGACAATGTTGTCAATAGCGATGTGAATAGTGCCACCCTTGACATATCAAAGGAGAATAGAAGGGGTTAGTGTGCGCCGCTCACTAATAAAGTGAAGTTTAATCGGAACTTTCGATTGTTAAAAGTTTCAGCTTTGTAATAAAGGTGAATAGTGAAGTGGTAAGTATTTAAGCGTTGATTATTGAGCATTAATGGTATCATTAGATCAGTTCAGTAGTAGTTGAATCATCAAATCATATTGTGGTGTTTGCAATAGTGAGGCGGAATCAAGTAAGAAAGTGTGCACATCTTGTGATTACTTAAAAAATGAAAGATGTATGTGAACGTAATTGTGGTATTAATAATACAATCGATACTGTCTACGATAGTATGAATAATATGAACATATCTAATAATAATATGACATCAAACGGAGTCGCTGACAGTATCTTAGTATGTGCTAATTGTGAGAAGGAGGGTGGTAGTGATAATATGAACACTTGCAACAAATGCAATAAAGTAAAGTATTGCAATGCCGCATGCAAAAAGAAACATCGACACAAACATAAAAAAGAATGTGAGGAGTATTGCAGACTAGCAGCTGAGCGTGCGGCTGAATTACATGACGAAGAACTCTTTAAACAACCACCACTTGAACATGGAGATTGTCCAATTTGTTTCTTACGAATGCCTACGCTTGGTTCTACGGGTTATAAGTATCATGCATGTTGTGGAAAACAGATATGTAGCGGATGTTGCTATGCGCCTCTATATGATGACCAAGGGAATGAAGTTGATAATCAAAAGTGTCCTTTTTGCAGAACTCCATTTCCCAAATCATACGAGGAGAATATTAAAAGGCTTCAGAAACGTGTGAAGGCTAATGATGTACATGCAATGCTCAAAGTAGGAATAAACCATTTCCATGGACTAGAAGGATTTCCACAAGATCATGCCAAGGGATTAGAATACTGGCATCGTGCAGCAGAACTTGGTTATGCTAAATCTTATTGTAATGTTGGTGTTGCATATGATCATGGTGAAGGTGTGGAAGTTGATGAGAAGAAGGCCACATATTACTATGAACAAGCAGCTATGGGAGGGTGTGAGAAGGCAAGGTACAATCTAGGAGTAGATGAGTCTAAGGCAGGCAATATGGAAAGAGCATTGAAGCACCATATGATTGCAGTAAAGGGTGGTTTTTCTAATTCTTTGGACTGTATCAAAGAATTATACGCAGATGGAGATGTAACAAAAGAAGTCTACACAAAAGCATTACAATCGTATCAAACATACTTGGGAGAGATTAAGAGTAGACAGAGGGATGAGGCTGCTGCATTTGATAATGAAGAATATCGTTACTATTAGATGAGGCTGCAGCTTATAATGTTATCGGTACAATTAGTATTATTCATTAATGGTTAGTAGATATTCAATTTGTGCTTATACTTTATTCTTTTGACAGTTCATAGTACTATTCAATCATCATTATAACTAACTATTACGGGCACGCTTACTCGGTTTCTTCTCCAGCTTTGCATTCAGAAATACCCCAAGCTCTCCCCATAAATCAGGATCCTCCACCGCAAGTCGTCCCATCATACCCGGATCCATCAATGCCTTGGCCGTATTCTTTTTGATAAACTCAAAGCATGCCGTCTTGAGCCTAGGAGAATGTACATGAGCATATTGTAACATCTTCTGTACATTGTCAAGTCGGAGCTTCCTCGCACAATTGTCAACTGGGATTTCAATTAGATGCTTGATATCGTACTCACAAGCCACATCTAGTACATTGAGGGGGTCTGTTGTTCCTTTTTCGTCCATTAGTTTTTCACATTCTTTCACGGAACCAGTATAGATTAGTGTTAGTATAGACTTCATCAAGTTTGAACAGTGAGCTGTCTTCCATACCCCCTCTTCATTATTCTCAGCCCAATCTCCTCGGAATGCAGTTTTGAAGTACGCTGAAGATGCAGCCAATATACACTTATGGGCAGGAATCGATACCCCATCTGAGCATAGGAATGTAATGTCTGAAAAGTCGTCCGAGAATAACATACTTTTGTAACTGGTCACTACTCCCTCCAATACAGGTGTCGTCTTTGGTTTTGTGTTTTCTTTAGTCTTCTTATCTTTGATTGATGCATCTTGTAACAGTTTAATTCCCTTATCCATCAATTTATGTGATCCATTTGACCCTAAATGCTTTTTGAGGTACATGGCCAAATGCAAAGCTAGATTGTTTGGATAATTAGCACGAAACAACACCCACTTATAACCTTCCGCATTTAGAGTCACGACATCTCCACAACCATTATCCCACCTCGCACCATTCTTCAACAAAATCTCAATAATCCTAAGTGCCTTCTCTGTTGATGGGTACGGGTATTTTATAGCCGAATGATACAGACATACAATTGCAATGTGTAGTGGAAATGCTAACTTGATGAACCGATCTCCATCCGCTAAAGCTACGAGTTGTTCACTGCCAGGTTCATTATTCTCATCGACCGTGTCATATAAATCAATATCTCCTTCCATTAAAGGTAAATTCAAATCATAGCCATTGTCAATTAGATACTGTAGACGTTCGGTACTGTAGGCTATGTATTATTAGATGACGTATGATATAATAGTAACACAGGCAAAGAGGGTTTGAGTCTTCTGCAATATATAAATACATACAACATAACATCCATACTATAAATAATACAATACTACTCACTTGTAATTGCATCCACTACCTCTCTTTTCGTAGGTTTGAATGACATGGTGCTATTGTTCTTAAAGTTTGTATGGTGCACCTTCCCCAAAACTTTATGTCAGGGTTATGTTAGTGTTTATATATATAATTATATATATGCAGGCGTCCCCTCACAATAACTATAATAAGAGGGAGCCAAAGTAGGTTCTATTGCAAAGTGTTTCTTCTCTACTCCATAGGTGTGTACGATATAATGTTATAATGTGTATGTATGTGTTATACATTTGCAATTTGTTTTCGGAACTTCCTATTTTTATAAGTTTCATCTTGGATGTGATCTGTGATTGTGAGGTGTGATTAAGGCGGCGATGACGCTTAAGAATGAACGTAGGACATAGTACAAAAATTCCCCCTAAACAAATTCCGGAGTGAGGCTCCACTCAACACCATTTAATATAGATGATCGTCTGTTTAGGGCAAACTATATTTTTTAATTTATATAATTTATCGCCTAAAATTACTAACAAAGCACTAAGAAATCGGCGACCTACACGAGGCCTATAGTGTTATGAGAGTCTAAGCGACATCGCCGCCTTAAGGCGACTCCCCCGCTAAAATTTACCTACAAATTTTCATATAAAAACCTTATCTGTTCACGCAGAAATCCTATAAGCTTCGCGATATTTTACTTAACAAGTGAATGAAGAATTGTAGAAATATTGATATAAAATCGAATTGGTGATGGACTGCCGCGGATGAAAAATGGTGTAAGGCTGATTGTTATTGAGTATTGATATGGTTAGTAGTATGATGAGTACAATAGATGAAGAAGACGCATCGAATTATGGTTTTAGTATACTTAGGCAATAGTGAGAGCCGAGTAAGAAAAGTGCACATCTTGTGATCAGCTAATTTTATGAAAGATGGTGCATGTGAAAATAATTCTCGTATTTCTATAAACAATACCTCAATCGACGGCGTCTCCGATGATATAAACAATATGAACATATCTAACAATAATTATACAACAGCAGAAGCCGGCACTGACAGTAATATATCACCGAGTATGAGCACATCCGATAGTTGCAAAAAAGTTAAGGGCGCATCAAAATCAAATGATGATGTATGTGAGGTGAATGATATGTTAAACAACATCGCGGTTGGTAATAAAGATAATAATGTATCAATTAGTTCCAGTTTTAGTGAGGCCGAGAAGTGTGCCAATTGTGGTAAGGAGGGTAGTAGTGATAATATGAATACGTGCAACAAATGTAAAGTTACGAAATATTGCAATGCAGTATGCAAAAAGAAACATCGATCAAAACACAAGAAAGAGTGTGAAGAGCTTCAAAGACTTTCCGTCCAAGAGGATTTAACAGAAAAATCTCAAGATGTAGAATGTAGTATATTAATGTGTGCAAACTGTGGCATAGGAGATGATGCCGATCTGAAAAAGTTTTGTGGATGCAACCTGGTGAAATATTGCAGTGTATCATGTCAGATTGCCCACCACCCACAGCATAAGAAACAGTGTAGAAAGCGTATTATGGAGGTATTTGAAAGTAGTATTATCAGCAAAGATGATGTGATAAGTGATAAGATCCTCTTCAGACAACCTCCGCCAAAGGAAGACTGTCCAATCTGTTTTCTACGGCTACCGCATTTGTTCACGGGGTCTACATTTTACCTATGCTGCGGAAAAGATATATGTCATGGATGCGATTATGCATTATCAAATATAGATGAAGAAGAAAAATGCCCCTTTTGTAGGACTCCAGCGCCAGATTCAGATGAAGAGGTAAATGAGAGGGAAGGGAGACTTGTTGAAAAGGGCAATGCTGAAGCAATTCACAACCTAGGGATTGACTACAGAGAAGGGATAGACCGTCCACGAGATTATGGGAAGTCATTAGAGCTTTCGTATCGTGCGGCTGAACTTGGTTGTTCTGAGGCTTTTTGCAGCATTGGTTGGGCTTACGAGATGGGTCAAAGTGTAGAAGTTGATCTGAAAAAGGCCATACGTTACTATGAACTAGCGGCCATTAAAGGGAGTGTAGTAGCAAGAGGCAATCTAGGTGCTCATGAGGATAATGCAGGCAACTTTAACAGAGCACTCAAGCACTGTTTGATAGCAGTGAGGGGTGGAGATAATGATTCTTTGAAGATTATTAAAGATTTATACTTAGATGGGCATGCAACGAAAGAAGATTACACAAAAGCATTACGAGCTCGTCAAGCATACTTGGGCGAGATCAAAAGTAGACAGAGAGATGAAGCTGCTGCAGATGATGACGATTATCGTTACTATTAGTGTGCAGGGAGAAAGTGTGTGGTATAGTATTATGCAGTAATGATTAGATATTAAATTTGCGTCATTATTAGTATCACAGTTAACTCATAGATAAAGGTATAGACGATCTAGTTTTCATATCTATCTACTCCCTACTTCTTCTTCTAAACCAATCTGATGACCCATTTTATAGTACGTTATTCTTTTGACAAATAAACATGCTAATAGTAACGATACCGATCATCAAATGCAGCAGCCGCCTCATCCCTCTGAGCACTTTTAATCTCTCCCAAGTATATTTGATATAATCGTAATGCCTTCATGTAATCATCTTTTGTTGCATATCCATTTGAGTACAAACGCTTAATGGTCTCCAAAGATTCAGACCATCCATTCTTCACTGCAATCATGTAGTGTTTGATGGCTCGGTCGAAATTGTCTGCACGTGCCTCATTATTGCCAAGATTGTGTCTTGCCTGTTCCTCTCCCTTTATAGCTGCTAGTTCATAGTAATGCATAGCCTTCTTTTGGTCTCTTTCTACCCCTTGCCCATTACCATATGCATAACCAATAGCGCTGTAAGCTCTTGCATCCCCGAGCTCTGCAGCCTGATGAAATAGTTCTAATGCCTTGGTATAATCTTGTGGAAAACCATACTGCCTTTTAAAATGACGCATTCCCTGATTGTAGATTGCAATGACATCTCCCGCCTCAAATCTTTTTCTGTCCATTTCGATAATCTCATCTTGTGTATCAGGCGTTGGAGTTCTACAGAAGGGGCACTTGTGATTATCAACTTTATTGCCTTGGTTATCATAGACAGGAGCATGAACACATCCACTGCATATAACTTTTCCACAACATGACATGTACGTAGAACCTGATAACAAACAAGGCAGCTGTATGAAACAAATTGGACAATCTTCATTTGAAGGAGGCTGTTCAAATAACTTCTCATCATGTAATTCGGCAGCTCGCTTCTTACATTCCTTTTTATGCTGTGGACGATGAGCAATTTGACAATCTCTACTGCAATACTTTACCAATTTACATGCTGCACATGATTTGAGATTACGACCCTCCTCTTCACCCTTGCCACAATTTGCACACGATGATACTATATTCATATATGTATTATTATTCATGCTCATAATATTCTAGGTATGTATTTAGTATTTGAATACCCTAGATTGTATTTGAATATGAATACTTGCTTGTTTTGCTAGAGAGGTGCGCGTTGTTTTGTTGTAGTGTATGTAAATTTGATATTATCAATGTCTCAAATTATTACTGATCCGATCCCAACAACTTGCACACACTTTATTTAGATATAATAATAATATAACGACGTTCCAATTTTATGATAGAGTGATACAATAATGTGGTTGGAATTTGAAAGTATACACCAGAGTTGCCAATATCGCCGTGAATACAAAGAGTCACAGGTAGTAGCTGCAGTCACCGCAGATAGATAGATATAGGAGATATCGAATTGCCACCTACTACCAGAGGATGAACCCCGCCCTGGCACCAACACAAGGAAATTTAATCTTGGAACTTCCACAAAGAAGAATAGAAGTTCCTCTCATAATTTTAACATACAACAATAAACATAAAGAGAGAGGCTTGTTTGGACAGTCTATTAGTAGTATTGGTAAGTATCATTCATAGCAGTATTGAGTACAATAGATAAATCGTCGAATAATGTATGCGGTATATGGGCAGTGAGACGCATCGAATAAGGAAAAGTGCACATCTTGTGATCAAAAAATGAAAGACGGTGCCTCGTGTTATCAATACTACCTCATCAATTGATACAGTAACTAATGGTATTAATGATATGAGCCTATCTAACAATAATAATGCAACCAAAGAAGTCGGTATTATTGCCGACAGTAATATACCGGGTATGAGCACGTCCAATAAAAAAGTTAAGGGCGCATCAAAATCAAATGATAATACACTTGAGGTGATAGGACAGTTACAAAACATGAGCACGGCCGATAATAATGTATCGGTATGTGCCAACTGCGGTAAGGAGGGTGCCAAGAACATATGTAACAAATGCAAGAAGGCAACATATTGCAACGCTGTGTGTAAAAAAGTACACAAAAAGAAGCATAAGAAACAATGTGAGGAATATGTCAAACTTGCTACTGAGAAACATAATGAAGAGCTTAGACTTGCAGCTGAGAAACACGACGAGGTATTATTCAAACAGCCGCCACCATTAGACGATTGTCCGATTTGTTTCCTGCAGTTACCTTTTTTGGATCCAACTGGGAAGAAATATATGACATGTTGTGGAAAGAGAATATGCAGTGGGTGCTGCTATGCTCCTCTGTATGATAACCAAGGCAATGAAGTTGATAATCAAAAGTGTCCATTTTGTAGAGCTCCTTGGCCTGATACAGAAGAGGAGATAATTAAACGATATAAGATACGAATGGAAGCTGGTGATCCTATCGCAATATTCAATATTGGAATGTTCTATCGAGATGGGAAACGAGGCAAGCCACAAGATTATACCAAGGCATTAGAACTATTTCATCGTGCTAGAGATCTTGGCCATCCTGAAGCCTATGGTAGTATTGGTTTTGCATATATGATTGGAGAAGGTGTAGATATTGATGAGAAAAAGGGCAAACATTACTACGAGCTAGGAGCAATGGATGGAGATACGATGGCAAGGCATAATCTAGGCATTAACGAGGAGGAAGCGGGCAATACGGAAAGGGCATTGAAACACTATATGATTGCGGTAAGGAATGGACACGATGACTCTTTAAAGGAGATCCAGGATTTATTCACGAAAGGACATGCAACAAAAGAAGATTATACAGAAGCTTTACAATCATATCAAGCTTACTTGATGGAGATTAAGAGTGCTCAGAGGGATAAAGCTGCTGCATATAGTGAGTCATACCGTTATTATTAGTAAGAGTGCTAGAATCAGGGAGATTGTGTAGTTATGAGCATTTCTGTATCGATACTACTGATATGGGTAGTCAATATGATACTTAAATGAGATGAAGCAATATGATTACTAGCGTGCAGGGTGAGAGTGCGTGATATAGTATTATTCATTAATGATTAGACATCCATTGACAAGTCTTTAGTACATATTATTAACATTAGATCTAACTATTACGGGCACGTTTACTTGGTTTCTTCTCTGGCTTTGCATTTAGAAATAAACCAAGTTCTCCCCAAAGCAGGATCCTCCACTGCAAGTCCCATCATACCCGGATCAATCAATGCCTTGTCCGTGTCCTTTTTGATAAACTCAAAGCATGCCGTCTTGAGCATAGGAGAATGTACATGAGCATATTGTAACATCTTTTGTACATTGTCAAGTCGGAACTTCCTCACACAATTGTCAACCGAGATTTCAATGAGATGCTTGATATCATACTCACAAGCCACCTTCACCAATATTATAGTGAAATGAATCCCAATAATGTAGGATACTAATAGTAGCGAAAATCGTCACCAGCTGCAGCAGCTTTATCCCTTTGAACATTTTTGATCTCACTCAAGTATGTTTGATAGGATTGTAATGCTTTTGTGTAGTCTTCTTTTGATGCACGTCCATTTGAGTATAAATCTTTAATCTTCGACAAAGATATATCCTGCCCACTCCTTACGGCAATCATGAAGTGTTTCAATGCTCTACTCATATTGCCTGCCATTTCCTCTGTAGTGCCTAGATTGCGCCTTGCCATTACACATCCCCTACTAGCTGCTAATTCATAGTAATACTTGGTCTTCTTCTTGTCAACTTCCACACCTAAACCGTTGTTATAAGATACAGCAATATCACAATATGCATCAGTGTTACCAAGATCAACTGCCCTATGCCATAATTCCAATGCCTTGTCATAATTTTGTGAATAACCGCGTGATCCCTCTTGATGGCAAAGTCCCAAATTATGTATTGCAATAGCATCACCAGCCTCAACTCGTTTCTTTAATCTTTCTGTTGCCTCTTCCTCTGAAGTAGGTGTTGGAGTTCTGCAAAATGGACACGATTTCTTGGTAACTATATTGCCTTGGTTATCATAGACAGGTGCATAGAAACATCCACTGCATATCTCCTTTCCACAACAAGTCATATATCGCTTCCCCGTATGTAGAAATGGTATTCGTATGAAACATATTGGACAGTCCTCATCTATTATTTGTTGCGTAAATAATTTCTCATCATGAAGCTCAGCGGCACGCTTCCTACATTCCATTTTATGTTGTGGACGATGAGCAATTTGACATTCTCTACTGCAATACTTAACCAATTTACATGCCGTACATGCTTTGAGTTTATCACTATCCTCTTCACCCTTGCCACAATTGGCACATACCGATACTATATCAATATCTGTTTTATTGTTCATACAAGTATCGTATAATTTTTGTATAAGATGTCGTGTAGGGCGTACTTGTTTTGTTGTGGAAGACGATAAAATCTAATCCTTTAGATCCTAATCTAATTAATAGGGTGGTATTTCACGCACCTGCAGCTAAACTATCATCTCTCTCCTTCCTCGACCATAAACAATCCTATCGTAAACACATACTAAGGGAATCATTTGGCGATCTACCGACCAACAGCTGAAAGATACTTCTAGGAAATAATAAACTTCGGGGGTAAATTATTGTCTCTTGGGTACAAAAACACATATATTATTGTGCAATCTAATACAAAGGTTCTCCCTAGGGATATAGGGGTAAACATTACGACAATACCTAGTTGCAGCAACACCAACAAATAAAAACAAACACTGCAAACCAAGCCCAAATTCCTCTTACCATGGTGGCCGCTCCTAGTATCAATATAAAGCGAGTAATGTCGAAACCTGATCAGGATAATATGCCTGATGATAAACGTTCCCGTGGTGATTTAGATACAAACGAGGCAACCTTGGCAGCTGTTGAACAATTAAGTTTAGATGATGGTACTAATAATAATGAACAACAGCAACAACAAGATAATATACCAACCACGCCTCCATTAATGGTAGGAAGTTGGCCACCCTTTTCTAATATGACTATACCCAAACGTGAAATGTCAACCCATTCTACTTTGTCAGATGAAGAGGAGGCATTAACATCGTCACCGGGTGGGATGAGAGTTAGAGTACAGGGTACATTAAATGTACCAACCTCAACTACAAACAGGGGTACACCACCCCGTCCACCTACTATGATTGCAACATCTAATTCTGAAACTAATTTACGACGTCAAATATCGGATGGTTCTAGTAGTAATTCACCACCAACTAATCGTAATAATAATAATGGTAGAGATAATAGTAACTCTAATCGATCATTACACAGTCGTTCCTCCTCCGAGGGAAATGGCACACGTGGTACATCAGGCCCCGGTGGTGATAATAAGTCAGTAGGTAATTGGGGTTGGTTCGAGGATGTACATGCACATGAGAATGCATTTTTACCTGGCATTTCAAGTGCTGGTGGACGTTCAAGAGATAATAGTATGAAGAAGGGACGAGGCACTGCCAATAGGGATGGTAAAAAGAAGGGTGGTGGTTTGTTTCATATTGGGAGTGAATTAATGTCGAATGTTATTGGTGCATTTGAACAACCGCAGCAAGGTAAGATTTATGTTGATTTTGTTAAAGTTTATTTGGGTATATTATTTGTTTGGAGTTGGGATGTTATCGTGGTATCCTGTTCCTCGAGTTTTGTTGTTAGAGCTCTCATTGAATAAGAAGAGTTTCCTACAACCTACTTCGCCGGTGGTGTTCTCTTGAAGGAGGACAACGATTAATGTTGTGCAGCACTTCAACTTATTTATCTGACTAACGTTCCTTTTGCTTTACAACAATGCTCTCTCTATTTTGAATTCAATATATGAATTCTAATAATCAATACTCTCCTCCACCGTATATAATATGCCATTCATCATCATCAATAGAAAACACAATGGCAGTTACGGCACCAACATATGTCCTTGAAGAATCCCTATCAAGTCAAAAACTATGGAAACAAACTGCCGGTAATCGACCACCTCAACCGGTGGAGGAGCGTGCCTTCTTTGAACAAATGTGGGCACAGAACTTTACAAGGTCAAAAGTCAAGTATGAAATACCCGTGGAGGTATTAACGGCTTCTACTCCTATATCTATATCACCATTTAATGATTTTGGTGAGGACGGCGTGGCCGGGCCGGGGGGTAATTTATCGAATTACAACCTTGCCGCACCGTTCAATATGAAGAGTGGTGACGAACAGTGTGCTGCCGATCCTGCCACTGTTAAGGCAGCACAAGCAGATGTTGCCGAGGCTACCTTAAATCAACATTTGAATAGTAATGGTGCGGTTGAGATGTACTTCGATCCGAACCGACCCAAGGATTACAATCTCAAGACATTAGGCCCACATCAACACCATCATACATTGGTGAACAAGAAGGTTAAGAATGTAGGAGAGGATAATGATGAGATGACTGTAGTAGTTCGGGGAGACAATGTCTTCGGCACGACGGTTAGCAAGAGTTTTCCTCGAGTAAACCATCGCGGTGAACAAGTTGATGGGATTGATACGGTTAGCATATCTATTGCTAGTTACCGTGTCGTTGAATCCAAGAAGCATGGCAAGTACGCTCAATACCTAGTCATCTTTTGTGACGGTAATTTCCGCAACACCGTGGGTGTTTGGAAACGATACTCAGACTTCTCCGAACTTAGTAGGAAGGTAACTAGTGGTCACTCCGAGACTTGTGCGGCTAATCTTAACCCACTCTCGGCCGCGGACGATCACGATGTGGAGATACTGCCAAATGCCATTACAAGTTGGAACTTACTCAAGAAGAGACAGAGGTGGTACCGTTGCCTCGATGCTGGATACTTGTCCCTCAAGGTCTTTTTGCTCGAGAGGTTCCTTCATGATATCTTATTTGAAAGCTCTAACCCTCAGATTCTCCGTGACTTTGTTGGGGTTACTTCTTCTCAGGAGAGTAAATTGAATACAAAGGGATGAGAATAAGCTGCGGACCCCGTCCAGCTTTAGGTGTACATAGTACATATGGATGTAAATTTAGATTTTGGTATACTTAACACAAGCTTAGCTCGGAGTTCAGTTATTGTTCTTATACATTATCTAATTCACTTTTTCGTTTAACTACTTCTCACTTGATAGAGATCTAATAGTAACAATATTCTTCATTATCATATGCTGCCGCGGCCTCGTCTCTCTGGAGACTCTTTATCTCACCCAAGTATGCCTGATATAATTCCAATGCTTTTGTGTAGTTTTCCTTTGTTGCGTGTCCATGCGTGTATATCTTTTGAATCATCTCCAATGATTTATTATGCCCGCCTCTAACTGCAATCATGTAATGTTTGAGAGATCTATCCATGTTGCCTGCTCTCACCTCATTACCAGCTAGATTGTGCCTTGCACTTTCACTCCCGTCCATAGCTGCCAATTCATAGTAATGCATAGCCTTCTTTTCGTCAACTTCCACACCTAAACCGTTATTATATGCATAACCAATATTACAATAAGATTGAGCATGTCCAAGCTCTCCTGCTCGATGCCAGTGCTCGAATGCCTTGGTAATATCTTGTGACAAGCCATATTTGCCATTTCGATAATAATTTCCCTGGTTGAAGATTGCAACATGATCATTAGCCTTAATTCGTTCCCCCCGTCTTTTATTCATCTCCTCATCTGAATCAGGTGCTGGGGCTCTACAGAAGGGACACTTTTCATCCTCATCTATTTTTGATACAGCATAATCACATCCACTGCATATAGTTTTACCACAACATGAATAGTAAACATACCCTGTTTCAAGTGTTGGCATACAAAGGAAACAAATCGGACAATCTTCCTTCGGAGGAGGTTGTTTGAACAATTGTACATCGTGCAATTCAGCCGCATGTCTCAATTGTTCCTCACAATCTTTCTTATGTTTGTGTCGGTGCTTCTTTTTACATGCGGCATTGCAATACTTCACCATCTTACATTTGTTGCATGAGTTGTTGACATCACTACCTTCTTTTCCGCAGTTAGCACATATCGATACATTATCATCAGCTGTGATCATATTCTGTAACTGACCTATTTCCTCATGTGTTTTATCATTATTTGATTTTGATGCGCCCTTAACTTTTTTATAACAATCAGACGTGCCCGTACCCGATGATATGTCAGTGCCGGCTTCTGTCATATTACTATTAGATATGTTCATATTATCAATGTCGTCGGAGATTGTATCGACCAATACTTGAGAATTATTTTCACTGCACCGTCTTTCATTTTTTATCAAAGTCAAAGATTCACACTTTTTTACTTTGCCGTCTCACTGCCGCATATCCCTGGGAAATTACTGACCCGCATTTTTAGTGCGGGTCTACGTACAAAATGGTGCTTTTGTTAGTAATTGCTTGACCCGCACTAAAAATGCGGGTCAGTAAAACTAGAGGCCTCGCTTTTCTACTAAGTAGTCTATTTTTTATCGCGATACATAACACGGGGTTTCTATAACGGCGATGATCTGCGATATTTTTGAGTTTCATTTCTGCTTCATTTTCAGGATTACAAAGGCCCCTCGCCTCCACAAGAACAAACCTCATTGTAGCATCGACTAATATATTGCAGTGATAAATATTATATTAAGGGCTATCCAATTGAGATCACGATTGTCCGCGTATTGTTATAGCGGCGGAGCAAGCGAGACCGGGGTCTATAATTCCACTCACAACTCAAACAACAACGAACAATTGCGCTATCAATTGCATAATAATAAATGACGATGGCGGCGCCCCTCCTCCGTTTACCGGCGGCCAATACCAATAATGAACCCATTTCTTTTCTACAATAAACAATAGCATCAAGTTGCATCATAATTAGAACAATTAACACTCTAATCCGCCAACTTATCATTGCAATTTACAACGATATGTCCACTCTAGTCTCCTCTGGTAACTAGGACTCTCTGACATAGTATTTGCAATGATACAACTACAATATACACACGCCGTCGTCATCGTCGTCATCTCGTCATCGTCGTCATCGTCGTGGTATCATCATTGTCGTCATAATATCATATGCACAACATCACCACTTGTTATTCTTATTTTGAGTCTATTGTATCGTCGTTGTGGTTGGTTAATAGTGGTTGGTATTAGGGCATCAACAATATATTATCTTTAAGTATTAAGGTTATTAGATGATTGTGCAATTATTTATTAGGGGTGTTGAGTGATTTTGCAATTGTTTATTAAGGGTGGAAATAGATTATGCCGGATTAGAATATTAGGGGAAAATCTGGGGATACGCTACGCGTGCTGCTTTTGCATATTGGATATGTTTATTTGAGGTAAGATATAAATATGTGCACCAATGTATGTTGTGTATACCATTTATTACGTATATATTGCTAACATAACTTATCTCTTCTCGTCATTTCCCATATCACTCACTCACAGGTATTATCTAAGTTGTTTATGTGGGTTGTTAGATACAATTAACAATAAATAAGGAGACTAGTGTATAGTATCTGGTTTTACACATGATTTACGTTCTCGTATGTCTATATGTGATGGTGCAAGTACTGCATTTGAGGGTGCAACACGTCTACACTCGGCAGATGGCTGAGTGGTTATAGTACTCATTTTGGAGCGGTTAGACACCTTTTATCAGCCCAGCCTTTTAGAGAAGACGTACGAATAGTTGTTATCCTAGAGATACTTCATATTGAGCGTCTTGGTTGCGCTACGGTTATTGGTGCACATATCGAATGAGTAGTGTTGCATTCTTAGATGTTGTACTTGTGCACATAAGGTGAGGAGATGACTTGTACCTGTACTGTTCATATTTTCTTATTCTTTACAATGTCTAACGAATAATCCCCAATTCATCTATACATCTTCTGTAGTCTCAGTAGCAGGTAATGCAGGCAGTCCAGGCATATCAGAGTCAGCAGACGCTTCAATCTGCTCTGCCCCTTGGCCTTGCTGAGATGAGCTATCATCAACTGCCGCAGCAACCTCCTCAGCTCCTTGGCCTTGCTGAGACGAACTAACCCCTACTGATCTTCCATTTGATGCACGAGATTGAATTACTGCTTCGGCACGTCTCTTTGATTCTTGTACCAAGTCATCAACTGTGTGCCAAGCATCAAAGCACGACGTCTCAAATCCATCCTGAACTTTGGTGCATAATGTTACTCCACATCTACTACAAAATGTTCGTACTGTACGACCACTTTTGATACCACTTGAGCACATACTACATGTCTTTTTGCCACTCTTGCACTTATCAGTTGTAACATGACTTTCACAAGGGTGAGTAATAAGATTACTTTTGTATTTACGCAGTTTGTTCAGTCCATCATCTTTGCTAAATCTCTTCAACTTCTTTGTCTTCATAGGCCAGTCATCCTGTTGTTGGTATCTTTCAATAACTGCCAACATCTCTGCATCTCTAGTATTCATCACGTTACGTGTATTAGATTGAGTATTTAGACGAGCAAGGCTTTCCCTCTCTTCTTGGAGTATCAAGGCTATTCGTTCCCGCTCTAGTGCCTTCAGCCACTCCACGGACAAGTCATAAGTGTAATCTTCTAGCGTCAACTTCTTTGCCTCGGAACGAATCTGTGCATTTGTTGGACGTTCCCCATCATGATCCTCAATATATTTTTCAATGAATGGTTTGATTAAGGTATGTCCCTGTTCCACTTTCCAACCGTTTGCCACTATGCCATCCAACATTCGGAGTATATACTTTGTTTCGAACAGAAGTGATACGGAGCCATAGCTAATCTTAACGTAATTCTCTGTACACATGTCTAACCCCCACTTTTGCTTGTTATATTCATAATTGATTGACAGCTTCAATTGCCCAACAGGCATGAATGCCTTCACATGAAGAGCTCTCGTATAGAAAGCACTCCACATCTTGAACCGAGATTCAATGATATCTCGTTGTTCACTGGAGAGCCAAGTGGGAAAGTCATGAGGCTCAAGATATCCACGGTTAATAACTTCCTCGTCAAACAACCAATCATTAAGGGGATTAGCAAGGCGAAGGAGGATACGCTCGTATTGCTTCTTCTCTTCTTCGGTGAATTGTACAAACAATATCTGTACAATAGAACCCTGACCCTCCTCAACCTTTGCAGTGATGAATACACCCCAATATACTAGCTACATGCATCACTCGACGAATTACCTATTGTACTCTGCTAACATATAATGCTCAAATATGAAAGGCGAAAGGACAACGCTGTTGCGAATACATACTACAACAACTCAGACTTCAGTCTTTCAGTGCTATAGAAACTTCTGTACAACTTTAAAGTTTATGAACAAGTTCTGATTAAATTTCATGCACTGGGGACGGGAGTGATTAAAAGTTTCTAAAGCGTAAGTTTCTAAGCATGAAACTTTCCATAAATTTAGTACTAAACTTCTACTGCTTCTGACCCTTGGTAAAAATCTAGAAACTTTTAAACCAAAGTACCCAATATCTGTACATTACTTAGTTATTTGGGTACAAAAGTGAAGTTTACGAAGTTTACCCCCGAAACTTCTGGCCATTTTTCAAAACCCCTAAACTTTTAATCACTAGGACGGGTCGGGTATGATGCAGTATGATGATGTACTTGTCAAAAGGGCACTTTGTGAAGGATTCTTCACGGCGGTATTACAACATCGGCGTCTTCATCTGTATTATTATACTTCAAATTTCAATCGTATCCTTGGCACGTCTCACAAAAAAACAATATAAAGGTTTGTTATTGTTACCTAGGTATCTCTGTTGAAACTCTACTGGTGCTTGCAGGTTGTTGGGAACTTTAATAAAATTGTCTTAAGGGCAATTACGATAATATCGAATTTACAATAAACCACAAAAAACAACAGTTAACAGTAACAATACAAAGATGAGTACGTTCGACTGTTGCAAGAAGAGATCATACAGTGCATCAAAATCAAATGATGTTGGTGTGTGTGAGGTCAATGACTTGTTAAACAATATGAGCACGGGTGATAATAATAATGTATCGGTATGCGCAAATTGTGGTAAGGAGGGCCATGATGTCAACAATATATGCAACAAATGTAAACAAGTGAATTACTGCAACGCCACATGTAAAAAGAAACATCGATCAAAGCATAAAAAAGAGTGCGAGAAACATCTCAGATATAGGCTTGCTCTTGAACACGCAGCTG
>Ga0214478_100578_pt1 | contig 21119 bp, 21 predicted proteins | sample M1_20Mar14CPVII9_2_FD_178001 | JGI IMG/M metagenome (GOLD analysis project Ga0214478, IMG submission 178001) | Marine eukaryotic communities from Monterey Bay, California, United States - M1_20Mar14CPVII9sort6BwellD7 | ecosystem: Environmental > Aquatic > Marine > Unclassified | place: USA...
ATTGATGATGATTGTGATAGTGTAGGTGTATCAAGTAGTATGCCAAGTTTAAGCTTTGCGTGTGATACTGATATGGAAAGTATCATGGAAGGTAGCGAGTTGGCCAGTATTGGAGGAGGAGGAGGACTTAATGATTGTTCATCATCGGTACGATCGGTTGTTAGTCATCAAGTTATTGGAGAGGGTAAGGGTGGTATCTGTTCCATTTCATTTTATGAGGCTGCATCAAGTGAGGGTAATAAGAAGTTATTGGATAACTCTTCTGAGGTATTGATTGAAGAAGAGCCAAAGAAGGACGAGGTAGCAGAACCAGGGGCAGAAGGAAAGGAAGTGGTAGATGACGATATTGAGGTTCAAGGAGATGCCACGCAATCAAGTACAGAAGTTGTCGCTGATGAGGCACAAGTAGTGGACACTACCAACAAAGACAGTGATGAACAAGAACAGGAATGCATTGAATTCTTCGTCCTACTTTTATGCCCTACATCACGCATCTTTGAATTAGTTGAAATCAAGAATGTCAAGCTCAATTCCACCGTTCAAGATATTATGGACATTATCCCTCAACAGTGCACTGATGAACGTCTACTGTCTAAAAGTTACACAGGGTTCGTCCGTCCCACAGATCGTATTGAGTTTATGCAAATGGATACCAAGGTATTTGCGAAACAGCAGCAGTCTCAATTGAAAGGGGAAGATGATGATGAGAAACTCGAAAGCATTAGTATCATTCAAGAAGATGATGTATTAGTTGCCATACTTGAGGGATACTCTGGGTACCAAATGGTCAAGATATCCAAGCCAATCTTGAAGAATTCCAAGTTTCGTGATATGCTTAGTCGCCGTAGTAAGAATCCACGGAAGATTAGCACCCGTAGGAGTAGTAGTGGTGATGACAAGTCCACGAGGTCAAGCAGGAGTGTACGATCTAGTCACAGTAGGAGGAAGAGGCACAACCGCAGCAAGAGGAGAAGCGGCGAATCAAGTCTACCACGCGAAATAGCAGCTGGCAAATCACGTAGCAGCAGCAGTAAGTCGTCCTCAAAGTACTCATCAATTACTCAAAAGCTCGAAGACTTGTCTAAGAAGCTTCATGATGTTGATGATGAGATCGAGGCTGATGACCAGTCGATGACTAGTGGAAAGAAGCTCCCCTCTACTCCTGAAAAGGCACCGTTGGTCAAGGAAGATGAAGATGAAGCAACCATTGCCGCAAGTATCCTTGAAGAAGTTGGCTCATCTGCCAACTTAAGTTGCTACAAGATGACCCCCAAGATGGTAGCATATGAACTAGCCTCGAATATTGAGGATATCTTTGCTGATCATGATGTTGATATTGTGGCTGTGGATTCTTACAATGCCGAATTTTTTCTGGAGGATGATGATAACTTGACCAAGGGATCAAATGATGACACATTCGTCTCTGCCAGATCCATGTTAAACATGAGTGATGCACGCTCAATTCGTTCCTTGGCAAGGCAAATCAATTCTAGTAGTCCTGTTAAGCCTGTATTGGAAATCACCACCAAGAAGAAGAGAGAGCGTAAGTCAAAGCCTAGCAAGTTTAGCAACTACGAAGAGGATGATATGATGCTTCAGATTGAGGCAATGGCACGTCAAGCAGATGAAGCCTTTCAAAGTCGTAAGAAGATGTCAAATCTATGGGACGATGCTGGGACTTCTTCCACTAGTAAGAAACCGGTCACTGTATCAAGAGAGAAGCTTAAAGAGAAGCTTGCTGCTGCAGTTGGTAAGACTGATGTAGATGTGACAGAGAAGAAGAAGAGTCACGAGGACACTGACAGTAAAGCCAAGGCGGTAGTATCTCAAGAGGATGACAAGGAAGTTGCCGGCATTACTGCTGGAAATATAGCTAGTGCCATGGTCAAGAAAAATGACACCAAGACTACTACATCATCCAACACGTCAAGCTCTGAGCGTACCTTCCTAAATACGTCCACATCTATGGTATCGACCATGGTTGCTGCCTCACAAGGTCGTGTTAATGAAGTACATGTATTGCAGTACCTGGGTGTTACTATTGTTTGTATTGCTGCAAATTTCATGCAGCATACACGAAAGGCCGCTGCTGGTGGAGGAATAAGGGATAAAGGCAAAGATAGTTCGTTTATCCCCAAGACGATATTAGAGTCAGCCATGTTTTTGGCCTTCATGGTAAATGGGCAACGATACCTGGCAAAAGTAACAAAGAAGACAAGATAAGAAGTGTGTGAGATGAACTCAATGTACAGACGAAAGAGCTCCAGGTATGGCATCTGTAGAATCTAACTATTAACTTTTAATTAAAATTGTACATAAGATGTGTCTTCTTTTTATATCCGATGATCTTTTCTTATTTTTACCAAAGAAGGTAAATAATGATGCAAGTTGCTTCACTTTCTCAACTTGCTTCTTTACCACCATTGTTACCACTCACTCCATTAATACTCTCTATTTACTTGTCGACCTAGTTTCACCTTATATATCTCCCACTCGACTCTCATAATAAAACGGTATCCTTGCTAAAAACAACTCATAATCGGAGTAATCGGTTCAATATTATTGGATATGGCATTGAATTGAAGCGGCCATAGGTGATTGACGAATCAGTTGAGGAGGTAAGGCTTTTTTCTCTATTATTTGGTGTGTACATAGGCGGCGCCGGCGGCGATCATAAGTACATACTATCATTTGCATTAAAAAAAATTCTTTATGTCGGTGCACCCGTTCATTATAATCGTATATGGTAAGAGGAATAAGGACTCTGTATATACACGCATTATATACTATTGTATTAACAATATTATCGCATATCAACTCTTGCAATTAGTAAAGGGTGTGGTACATTGCATAGTGTATCTTTCGACCGTTTTTTGGAGTATGTATGACAAAAACAAGCTTGCCTCGCCCCATGCGCCATGTATCATATTGGAAGAAACATACATATGCATTAGATATATACCAAATAGAGGTGCTCATATATTAAAGTCTCAATAGTAAACATCAGTTGGAATCACGACACGACAATGGGCTACTCATCTCTACTCTTACTAATCTTAATCGGCTCATCGACGATACTACCCACCACCAATGCACAATGGTACGACAACAACAGCTCCGATATATCAAGAGTATGTACACAAACTGAAACTAGGGGTATAAACTCCTGCTCAGCTTACGGCGAATGTCCAACATATGGAGATAGTAGGAATACTACATTATGGACGTGTAACATGTGGAAGTGCCATATCTTTTGCACTAACCCTATTAGATCTAAGGAACGAGAGGGTACATTTTGTTCTGGAGAGAATATCGGTGGGGGTGCTGGGGGCGGATGTAAAGGTGGTACTGAAAGTACAGGGCCAGTTGATGTTAGTGATGTATGTTGGGATGATCGTACGAAACAATGTGAGGTTGCCAAGGATGCTTATTTAGTTGGATGTGATGTTGATTGCAATGTAGCAACTTTCAGTCAGTATCAGTATCATGGGATGACAATGACAGTGACTGTTGTTATGTTTGTTTGGGCAGCTTATTGGTAACACTAGGCTATAAGGGTGTGTGTGAGTGTTTGAGCGGTGTGGCCACTCTACAAAATTTAGGAACTAAAAAAGACACAAGATGTGGACACAAGATGTGCACTTTTACCTTTGCAATACTATACTACTATAATATATTATGCACACTTTGTTAGTTGTGTTAATTACTTCTTTTTAGCCTTAATCATTCTACAAAATTTCAATTGTACCCCCTGTTCAAGCTGTTCAATCTCCTATTCTAATCGGTCAATACAATGATAACTGATTTTGGCATCTTCATTTCTTCATACTTTATTATTCCAAAAACTAGACAAATGGAATATCATATCTTTCCCCAACCTCTTTTAATTAATTATACCACCCCATGACCCTAACCTCTCCAAGTTGGAGACAGTCCTTGTCTCCGAGGGTAATCCTCACATAGCGTGCTCCTTCTACAAAGTCTATAAAAACGGGGTATAGAGGTGAGTAAAGAAAACGGTTAGTATGTGAGTTGAAAGATATGTAAATGGTGGTTGCCTCTGTAGCCTCTGTACTTACCAATAGAAACTGTTTTACGATTGCCATTGCCTCCGGGGACAAACTTCGAATCAATAAGTGCCTCTGCATCATCATAAAAACCGATTGTGTAATCATGTAAACGCCCACCACAGCAGTTGAGACGATTAACAACCTCGATGTTTGCAATCGTTGTGGAACTTGACTCTAGATCAACCTGCCACCACTGATTGATACCAGTCCAACATTTAGTATGGGTGTACGACTGATCATTACCATCTACAGCTTGGCCAGGGTTATGGCCAGAGCTGATGGTAGTAGATTCAATAGCCGGCTTACCAACAGATAGGTTAACGAGACTTGGAGTTGGGCTAGCAGTCGGCATGCCCATAGTATGATATCCGTTTACCTGTACCTCGGCCAAGTGTAGGCAGTCGTTCCTATTCATACTAATCTTGATATAACGTCCAAACGAAGTATCCTCATTGAATACCTTCTGGACGAGCTTCCCATTCCCTACCGAACCTTTGATAAGTCGAGTTTCAACTACATTACGGTCCGAATCAAGAAGTGATACAGTTGCATCCCGAAGCCTACCGCCGCAGCAGTTCTTTCGGTTAGTGATCCATACATCTTGGACGAAGGACTCGACCCCTAGATCGACTTCCCACCATGGCCACGAACCACAATGGGTATGGAAAGTGTTGTCAAAGTTGCCATCATTTCCTTTCTCTGCACCGAGATGACTTCTATAAGTAGTCGATTGGGTAGCAGGCCTATTCAATGCCAACTCTTTAATTTCTGGAGAGCTGGCAGGAACGGAAACACGATATCCCCATGCCTCCAACTCGGCAATGTGCAAAATGCCAGTGTAGCTATCATCGTATCGTAAACGTACCCAACGACCTACTGCACCCTCTCCTCCATTCACTTGGAATGTCTTGACTACACAATTTCCTACTGTTCCGCCGTGATACTGAGACCAGACTACATTCTTGTCAGCATCGAGTACTTCGACGTGAAAGAGTTTCAATCGACCACCACAGCAATCACATCGATTCTTGATGATAACTGTATCAATGTGGTTTAACGTATCCTTTCCAAGATCAACCATGATGAAAGAGCCTGGTGTATTACACCCTTCGTATCTGTTACCACCAGTAGCAATTCCATCGATTGCTTTTCTTGCCCATTGGTTGAGACATTCAGTATTTGCCGAAGCAAGTCCAGTCAAAGCCAGGTTGGTAGGCGTTTGAGATACCGGTGCAGCGGTCTGTGGACTGAGGCTCGGCAAATCAGTTGGAGCAGACGTGGGCCGAGTTGGGGCTCCAGTTGGCTGTATAAGGTAAGAGGAAGAGGGAAGAATGAAGAGGTTAGAAAGAAGGACGAACTAGGATACCGCATATGGGTATCCTTTATAAAACAAACAATAATAGACTTACGACAAGTGTAGGCGACTTGGTAGGCGTTGTAGAAGGTCCCTTTGTCGGGGATAGAGAAGGGCTTGTGGTTGGACTTTCACTTGGATTAAGAGTCATTCCCCAATCTTTGATATGGAATTCCTTCTTCACTGCCTGGTCAATAGTAATGAAAGCCTTCCAAACTGCACTTGTATCATCAGGAAGAGTAACATCAACACTCCAGTCAGTCCATGTACCATCCGACGAAGTCTCAACAAACCAACTCCAAGTCTTGGCTCCCTCCAATATGAGACGTACTTTAGGACTTGCATTAGACGTACCATCAGTAGCAACCCAGTTTCCATCGGCATCGGCCATTCGAATCTATTGAAATGAGATATTAGTTACTGGTCGGTGAACGTTAGAAGCAACATGGCACACAAGCAACTTTGACTTACCTTCCCAAAGAGGGAGTATGTTCGACCACCATTGCCTGGGAAGCATGATGCGTCTAATGAACGTGATAGATTCACATGTCCACCATCACTCTTTCTACGCTTAGTATTGATAACCCAAGAGGAGGTCTCGTCTTGTGAAACTTCAATACCCGCAAAGAAGTGCTGCCATCCATGGTGTCCATTGGCGTAGTCGTCTTCACGGAAGAGGTCGTCGCAACGGACATCATCCGACGGGGGCATGACAAACTCAATCTGAGACTTATCAACAAGTGCACCAGTACAAGTCGGGGCCTTCTCCAAGTTGACGTTGGCATAGCCTGGCCATGCAGGGTCTCCATTCTTATCAGTGAAACTAATCTGATACTTGCCGACAGGAGCTGGTAGCTGGAAGGGAATTTGAGCTGAAAGGTGATTCTGGAGCTCATCAAACCAAATTGGGCCACGATCCACTGTTCCTGTAGCACCGCTGCCAGTATCAGTGATGATCATGTTGTAACCTCTGGTGGTTAATGCTTGAGATACCCCCACGATACCAAGGCGTAAACATAATCCAGGACAGAATCGAAGGCAGCTGCCTTCTTCCTCGGCTTGGCATGTAGAAACATCGATGAAGTTAGTGATGGCCTCATGATTTTGAATGTAGAATCCAGGTTCACCAGCCATGCTACCATCAGGATCTTCATTAGCCACGAGCCTCACATCTCCGTCAGGTGAACTATTGATTGATTTACAGGCACTGATGCGGTTATCTGCCGCCCCATATGTGTTGTTTACAATCATGTGAGTTGCATCGACGACTGCATTACGGACTTGATCATTCTCATACCAGATGGGAAAGTTCTTGCCTCCTGTGCATACATCGAATCCAGAAAACTTGGAGTTCTTGATTGTAGTACCATGCTGTTAGTTGGAATGATAAATGAACACAAAAGATATGTGAGAGGACAGGGTTCTATCTGATATTAAATCAACACCTCTACTTAAAGATGAAAAGAAATACTTACCCACATTCCCTCATTTGGTTGGAGAGAAATACCTCCGGCTTTTCCACAACCATCATTAAGTCTACCCTGATCAATCATTGATTGGGCATGTTCGCTTCTCCCAATGACTTCCACACCATCGTAAACAGCCCTGTCGTGGTGGAAATTCCTTGCAGCTTCGGCGTTATCTGCCAATAGACCACCTTTCATGATGATATTGTTTGTACCATGTTGGAACAGACCACTTCCGTTGTTCTTGTATGACTTGATATTCGTCCATGTGGTATCGGGCGGTGCACGGTATCCTGTTTGGTATGTTGTAATCCCTGCTCTAAAGTTGTTTGAGTGGGCAACGTTGCCTTCGAACCTGCCCAGAGGATTCGTCTTGGGGTTACTTCCTTGATTGATTGCCAATGTTGATGACGGTGCACGGAGCTTGAGCTCAAACCAAATTCCAGTTGATCTACTACCAGCCGCGATGTTATCAATGAAATCGTTGGGAGGGTTGGTAATCCAAAAGGTCGAGGGAAAGTGATCTGTCTCGCCTGATCTGATCAATCCAGCTGGATTGTTCCACGCTACTGGAGGACGTGTATAAGCCCCCAGGTTACGGTAGAATACATTATCCCATTCTAGTATTGAAATTGAACGAGGATGAAAGACACATAAGATGTGAGCATAATATTTCGAGCCACTAAAATATCATCAACATCATACGATGAGAAATACTTACCTCCTCCATCTTCAAGCATATAGCAATGGCCTCTTGTATCGTAGGCAACATTCTCACTAAGGGTGAGATTGTGAGTGCCATGAACGACAAAACAACGCTGGTTGGACTTCCAAATGACATTTTTGGCTATGGTTGAGCCATGGACACATTCAGACATGTGAAAATGAATAGGGTATCGGCCGAGCCTTGTTTGTTGACCAGAGTTGACGAACATTACTCCCTCTAGGTGTTGTTTCACCATGGGAGTATGCAAAACGATCAAATGATTACCAATCTTCTCGTGGTCACCAGTCTCCTTCTCTCCCTTGATAACTAACTTCCTATCAAGGATCGCCACCTCAACGGCAAAGTCGGGATAACCGAAGGTTTCGTCAACAGCAGTCTTCTTCTTGGCAAGGGGAAGTACAGCAAGCACACCAGGACTGGGAGAGCCTTCCACAAGGGTAGTATGACTGTCATCCCAAGCATGGGTGTCACTTGTGAGCATGATCCGACTGCCTTTGGTTTGCCAGCACCTTGCGGCATCATCTCCGAGGGTGAGCTTATCAAGTGACTCCATTGGGAAAGATTGAGAAGCGGGGTAACCATACACCTTGACCTCTCCCATATGAAGACAATCAAAATCACGGAGTTGAATCTTGACGTACTGAGCGTCGACTTGGTCTGTTTATGATGTTGGGCGGGGGTTTTAAAGAAACATGACAAAAGTGAGCATATGATATGATCATTATATGAATAGGAGCATATGATATGAGCTTGAGCCTTTACGGCCTTCCGGCGGCATCCTGACACAATAACTTACCAGTGGAGATGGTTTTCCTATTCCCATTCTGTCCTGGAACATAAATCGAATCAACCACGGTCATGTTCGAATCCATAAAGTAGATATCATAGTCGTGTAAACGACCATTGCAACAGTCGAGTCGGCCGACAACCTCCATACTAGATATGGTAAATGTGTCTTCTAGATCAACTTGCCACCATTGATGGTAACCTTGGCCGCACTTGGTATGAGCAAATGAATTATCATTGCCGTCGACTGTCTTTGCTGCATTATCAGGATCGCTGCCAAAGGTTGATGATTGAGTGGCAGGCTTGTTAAGGGCAAGGTTCGGTAGAGGAGTTCCATACTCGATGGATTGAAGCTTAACCCAACTTGGGCAGGTTGGATCGAGGGCATGGATGTCAAGACGTCCTATGAGGTGGTGGTAGTGGTAGAGAAGGCAGAGGGCGGAGGATTGGTGGTTAGAGACAATGTTCACATGATGTGATTAAAAAAAAAAAGATTCTCCGCGGCAGCATGTGAACCTCTCCCCAACCCAGATCTTCCTAATCCCAAACCTCCCTCACATATCCCAAACCCAAATCTATCTAATCCCAAATCCATCTTATCAATGCTGCTACCCCCTCCCCTAAACAACATAAATATATAAAAACAAAGTCGGAGAAACATAAAATAAAAAACAAAATCTCACCTCCAGCAATAACAATTGCCTTATTATTAACACCCTTCTCCCCATGATGATAATTATCCGTCTCAATATCAGCCTTGAACATTAAATCATCTAATCCATACAATGTAATTTCCACACGATCACCATTTGTTTCGGATGGGATACCAGTGGATGATCCCGAGGGTGGTTCCGGCATACTAAATACACCTTGAACATATACATACTTTGTATGAAGGTGTACCTTGGCATCATTTGGTATAACTAACTTTCCAACAATGTTTAATCCCTCACCGAATTCAATTGTTGAACCGTAATACAATTCACCAGGTGAGGCATCTAAGGTAACACAAACACCACATGGAATTTTCACTTCTGAATCCAAATAATCCGCCAAAGGTTCTAGTGTACTCTCACCCTCTACCGGTGTAGTATCAAAGTATTCACTCCAATTAATACAAGTAGCTGTATCTAAATTGGCATTACATGTTGAGACAACATAATCATGTTCGGAATGTCCACCATGATCGGCAACAGTATGCTCCTCTAGAACACGTCCTTCTTGTAAAGCACGTCCATCTAAATCGTAGGATAACTCCTCCTCTTCTTCTTCAACATAATCAAAATGACAAACATCTGAATTATCATCATTCCCATCGACACTGTATTTCGTTACATAATCCGACATGGCATTGTAAATTTCAGATGATAGTGGTAAATTCAATTCTGAATCAGAGATGTATGATAAGGAACGATCTAATCCTGTACGTGCAAAGTCTTGTAGTGGATCGGATATTGGGAATAGTTCTGCTGCGGTAAGTTGTTGTTGTTGATCGTTAGCTTGTTTGGAGGTGGTACCTCGTAGAGATGACGGTTCATTGTAGTCCTCATAATCACGAGCAGCATTTATCACCGTCGTCGTCGAGAGAACGGTGAGTAGAATGGCGCCGCCGATGAGACGCATTATTTATCGTTTTGAGTAGCTGCTTGAGTATATCCTCAATATTGCAAGGATATCAACGTCTGATATGATAATAGAGGAGCACAATAGAAGCAATTGTTAGTTTGTCCGACTTAGGTAAGTTATTGCAATTGCAATTTTGCAAAAAAAAAGATACGTTCACCTCTGAGCCTAACCGACCGTCACCAACGCCGACAACATATAATACATCTCTTCCTCCGACTACTACTACTCACCTAATATCTAATATATGCCGCCTATTGCAATGCTCAACTGCAATATACCTCAATGGCTATTGGATCATGAATCATGAGGCTTACTAAAAGGGTCATCCAATTGTCCAAAAAACACCATATTATATCATTTTGATACACGATGTCTTTGAAACGAGACGGGGCAAGATACGGTTAACTCTATCGATATTTCAACTTCATCTATCAGGGTTATTCATAAGGCCGGTTCAATGGGATAAATGACGGTAGGATCCAGGACTGGCCTTTAAAATATGGTAGTGTGCATGAGTAACTACATAATGCTAGCAGATAGTCTCCTATTATCACACGGTGAGTAAGTCTTCTTCTTTTGATTCAGCGCGAAAGTCTTATTTTGTGGTTTTGGGGTATGGTGGCAGGCTCGTACTTCAAATATCAAGAAATCACAAAAGATAGACACAAGATGTGTCATCGTTTTGAAACTAACATATTTAATATGAGTTTTGTGCTAGCCATAATGTTATGCCATTGCAATTTAAATGAGATGATGCATGTATTCTAATATCTAATAGCAACCTGTAGGAAATCATGTCCGTCGATTACGCCGCATTGGCTAACACAATCAAAATTGAGGATATTACGGCTAAGACACAACAAACCAATATATACTACAACGGCTAAAAGATGATGATAAAGGTTTTGAGAAGTTGTATATTATCCATACATCAATAGATAATCAAGATTATAATGATTACATTCCTGACAAAGATGAGGATATGGGATGGTTGGGCTATTATATCAGCAACAATACACATTTGCAAGTGTTAAATTTCTATATTACTGTTGTTAATGAATCTTTTTATAAAGAGATGAGCCGCAATAAGTCAATCAATGAGATTTATTTTAATGGCAATATTACATTGGATGGGAACGTATTCCGTATGATGGGTCCATTCTTCAAACATAACCACAATCTAACTAGAATTGAGTTAGATGAGTGTGAATTCGGGGTAAACGGTGCTCGTCAACTATCGTTAGCCTTAGGGAGTTGCAACAAGTCACTAAAATGTATTGATATTGCAAATTATACAATGGAAATTGAGCAACTGGTTGATATCATTACAGCTTTAAGCATGCATCCACAGCTAGAGCTTCTTCATTTATGTGGTATGGGTATCGGTAGAAATGAATGTACGGCATTAGCTACTCTACTACGCTGTACCACTAATCAGCTTAGAGTACTCGATCTAAAAGGGAATAGTATTAATGATAAGGGTTTGGATATTTTAGTCCAAGCTTTGGCCGATGGCAATACGCTACAAATACTAAACCTCATCAGCAATACATCAATTACAATTATAGGTTGGAAGAAGGTAGCAACTCTATTAGAAAACCCCCACTGCAAGCTTGAGAAACTTGGTTTCGGTAATAGCAGGGTTGGAGATGAGGGAACACTAGTCTTTGCAAATGCACTGAAGAACAACTCCACCCTCAAGACTTTGGGTCTATATAGAAATGGCGTCACTGCTGTGGGATGGGCACCCTTCTCAAAACTTCTTTGTGATACCTCCAGTGTGAAAAATACATACCTCTCGAATCACACGCTGGAGGAAATTGTTGTACGGAATGATCCTACAACGCCTTCTAGGCTTGTATCTTCTGATGACCGCAAATGTTTAGAATTGAACAAAAGTACATGTAGTACTAAAGAACAAATTGCAATGATAAAGATACAACAAGTCCACTGCCATTTCGATATACAGCCCTTCTTTGAATGGGAGTTCAAGGTCTTGCCAATCATGATCAAGTGGTTTGCAAAGGTTATAGCTCTAGTTGGAAACCATCCTTTACTTATTAATCCGATTCGAATTAGTAAGATGAAACTATCGGCCACATACGAATTCATCAAGGCGTTTCCCATGCTCTACATAGAACCCGTGACAAGAAAGGAAATAGCTGATTATACTGCACTGGAAGAAGAGCTGCAGGGTGGGGATCAAATGGGAGGTGAGCAAGAAGTTAGGCTAGAGGAGATTCGGCGGTGCAAAGCTCGGGCAATGAGAAGACTAGGCATGAAATGAAGTAGTTTAAAAGGAATAGTTGGATAAGACCCAATAAACTGTAACTCATTTTCATATATCTAGCGGTGTCCAGATTATAAGTAGAGCATCTTCAGTATTCGATCTATCTTACCTATTTGAGGCAATACAGAGCATTAAACCCCACCCATGAGAAATCACTCTCTTTTGACATTCACTTTCCACCAGGCTAAGGTAGTTGGGTGCAATTTCAGATAATATCCTGTAGTTTTGTAACATATCCACAGGTAACACTCCTCTTTTTAATGCTCGCTACTCAAACATTATCTATCAACCTGCAATACCCCACACAAAACAACAAATTAATACTACTGGTTGTATGGTTAATTTATATGCCTTCTCGGCGGCAATTGATGTTCCTCCATCTCTTTATCTAATTGTTTAATAAATGCATCACGTACATCTACTTCTTCTTCTATCGTTTCTTCTATATTATTATCAACACCAGCTAACGCTTCGCCTATCCAAAAACCAATTCTTGCCATTAATATAAACATTAGTACTGCTGCTATTGATGGCAATATGTAGGTATTGAAATAGTATATAAATTTACTTTTTCTGTTGTTATTGTTCCGTCTTCTGACCATTGCTGCTATAATAATTTGTTGTGCCTGTATGATATATCAATACTGATGAGAAGACGTAGCCAATCAATAAAGTCAAAGTGATTTTGTCTCTCGATGACCACAAGTTTTACAATAAGTGATACTGCTAACAACCTCCGACGACACTTTATCCCCGTACTACCCCGAATTCTTAGTATCTAATCCAGCAATAACATCAATGTATTAGGTGCTTTGGTCGAATGAATAACACTCAGGGCAGCCGAGCACATATGTACCGAGGCAACATGGAGGAGGGGAAACTCTCATGGTAAGAATAAAATATGTCAGTTTAGCAATGCAAATTAAGCATGAGCAAAAATTGCGGAAAGAGGCAAGATGTGATGGATATAACTGCATAAGGCCTTAGTGGCAGGAGCTGCGTGGCACATAATATTCGGCAGCGGCCATAGGCACTGGGTAAAAAATTTATATACGCTATTAATATTAATCTGCTCAAAGATACCACACATTGCAATCGTCATAGAATCGCGATTCTGCTGCTTTGGACATACTACAACACTATTTAACGATAACAAATATATATCTCAAATTAATATTCTAAATAATGGTTAGATTAGTACCATTGGTAGCCTACGAGGCTGTTGCTCAAGACCTTGTCTCCTCCACTACAGAAACTGAACGTAGTAGCTCTACTTCTTCAAAAGACGATGATGATACTTCTCTCCCGACGGTAGTAGTAGAAAGTCTCCGCAGAAGATCATCTGTTCGTATACCCAAAGATGTCGAGCTTGCTATTATGGAACAATCAGTAGAGGATGATGACGATATAGATACTAACAAACAACCATCAGAAGAAGGAGATATATACAACATTACCACATCAAAAGAACAACAACAACCAATTGATCCATTCTCGAAAGATTACATTGGTATCACTGCAAGCTACTTTTCCGTCGGATTAATGATTGGTGGTAGTATTAGTTTACTCTATCCAGTACTAATTGTGAAGGGAGGTGCACCGGCCTCACTAATGGCAGCTTCTACTGCAATAATCATGTTATTTTGGAGTTATAAAATCTTCTTTGGGTTCCTATCGGATTGCTTCCCCATCTTTGGATATAAACGTAAACCATATATGATTATCGGGTGGATGTTTTGTGCATCAGTATTAGTATTATTGGCAAAGGAGGGGAATGATGTTAAGCCACGACACTTGGTCATCATGTTATCTTTGGCTAATCTTGGATATGTTTGGGCTGATACAGCTGCCGATGGAGCTATGGTTATGATTGCTCATAAAGAACCGATTGATAAGAGAGGCAAGACACAGACGTTTTGTTATTCAATGATGAAGTTGGGTCAAATAGTGGTCAATGTTGTTCTCTTATTTGGTATGAGTGGACCTGAGATGAATTGTGCTGGATACGAATCTGATTTAGATGCAGAATGTTCAACTGATGATGAGGTATTAAGTCGGGTTGATTCTACATTAATAGAGAGCTACCCTACTGACTGGTGTCATCAAAAATGTTCAAAGGCAATGTTCACTTGGGATTTATCAATACCGACATTTGCATTAAGCATCTGCTTCGTTATAGCGGCGTCAATACCCATGTACATATGTTTGAAAGAAGACAAGGTCGAAGCCTCGCCAACTGGAGATTTTATGTCCAAGTTTTGGGTACAGATACAACGACGAGCCTGTTATCAAATAATACTCTACGGCGTCCTCTCACACATTACATTCGGAGTACACAATGCCGCTAAACCAGGTGCCAATTACGTTTGGTTATCCTTGAGTACCTTTCAGCAGCAACTCATGCTCATATTAGAAAAGTTGGCCTTCTTTATCAGTTTGAACTTGATAAGAAGATATGCCTTGAATGTATCTTGGAGAAAGATGGTACTTTGTGGAAGCTGTCTGGTATTGGTATTCAACTGTGCCTACTTCCTCATCATCTTTGACATCTATCGAATTTCTTGGTTCTACATATTTACAGGAAAGTCGGCCTTAGTATTGTTTCATCTCATGAATGCATGTGTTGTATCTTCACTTGTTTTGTCCTTGCAAGTCGTATGCACTAACTCGAGTTACTATTGTCTCTCTTCATCGTCACGCTAATCGCGCATCTTCCAGATGTATCCACCTCATTTATGTATACACTTAACGTCTTTGTCTCATTGGCTTGTATGGTCGAGGTAGCGGAACCGAAGCGGTTATTAGCTATCAGCTCTTGGCATTCTTTCCGTCTCTTAACGATCAGGAAAGTGTTGCTAAGGATACAACTGAAGTTAGAACAGAGATGGCTACATTACAGTGTTTGGTCATCCTTCTTAATCTATCAAGTTTATTAACACTTCCACTACTGCCACGGCAAAAGAAGGATACTCGGGAGCTTGTTGCAAAGGGTGAACGGTCGTCTGCTTGGGGCAAGTTTGTAATCATATCAGTTACAACTTTCCTCGTGTATTCAACATTAACAACATTCGTGACAGTGAGGTATCATGAAACTCATGGCTGCTTAAAGATACTGGGAGGTGGTGGATGTGATGATGATGAAAGTTCCATACCGGCACTCTGTTTAGTGTCATTTATCTTCATTTATTGCTATGGGACAAACTTTTACCTATCGTATTGGCCAATATTGAAGGGAAACAAGAGCTTTAGTTGGAGTATGTTCATATAGTAAACTAATTACATAAAAAGGCAATGCATGAGCACCTACGAGTCGTCCTTCTTTATGACTACCTCTCCTCATCTCTCGACTCCTCTAACCTCTATCCTACCTCGCTCTCTCATGTAGGATACCTTGTCGGTATCCTCACTTCTATGCAGATAGCAATCATATTGCAACGTGTTGCCATTATTGAATATTGACGGTCTATTGGCAATGGTAGGTATGCGTGAGGACTCTTTTATAGAGTATTGAGAAGACTAGTGAAGGTGTAAGCATGAGCATATTTCTCTAGCACAGCACCCTAATTTTAGTAAGTATACCCCAACAGAGTCTTCATTTATGCATGAAAATGACGCTTGCAAAACACAAACTGCGTTGCTATCACATGTCCACCGATCCCACTCCCAATACAAAAAATAAAGCTAAAACTAAAACTATGTATGGACATGTATTGCAATAAAGAGGTTTCATACTAAACAATACTGTCGGTATATCAGTATTTAACGCTCTTTAGATTGATGGCTTTTTAGTGGTTGGAAGTCGTTTGCATTCCATCTTCTAAATTGAGTTAGAACAGAGACGATGCTAAAATTTGCACAACACTCAAAACATTCATGCCAAGCATACTCAATCAGATTATACCAATCAACAACACAAACTTACAATGCTACAAACAAGCTAACGAAACTTATACAACCATTAACAAAGACTGAACCAATAAACTACATACTAACCACAGTAAAGATCTTCAATAATGGTATATCAAAACTAAAAGTAGACTTCCTAAACTCATTACATATCCAACAAGCTGAGTTATCACGACAACATCTACTACGTAAATCTCGATTAGATTATGAAAAACGTAGACAAAGATTACGATGTCATGAGAAACATGGTATACATTTAGTTGATAAAGATGGGAAGGAGGTTGGTTTTATACCTTCTACTCGATATACATTTCCAAAACATAATTATCAACAACACCAGAATCATGTAGCATTAAAGGGAAACTATCTATCAACACGCCGTCCACAAGAACATTTACGACAAATTACACGAGATTTACAAACTACCCTACCTACAGTAGCAGCCTTTGTAGTCCTACCCGGTGTTGGATATGCATTTCTATTGCTTGGGATGATATTTCCTCGACTATTGTTAAGTAGACAATTTCATACGAGAGAACAACGTTGGGAATTTTCAATTACAGAATATGGAGATAGAAGACGTTGGTTTAATATATTGAGTATAGACTTTTGGGGTAGCTGTATGATAAAGATGCCTAGTTTAGTTTGTGAGAAAGAGGAGAAGGAGATACATCAGATTATTAGCAGAGAAGAACAACAACCAAATTCTCCCCAATTATCCAACATAGAATCACTGTCGTATACTAAAATGGATGCAGGCGGTCCAGTTTTCAATAAAGATTCAATGTATACACTCTATCAACTATTTCAACAACACATCAGTAGTGGTCATCAGGGCAGTACATCTTCTTCCTCCATAAACCAATTACAATCGGCACATTTACATCATCTAGCATTATCAAACAATCTCACGGCATCAATGCTTTTACCAAAGAGTATTCGATCAACATTCTTACAAACTTGTTTACCAAACACATATTTACAATCAAAGTTGATAACATTGGCGGAAGATATAATTATAGATGATGTGGCATTGATCGAAGAAGGTCAGTTGGATAATGCCTGTATTGAAATGACAGAAGAAGAAGTGCTCGATGCTTGTTGGTTACGAGGTCTACCAGTTGGTGGATTTGCATCATTAGATAGTAGTAGTATTAGTAGTAGTACAAATGGTAGTAGAGAAGATGAAGTGTATCAAATGAGGAAGATATTGACAAACCACTTGTTAATGATGAAACATGTCATGGACAAGCGTCTCAAGAGAGAGTTGGTTAGGGATAGTACATTACAACTGCTCGTGGTACATCTAACGGCTATTAGATATACCATGAGAAGAAGATGAAGAGAGGTTGAAAGATTGGCTTAGATGCCTGAAGCAGAAGGAAGTGACGACATATTTGAGTTTGAGCTGGGTTTGTGTTTACTTTACAAGTCGTTCGATTTTTATCAGTATCCTACGATATCCTCGAGTGTATCCTCCCTAATGCTTCCCTCGGCTATACAATTGTTGACTCCTAATGCTTATGAGAGTGCTTGTTAGAATGCTTATGGCTGTGCTTGTGGCTATGATGATGACTACCATGGCTCTTGTGAGGACTACCCTTGGAAGAGCACGAAGATGAGAATGACGATTCACTTCCACAGGAACAGAAACTTCCCCGGCGGCTATCCCTACGATCCTCTCGGTTACTATGACGGCCTTGACGACGGTCCTTCCTTTTGCACGGCGTTCTTGACGACGTTCCTTGGCATTGGCTAAAAGACCCATGATTATTTATTATTTAGTGTATGATAAATGATAAGTGAAAGAAGTGAGTAGGATTTGCTAATCAAAACATAACAACAACAATGACTCGATTTGCCGAACGCCGCCAAGCACGCCAAGAGAATCGTCAAGACCGCCGTAACAAACGTCGTGGTGGAGCATCTGTATCATCATCTACTTGTTCATCAAAGGGATCAAAGGGTAGTTGCAAGTCTCACTCTAGCCACAAGAGTAGTTGCAACTCGTCATACTCTTCTTCTTGCTCATCCAAGGGTAGTCATACAAGTAACGGAAGTGACGGAGGTAACGGCAACACATATGTAATGCGTGAGAAGTTACTCACCATCGGGAAAGACTTTGAAATTAAGGAAGCATCCCATAGTCGTAGTCGTGGAGGTCGTACTGGAGAGACCAAGTTTTATGTGGATAACAAAGTACTTCGTCTTCGTGAGACTTTCTATATTCGCAGGTCAAAGCATGGCGAGGTACTCTATCAGGTCCAAGAGCGTAAGATGCGTGTACGTGATACTATGAAGATTGAAGATCGTAGTGGTAAGGAGATTGCCAAGATCAAGAAGCGTATGGTTGGAGTTGTTCGCGATAACTATGTGATCAAGGTCCGTGGTGATCGTGATTGGCAAGTATATGGCAGTATCTTGGACCACAACTATACAGTGAAGGAGGGAGCTAAGACCATTGTTAAGGTACACAAGAATCGTTTGACCATCAAGGATGCGTACTTTATTGATATTGACGAGGATTGTGATGATAAGGCCCTGGCTATGATGATCGTTATCGGACTGGATGATATGGCTGATGAATAAACATATGGGGCGGGCCTGATATGAGATGAGATACACATGTACAATAGATAGGGTAAAGCAAGTAATGAATAGTTGGGATTATCAGTTAGTAAGTGTAAAAAGATACCATCTATGGAAACGAGATATCTTTTTATATCAGCCAAGTGAAAGTAAACAGTGACGAATTGGGGATCAAATAAAAGAAAAGAAAGTCTATACATTAAAGTCTAATCTAATACTAGAAGCTAAACAAGCCGCAACTAATCTAGCCTATCTTCTTCGGCTCGCGCTCACTACTAGGTAGGTAGTAGAATAGTACATAGGTACCAATTGACACTTATTATGCTGTTCCAATCGACACATCTTTTTCGAAATTCTTATACACCCAACGGTCACATAAATTACAACATGCATCCAACGCTCGAGGACCTCTTAGACAATGCACTTGTTTTGTGGCTGCCTAGAGCTTGTGTTGTTGACATCGTTATAAATTGCAAGGCTAGCTCATCATAGTTGATACTTTAAAGTACTTTGTCACAAGTCAAGAGTATACGATATACACCTGCAAGATGCAACTTAAAGCAACAATTTTATCGGCCATTGCCATTGGTATTGGTAAGTGCAATGCTGCGACAGTGATGATTATGTTATTGCAATATACGTCGTATACTAACTCCTCTACATCCTCCCCATTCTATCGTCGATTATAGCACCAGTATCGGCACACCTACGTAATGTTCATGATAATAATGATATGAACAAGGATGGTGTTACTATTAATGATGAAGAGACTCTCCGTCGTCACATTACCTCCTGGATTGATGAGTTAAATGACTCAACGCCAACTAATAATAATGATGACCGCCGTTTGGTTACCAACGATCACTGTGTTGCAGTTAAGGCTAGTGCTGCAAAGATCCTAGGAGGTGCCTTGGAAGGTTGTGGTACTGCTGCTTCTGATGCTTCTCCTCCAGCAGATGAACAACCAAACCCAACGTGCCTTCTCCTCTTGTGTGAGGCTCATTTCAAGGCCGCTGATATTATCATACCTGAGTGTGGAGATGTAGATATTCCTAGAGATGATATAGAAGCCTGTAAACTTACACCTGGTTACCTTCCTCCTTCTAAACCAATTGCAAATGATGATGAAGCAACCACATCTGTGAACAAGAGCGTAGATATTGATGTTTTGGATAACGATGAGGTAACATTTGGATTTGATATCCAAATTGAGATCATTACTCAAGCTACTTCTGGGACATGTATCGCTATCAATGGGCTCGAACAACGAGTATCTGTTGTATACGCGCCCAACCCGGGTTCTTTGCCTGGCAGAGATACATGTACCTATGAAGTTTGCTATAAGGAAGGAACTCGGTATGCTAATCTATGTGATACCGCAACAGTTACTATTGACGTAGTTGCACAACCTACCTCGGTAAGGAGATATCTTATCACAATTGCTTGTCCTATATGTCACATATCTAACACACCAACTAACACTATTATCACACAGAGTCCAACACTATCAGAGCGTCCAACTCTATTCCCTGAAACTACTTTTGGTGTTGCACAGGTACAGGGAAACCTAGTGACACACCAAACTCAGTGTAGGAAGAAGATATGCATTCTTTCAACAGGATATGATATCAACCATTTCGACTTGCCAGGAGGAGACAATAATCCCGATACAACTTCTGAAGTTGATGGGGTTGGTACATGTAGTGGCAGTGGTGATTGCGACCCATTTCAAGACAATGATAGTGATAGCGTAGGTATGTTGTTGTTTTTATCAAGTGTGTATGATGATGCTGTGTGTGACAATTCCTAACTTAACTGTCTACTCATGTGCCAGGTACTCATGTTAGTGGATTGATCGCAGCTGTCAAGAATGGAGCTGGTATCCGAGGAGTCATTGACCAAGGTGCCTCGCTCTATATTGTAAGAGTCTTTCAAAATAGAAGTAGCTCAACCTCTGCTATTATTGACGGGCTTAATAAGTGTAGAGACAATGAAGGCGATATTGTTTTCTTGTCTGCAGGAGGTAGTAGCCCGTTTGGAAGTAGTGATTTCCAGAGTGCGTATGATGCTGGAATGCTTCTAGTTGCACCTGCTGGCAACACCAACCCAAGTAGCTCGCTACCACCTTCCTGGCCTGCATCAGAGCCAAGTGTTATCTCAGTAGCTTCTACGAATAGCGACAATACACGTTCATCATTTAGCCGGACAAATGCCCAGGTTGAACTAGCTGCTTTGGGGAGAAACGTCTTGTCAACTGTACCAGGCAACAACTTCCGTACAAAGACTGGCACGCAATTTGCAACAG
>Ga0214478_100580_pt1 | contig 21078 bp, 13 predicted proteins | sample M1_20Mar14CPVII9_2_FD_178001 | JGI IMG/M metagenome (GOLD analysis project Ga0214478, IMG submission 178001) | Marine eukaryotic communities from Monterey Bay, California, United States - M1_20Mar14CPVII9sort6BwellD7 | ecosystem: Environmental > Aquatic > Marine > Unclassified | place: USA...
GGCCAAGTCTGATCTCATGACATGGCCATCTTGCATCTGAACCATATTATGTTGTGGTTGAGGATGATATTGCTCCTGCTCCTCCTCAGGCATACCAGCATATCGATCTTGTCTATCATCATCACTCTCTACAGAGAAGTTACTATTAACTTTAGGAATATGTGATGGCTCTCTATTGACAATTGGAAGTTGAGATGCAACTACTTGTTGCTGCTGTCCTTGACTTGTAATTGGCAAGTTTGAAACTTGAGGATTGTGCATTTGGATATATTCTCTAGCCTCCTGAGGAGTTGGATGCTGAAATTGAGATTGAGGACTGGTCTGGTATCCCGACGAAGCTTGATATTGACCACTAGCAGCCTGCTGCTGAGACATACTTCTCCCCCTGTCTAAATCCCTAGGGGCTGTATCCTGTACCATATCTCTCCAATTAATATTGCTGCTGTCGGCATTCTCTCCTCCTTCAAATACCTCCACACCTGCTTCCTCTCCTCCCGGTGGGACATAGTATCCACTAGTACCGCATTGATATCCACCTCCAATACATTGATTGGAAGACTTGAATGGATTCTTATTCATCAAGATTGTTTTCACCTTGGAGGATACAGACTCGGCTCCTCCTTTACCACTATTCTTGCTTACCAAGTCTACTCCTCCTTCCACATTGACGAGTTGTTCACCACCTCCAACAATCTTACTGTTGGTACCCTTTGAGGTTTTATTGGTACCATACGTATCCTTAGTTTCAAAAGTACTACCATCAAAAGTAGTCTCAATAGCTTGAGGCGGACGAGTAGATTGTACAAATGATCGACTACCATTCACCATACCACGTGCCATTGCCTTGATTAATGATGAATCATTCGTAGAGTTTGTATTATCAATGTTTAATAACCCATATCGATCATCTCTTTGATTATTATGTGAATCTGCCCATGATATACTCTTGTGATGATGATTATTATTTGATGCTGACATTTCAACACCCATATCCATATCATTAGTTATGTTATCCATATGACGTCGTGATGAATTGTCAAGACTAACACTTGGAAGACTAGCACTTGGAACTGATGTCTTACTCTTCTGTTGATGCTGCTGTTGTTCATATGATGCACTTTGGGTATTACTGCAGAAACTCTGTGACTCGCCCCGACCTAAACTACATATACCATCTTCGACACTAAACAAAGCACCGCATAACTGTGATAAGAATCCTCCACCACCTTCTTCTCTTCTTGTACTAGCACGAAGTTCTTTTGAATCATCACTTGAAAATGTCTTTTGATGTTGCTTATTCTTCTTTTCCTTCTCCTGTGTAGCAACAGGGAAGATTTCCTTTTCGACTGCATTCATTACAAAATTCAAATTGACAAGATCTTCCATCCTTCCTTCTACATTTCCTTCTGTATTCTTCCCACTCTCTTCTCTATTCTTCCCATTAGTATCCACATAATAATCTTGTGAGGAACCATAACTTGAAAAATCGGATGAATTCTCCCCTCCCCCATCATTATTCACTACTGGTGCCTCACCTGATAACTTCTCGACCAATTCAACAACTGTATCGGCTGCATTTGAAAATTGTTTGAATACCGTGTCCTCCTGTTGTTGTTCCTCGGGTGAAGCTGTAGTAGTGTCAGGTGATGATTCCTCTCTTTCGTCTCGGCCATTATTGCTGTTGTTAGTATTGTAGTCATTCTTTGAAGAGGATAGTTCATCACGACCTTCATCGTGACTATCTAAGGATACCTCGGCTATACCTGGTAGCAGATCATCACCTTTAGACTTCTTCTTATTCTTCCTTTTGTTACGGAACTTGCTAAGTAAACCGCCCTTTCCCTTGCCTCCCTTACTGCTACCTCCTGATCTACCACTACCTCCAGATTTGGTAGTAGTATTCTTCATTGCCAATCTACTAACAGTAGCATTCGACGCAGCATTCGAACTTAATGTTAATGCACTTCTCTGTCCGATACGTCCACTGTTTGATGCTGATTTGTATCCTCTAGAGTTGTCACCGCCACTACCAGAGCCACCAGATGAACCTCCTCTACTACTAGTATTAGTGCTATTCATCTCCTCCATCAATATCTGTCGTGCAACGTTCTTGGCAGCTATTGCTGCCTCTTCTTGTGTACCACCCGCTAACATTATTTGTTTTGCTTTGTGTAGTGCTGCGGTTGTTGCTCGGGATGTTACATCGTTATTACTATTATTTCTCTTGGTTGTTGAAGTTGTTGTGGCCTTTGAGGAAGAGGTGGCTTTGGTGTTGTTTGATTTTGGTTTGAGTATCATGATTGCAATTATTGATAACGGTATGCAAAATGGTGATTGCAATGTGTTTTATATTTATATCTCTTCAATCTCTATAACCGCTCCTCTCGACGATGGCCAACTGAGCCGCTATTCAAACGCTCTTTGACAAGCAACAATACTGACTGAGTTATACAACAAGCCCAAACAAAGCGTTGAATGTGTACACTAGTCGACGATTGTCTTGTCTGATGAAGAGGGACGGAAATGGACAATATTTTTTGAGCGATGGCTTTCGATCAGTCAAACTCGATTATGAGAAAGCCTTCAATTGAGATTCCCTCCTAGCGTTGAGTCTACCTACACTTACACCACATCGTCTAATGCTTGCACATAACGCTGCTATCATTATTGAGTACACACTCCTTAATACAACATATCAGTACTAGAGTTGCAATCTTTATAAGGGGTTAGCTGAGCTCTATAAATTTTGCTCACTCGCATAATTGCAATAGAAAAATATACAAAACATATATCCATCTCAACAATAACACTAGAGGTTTGTATCATGCCTACCGATCAGCAGCTACCAACCGATGAAACCTCTCGAGTAACCGCCAAAGCTTTAGCGGCAGCAAAAGAAGTAATACATAAAGGTGGTACACAATCTGAGGCCGCCGCGGCTGCGAAACAAGTTGCTACCAATATGTTATTAAAAAGTAAGAAGAAGGAGAGTGATAGTTCAACGGTGGGTGGTAGTGATAAAAGTGGTAAGGATAGTAATACTATTAGTAGTCCGTCTGATAATAACAGCAAGAAGAATGGTGTGGGTTCTGATAAAGCATCGCTTGCAACACCGCCAAAGATCTCAGCAGACAAAGATACGCCAAAGACTTCAATGAGTACCAAGAAGAATAAGTCAGGCAAGGTTGTTGTAGTCAGCGGCCATCCAAGTAATAAATCAGCAACAAAGGCAAATGTTGCTAATAGCACTGCCAACGCTACGGTATCAACTGCTGCAAGTAGTAGTAATGCCGGTAGCCGATTGTTAAACAAATTTCGAAAGAAGAAAAGTAGTAGTGACAACGTTAAGAAGCAAAAGAAAAAGAGGAGTAAGAAGATAAGTAAACAGAAACCTGCAACAGAGAATAAACAAGCTGCAACAGCCACTCGTTCCAAAGTTAAAACAGTACCAGAAGAACATGATACCAATAAAGAGAAGGTGCTCACTTACTCACCAAATAATGAACAACAAACTCAAGAGGTAATATCACAAGTTTGCAAGTCACTCAACAAAAGTAAGAAGGTAGGATTAACAACAGCCGCCAAGTCTGCTATACAATCCATACGTAATAAAAGTCCAACATTACCATCTACACAGTCAAAACATACTAAAAAACGTCATCCAGATTATCATCCGAATCATACTACTAAACATAAGCATCATCATAGACGTACTTCATCGTCAGTAGGTTCATTAACAAACTCCTCAGGAGGTACCTCCTCCGGTAGTAGCGGAAGTGGAAGTAGTTACTCAACATCCTACTATTACGACACAAACACAGAATCACTCGATTCATATGAAATTGAAATGTTATACAATCAGAAAAACATGCCAGCTATATTAGATAGTGTTAGTTCTAATGCTAGTTCATATGCACAGTTACGTGGTAAAGCTGATCAGAGTAATAATGATGCAAGAGGAAGAAGTGTTGAGAGTGAGGATAGGTATAGTCCAAGTATAATGAGCATGTATGGACTGTTGGATGCTGTTGATGATGTATTATTTCCACAAAATGATGATGATAAGAAGAGTAAGAAGGAGAGTAAGAAGAGAGATACTAAGATCAAGGATTCAACACCCAAGAAACAGAAAGATACTCTCAAGGAGAAGAAGGATACAACAACAACAAAGAGTAAGGTTGTTGACATCTCTCCCAAGGAGAAGACGAAAGAAAAGAGTAGCACAACGACAAAGAAGAAAAAGGTGGTTATTGAAAAGACACCAGATAAGGAACCCAGTGGCGAATCTTGGTTTTGGAGACTCTGCGGTGCCACCCAACTATTAAACTGTACCGAAACAAGTATCAAAACTGATGATTGTAGTAGTACATTCCAAGAAAGTCAGGGTAGCACTACGTTAGATGATTATTCATCATCTAATAAGGAAGAATCTATTATTTCGTTGGATGGAACGGATAATACTACCAAGTCTGGAACTGCTGTAAGTAGTACCAACAAGGGACAGGAGGTATCTTCTACTACTACGAGTAACGAGGGAAAGACAAAAGAGGCAGTAACTGCTGAGATGCTGTTACAGGAAGTCAAGAATGAGAAAAAGAAGGAGGAAAAGGTACAAAATAATGATGCTGACGATAGCACTCTTGACTCATCACTACTCAAGGCTATTGGCCGAGGTGTTATGAGAGATGCTCGCAAGAATAGTAGTTCAAACAAGAGTACTACTAGCAAGATTGTAGTCGAAGAAGAAGAATCCTCATTGGTATTGGGCAAGGAAGAGAAAGGTCAAGACAAGAATAATGACAATGGTGACAAGAAGGCAGTAGCAGTAGCTGCATCTAACGAGAATGAATCAGTATCCTCCAAGATGAAAACAATGTTCAGGAATACAATGGGTAGATGTTCTGTCAATCCACAATACTGCAATTCTCAGAATTTGGATAATAGTTTGCATTATCCTTCTACACAGCAGGCTCAACCTCAGCCTGCTGCACTTGATGATAATCCCAATTGGAGAGATTTGGTAGAGGATACTGTTCAGACAAAACAGGCCGCTACACCTGCTCCGGTGATTCGAGAACAGAGTAATGTGTCTCAACAGCCTCAACAGACCCCGAGTCATCCGAGTCAACATCTTCAAGTAGAACACTTTCAAACGAGTGTTCAGCCTCAACAACAGCATCACTTTAGTCCACAGCAACAAGTAGGAATATATCAAGGCAACAATCAAGTGGTTCGACAAGTGGGAGGAGGATACCAAGGCAGTCCATCAATTCAAATGAATAGTCCTCCGCAAACAGTTAGTCCGACAAGTCAAAGAGGAGTAGAGCAAGTTTGGCAGCCAAATTATCAGGTCAAGCCACCGGTAAAGGTCTTCACTCCCAGTGTTCCAAAAGTCAACAGTAACTTCTCTGTTGAAAGTATGGACGAGAGAGAAGATCGATATGCTGGTATGGAACCACAAGAAGAGGAGAGACGAGAGGATCCTATCATGATGAGTACAGCTCCGCCTTCATCTTCATCAGCTGTGGTATACAGTAACAATATATTGGATCAGCGACAGCATGGATACCAACAGCAGCATATGATTCGACAAGACTATAATGCTGGCGGTGGACAGCAGGTACCTTTTAATGCCCAACCGCAGCATCCAAGGCCTCCCATGATGTCGAATATTAGTCCAAACTTGAAAACTCAGCCACAACGATATCAACATCAGCGTCAATACCGCCCACAACAACCAGTAGCACAAACAAGGGCTCTACCACAGACAAGGCCACAGTTTAATAGTATGCCCCCTCCCAACAACCCAAGGCAACAACAACAGTACCACACGCCACAACAACAACGTCCACCTGCCTCGTATCATCATAGAGTAGACCCCAACCCAAGCTCTATTGGCTACTATGAACAGGCAAATTCTCAACCAGTATCACCACAAGTATATCCAAGATACCGAACATTTGCAGCTTGAGTATACTGAGGGACGGAAGGTTCTGCTAAAGAAAATATGTAGATATGAATAAATATAAAGAAAAGAGAAATAGATATGATGTTCATAGACACATATATACTTGAAGATACCATAAGGTATCCTGTATACAAGCGAGCGGGCTAGCTATCAGATAGTCTAGCTACTATCCATATACCCTGCGGTATTGTTTGTTGATGACTTGGGAATAGAATGGCAACAGACTGAGTTAGAGCGAGATAACTAACTGTCATTGCAGAAATCCTGAAAGCATGCAAGTTACATGAATTTTATGCGGTATCCTATTAGACGTTGTCTCGTGTGGCGCAATGGTAGCGCGTCTGACTTCTAATCAGAAAGCTGCGGGTTCGAGTCCCGCCTCGGGAATACTCTTTTGCTTCTTTTGGCTGGTGTGATGAGTAGGATGATCTAGATCGCTTGTCCGACTTCTAATCAGAAAGCAGCGGGTTTTCGAGTCCCGCCTCGGGAACACTCTTTTGCTTCTTTTGGCTGGTGTGATGAGTAGGATGATCTAGATGAGTGTGGCTAGAGTATTTGTGATAGTGGGTCTCGTCTACAACTTCGACATTCTGGCTTCACCAGATGGTAAATGCCTCTAGAGCTTTGCTCTGTGCAGCAGAAGATGTAGGTTGGGAAATATAATATAATATGTATCTCTTTCATATGACGCTCTGCATACAATATAATATACATATACTTTTGAAAAACTTGCCCGGGAGAGGGAACTGAACTCAAGTGCCAGTCACATCAACTCACACTCTCATAATTTATTGTGCCATTATGAATTATGTCCGTAACGCTGCAGATCAGTACTGATACTACTAAGCAGTACTAATAATATTAATTGAACAAACTATACGGCGCGGCGGCAGCATCTATTCCGAAAAACAAATTTTCATTGGTTCTAATATTGCCACATACTACATAATATATAATATTATTATAGATATGGACATCCACCAATACTATGAAGCACATCGTACAATCAGTTTATCAGATATCACTACCGACAAGCATAACAGAAAGCTCCTTGGGCGTATGAGAGACAATGTTTATGGGGAAGAAGAAGAATCCGAAGAAAATATAGAATTATGGATCTGTGATGAGGTACATGACGATACAGACTATGCTCCTGAGGGCTCTCTAGATATGGGATGGCTGGGCTATTTCGTCGGTAAAAACAAACTTTTAAAGAAATTAATCATCAGGGACTTTGTTCCGAGATCGGTGGATGAAAGTTTTAGTGACGTTCTTATATCATTTCTTAAGGGTGTTAACAGCAACAGGTCAATTGAAAAGATTGATTTTGATAGTTTTGATTTAACAAATGGCAGTGTATTCACATCGATGGATCAATTCTTTAAGAACAACTCCCAATTGTATGAAATTAGTATAAGTGGATGCAATTTTGGAGTAGAGGGCTGTCGATCGTTTGCATTAGCACTTGGGAGTTGCAAATCATTACAAACTTTGAAGCTAGAAAACAATGGTATTGCAGATGAGGGATTAGTGGATATTATTACAGCATTAAGCTGTTGCTGTAATAATCATCCTTATTTGGATAAACTTGATTTGGATGGGAATCGCCTAAGTACAAATGGATGTATAGCATTAGCAACTCTACTCCAACATTCAGCCACCGAGTTGAATTCGCTTGATCTTTCTAATAATGAAATTAATGACGAGGGGATAGACGCCTTAGTCCCTGCTCTGATGAATGGCAGGTTAAATTCTGTGAGACTTCATTCGAACCAACACATCACAGCTAAAGGGTGGAAACATTTTGCAACTGTATTCGGAAACTTCAATATAAGGAGCTTTTATTTGAGCGGAAACAATATTGATGATGAGGCAGTAACTGCGTTTACAATGTCCTTACCAAGTAATGCAGCTTTGGAAAATTTAATTATGAATGATATACCAATTACTGACAATGGATGGAGATCTCTCAAAGATCTACTTTGTGACAAGTCAAGTGTCAATTCAACCTTCCTATCCAATCACACCATTAAGCATATGGGTTTAAATATGATTAAGAAGCGCTCATTGCGAATATTACTCGGGTTAAATGGATCTAGTGATGATAAGAAAGAAGTTGCAATAGCCAAGGTCCTTAAATATCATAATGATTTTGATATGCAGCCTTTCTTTGAGTGGGAGTTCAAAGTATTGCCTCTCATGCTTAATTGGTTCAAGAGAGCATCTTTGATTGAAATGCCAGTGAACTTCGAGCCCAGTATTAGCAGAAGACAGCTCTCATCCATATACCAATTTGTTAGAGGTATGCCAGTATTATATGTAGAAGCTCGTCTACGGAAGGAATTGGAAGATATCAAAGCTCTTCCACAAATTTTGCTTGATCAGTTATCAGATGAGCGGAAGAGAAGTATTATTGAAAAGTTAGGTCTACCACCAGATACATAACATAGAACAGTACTTTATCTACACAGTAAGTATATGTTTGCATGCTTACTCTACTTAGAACCCAAGCTCGAGCTTCTTCCGTTCATGAAGAGATATACCATTAGTATCTGTATCAGTATTATTATTGTCTGACATTCTTTCAATCGCACGTTGTCTTGCCTGTAACAGCATTCTCTTTTCCGTATTAGATAACGCATAACTTCCCGATGCCATCATATCACCCAACACTTTGACATCAACTTGTTCTACTTCCTTTTTTACCTCCCGTCTCTTATTGCTTTCAACTATAAATGAGTATTGTGTAGGATCTAATTCAACTGCAGGTGCTGCACTCTTGTCATTTTTAGAACCTGCAGAGCCGGCACTCTTTTGTTTCCTTTTCGCTGATGTTAGCGTACCCAATTCACCCTCTCGTAATGCATTAAGCTCTTCAGAATATGCATTTGTTGCCCACTCCATGTATATTTCTTTGAGTTGTTTCTCTTCTTCTTTTTCTGTTAATGGTTGTGCTCCGTCTCTGTGATAGTTGATCTGTGATCTACGACTGTCTATTTCTTTGTTGTTACTGTTCTCTGTATGCAGGACGGACTTCCACCATTTATCTTTTTCTTCTTCTGGTTGTTGTGCATTTATACCGTCCATCAACTCTCCGCTACCTCTTCCCCCATCATCAACATCATCTCTATCCCACGCATTGCATAATTCATCTCGAGCACTTATAATCTCCTTTATTGCAAGAGATGGATCTGCCCATGGACTCGATTTATCTATATCCCATGATCCCTTCTTGTTATCAATATCATCAGGATTTATTGATGGCAAAGATGCCTCGTCACCATACTTTTGTATTACCCTCTGTATATTTGTTGCTGCATCTTCAATCTTGTGTATTCTCTCACGTTGTTTCGCGTCGTTTGATACTGTATGTTTATCCGCCGGTATGTATTCATAATTGTATTGCAATGGAGTATTGTCCTCAGTACTACTCTCATCTTCCATCATGTGATCCAACTCATCGATACTACTCTCTCCTCCAGAGTTCTCTACCTCTCCATCGCTCATCATACTATCATCAGAGCTCATTGTTGTGAAACTACTTTATTGACAGGCAAGTGATATTACAATGTATTATAAGTATAGCCTTCAATAGATTTGATGATTGGTTGAAAAGGCAAAAAAATCTTTGGTTGCTGGTAGGTATTGTTAGTAGGAGGTTATTTAATTCTATACTAATTGACAATCATATTATTCTAGCGCTAATCAAAGGCATTAATTTTCTGTTGACGGCTGTTGACGGGGTTGGTTTGTATTGATATATTCAAGTGGTATTGGGCCCTGTTACCTTACTCATTCAGCGCGACGAGTGTGCGTCATTCTGTTGTGGTTACTACTTTACTGAGCAGCAATACCATAACGCCGCCGTGATATCGATTTATATTGCAAAGAAGCACCATAATTGCATATTAATGATGATGAACTCTCTACTTACAACCACCGCGATATTGCTTGCAACAATTTGCAGTAATGATGTGTTTGCATTTGCACCAACAAAATTTACTACCAAACTTCAACAAAAACAAACTGCATCGTCAGTATTATCCCTTGCACCAATACATGATATTAGTTTCCTGATATCCGATGCAGCCGATGCCATTGCAGATGTTGCATCGTCCACTGCCGTTGATACTACTGCTGATATTATTGAAGAGGGTGGTAAATCATTTGCACCGACATATTCCAAAGCATCGTACTATACTACACTAGCATTATATGTTGCTAGCTTCCCTGGATTATGGAGTCAGATTAAGAGAAGTACAAAAGCTAAGGTTAAGAGAAAGACATATGTTAGGTGAGGTTTTGTTACTGTGTCTATCATATTGTCTATTGTATTGATTGCACTTATCATATGCTCAACTTTCTCTAATGCAACCTCACATCAAAAACTATTTCTTTATATGTACTTGCAAAATGATAGTCCTGGTGAGGCAGCTACTGAAGGTGGAAAGGAGTTAAGACAACAAGCTGGAGAGATCATGGCTTGTGAGTACATTGTATTATACCAGATACCCATATGTGCATATCTTGTGATCTTATATTTACAAACTTATCTTATCTTCCTCACATTTAACAACAACAAATTACAACTACACAACAAACGATATTCAAACAATAACAATATCAGACATGAAGGCAAACAATTATGAAGTAGCCGAGGCAGGAGAAACAATCACCTTCCGAGGATTAGTAGCCCGATCAACATCACAGGCATTCTTCTTAACCTTCTGTACTGCATTGGGTATGGCATCACTCGCATTAGTATTACAGATTCAATTTCAAGATTTAGTTTTACCCGGTATTGGTTCTCCAAATTGGTTCTTATTGACACTACTATCACCATATGCTGGTATATACTACTGGAGGTCTGGTGATCGTGTTGATGATATGAAAGTGAAATTGGCTACGAATGATGATGATACATTAAATGAAATAACAATTGAAGGGAATGATGAAGAGATTGATAGATTTTGGCAGACATTAGATTTGCAAGAGAAGGGTATGGTTCGAGTTGAGGGTATTCTATCGTAGATGTATTGTTATAAGTTGTGAAATGCGCTGGAACACAGGGAAAGATATCTAGAGAATATGATTCCGATTCAATACTTCGATAAATGTAAATGTGAAACTAGATTTGGAAGACTTGTAATGGAGTTACTACTAATGTTACCTCTCTATAGTGTAATACCTAGCACGATGTGATGAGAAGAGATGTTCGAAATGAGAAACCTATAAGCATGTGAATCTCATTCGAGAGAGCTTCGGGTTTAATAATACCTGCTGCTGAATTGGCATGACGACATATTTTCTGTTGCACACCCTTAACTTCATGACTATCCCACCTGAAGTGAGAATCTTGGTAAGCAGGAATACAACTCAAGAGACCAAGGACTAACTCAAGGTTGATCGACTTTATCATTGGCCAAATAGTTGATTGATCAGTGCTTGGATTCTTCCCTCCAAGAGCATACTTGTAAAATGCTTTATCTAATGATTTGGAAGAGGGTAGTCGGTAGCTTTTTGATTCTTTTTGGTACTGCTTTATTAGTTCCCAAATACCATTCGCATGGCATTCAGAAGCATGCTGTACTCTAATGCTCACCATGTGATTTGATGTTGTCAAGTCGTCTATGAGTGAGCTTGAGAAAGGGAATCCCTGCGATATGTCTTTGCACAAACTGAGAGTAGGTATTCCTAACTCTTGACAAGTTTGATAGACGTTGTAGGTAGCAGCTGAGTCTTCTTTTGATTTACCTTCTTCAGGTTCAATGAAACACTTTCTCTTGACAGGTTTCACAGATCCCAAGATAACAACTTGTTTCACTTTATCGACAAATAGCTCACGATGTGTATTGATGACTTCGCTAACATCTCCCAAACAAGCTGTGCACAATATAACTAGCGACTTGGAGGGAGCTTGTAGTAAAGCTCGTGTCAATAGATCGATTCCTGTACTATTCACATATGCCGATGGCTTGCCGTAGTCATCATTGTATGAACTGCCAGCAGTAGACCTGCCGCCAATGGATGATGGCGTTGATACAACGCCACTATACGCCACAGGAACGCCGCTAAGCATTAGACTATCCAGTGCGCCCCTTGCAATGTTGGATCGCGTAACCTGTGGAGGACTAACGGCAATAACTGACATTAACTTGATACTGCCCATCTCTTCTAACGACGCAGCTACTGATAACATTAGCTCGTCACTTGCCCTAGTACCAATATCTACACATGCAATTACATGAGTCTTTGAACTATCAGGCTCGAATGATGGAATTGGCATTTCAATAGACATCTTTGTTGGGGATGTGGTCATCTCTGAGTTGCTATAGAGTTCTTCAATAGCATCCTGTAACTTGATAAGCTGAATTCTATTTTGATCTTCATTGAAGTTTGACTGATGTATATCAAGTGCTCGTGTGTATACTTCCTTTGCCTTGTCACAGTCGCCCATGGCAATTAGAACTTTACCATAGAGCAACAGGTTCGGGATAAGATTAGCGTGATTCGATGAGAAGGCCTTCTCACAGATATCTAAGCACTCGGTTAAGAGACTGAGAGCATCGGCACTTCTCCTTATAGAATGATAGCACGAGGCCAAGACACTTAATGCATGAGCATAAGCAGGATGATGCGGCCCGAATATGTGATGTCGTATTTTGACTGCATGCATCCCTAGCGGTATTCCTTGTCTCCCTTTTCCTAATGCTTGCAGAGCATCGGCGCAGTAGTTGAGAGATTCACTTACTAATGCACTATTGAAATCGAGAAGCTCGGCTCTTGCACTCAAGGCTTTCTTGTGAAGACTGTAAGCAGAATCATAATCACCAAGTTGAGACATGGTGCACCCTAGCTGATTATACGAGGTTGCCAGTTCTAGCACTGTACACGAGTGCTCTTTCACTGCCTCTTCACGATATTCTAACGCTTCTCGGTGAAGTGTCCTGGCCTCTTCCAAGTCTCCACTTTTTCTATGAGTCTCAGCACATGATGCTAGAGAAGGGAAGGGATGAGAAGATACGTCATATAAACAACTTCTCAAGAGATCAACGAGTATAACTTACCAACATGATTTGCCAACCAGACCTTTGAATGCTTCTTCACATTAGCTCGTGCAGTGGGTAAAGCACGCTCATACATATCAATTGCTTCTGAGTATTTGCTCTGTGCCTGCTTCAGTGTGGCAAGAGAGGTGGACACGTCTAGTTCAATTTCTTCAAACCGTTGATTACGCTTCTCTTCTGGCACTTTAGAACATTCCGACTGACAATACTCGAGTTCCATCTCTGCCTCATCATATCTTATTAACTCTCTAAGGCACCATCCTAGAGCAGCATACGGAGAAAGTCTTCGTCGCAGTGATGGTTTTGTACTTGACTTGGAAAGACACACCTTTGCCTGTTGATAGAAGCCTACAGCTGCCAAGTAATCACTTTTCTTTTCGGCCTCGTCTCCTGCACTCATATATCGATCAAATCCATCGTCATATTTAGCAGCATAGACTGAGTGTCTTGCATATCTACTGTTATGAACATTCGTCAGATTACGCAACGAGTCAGCTATTTGACCATGAAGCTCTCGTCTTTCATTTGATATGATGATTGATTGGACAGCCTCATACACAGCTACATGTTTCCATCGAAAGTTATGTCCATCTATTAGTTCGAATATACCGACGCTTGAAATAATCTCTTTAAGAGAGGCATACAATCCTTCATCTTTCAGTGATTTGTACATGTCCAGGTCGAAATTTAATCCTAGACACGCTGAGAGTTTCAATGCATCTAATGAGTGATCGGGAAGGTTGTTAATCACCTCCTATAAAGAAGAAGAGATGAATGTTTTGTCAGCTTGTAGAGATGTAGACGCGAAAGATAATGCAATCATATCGACTCACCAAGATTTCTTCATTCAAACTTGAAGGTAGCTTTTCAAGGAACAATGCCGCCTCATTATCATAATCATTACTGTCTGTATTATTGGGAAAATGTAGAGCTACTGCATTTCTTCTCTCGTCTAATTCAAGAAGACTTTTGCGCTTTGCCCATAAAACGAGGCGCTCAGTGAATAGAGGACAGCCCCTTGCACGATTATATATGCCATCGACAACATTCTCATCCACCTCCGTATTGCGGTCGATACAGTTGGGATCACAAAACAAGGCCCTTATATAGCACTCTGTATCATGCCTATCCATCCGATCTATGTGAACATCAACTACATGTTTGTCACTAATACTTGTTGGGATATTATCGGACAAAGATTGTCGAGATATCATGATGCACAGGAGTTGAGGACATTGCTTGCCAGCAGACAAGAGCAATTCTTCTATAAGATTCGATGAACTGGGATCTATGTCACATTCATCTCCCTCTGACTCAAAGACTAGCATAACCGGCTGCAGTGGAATCAATATCTTGAACAGAGACTCACAAACGTCTTTAGTCAAGGCAACAGGATTTCTGCCTTTGAGTAAACTGAGGAGTTGACCATTCATCACCTCAGGAAGTATTCTACCAATCATGAGCTGATCATTCTTGTTCAGTATCTTCCTTTGTATGAGCCGCCGAACAATCGATACATCAGTTTCTTCTTCTTCACCTTCTTCTCCAGGTTTATTGGTGTCACTGGAATTGAATGACTCATCGCTTCTTTGTGTTGTTGCATCGCACATTCTCAAAGCAGTACTTATAACCTCCCGAAATGGATAGAACGATGTAAGTGCATCATTCGATGTCCTTGTCGAAGTCAATACTGTGTATCCAAAACCATTGATTTGTCCAGTGTCTATAATATTCTGTAAAAGCCGTGTCTTACCGACAAATTTTAATCCATGTACCGTCAGTAGTCGAGATTCGCCTTTATCAGCAGCACTTCGAACAACGTCAAATAGTATTTCAGCCTTGGAAGTCTCCCGTGAGGGTATAGTAATGTATGGTTGTATATTGTGTACACCACTACTGCTGATGCTGGCTTTAGTACAGCTAAACATGGGATCTTCTGCTTGTTGAAGTTCTTTTTCCGAGCTCTTTCTTCTAAGAAATGTTTTGTTTGCAATATTATCACTGAATGAGGTTACACTATTATTGAACCATGAAGTCTGATGTTGCTGTCTCGATGTTGATTTAATCCTATCATCGGTTTCACCTTCGTCATCATTCAGACATACTTCCTCTATATTGATTGATGCTTCATCATCGTCAGAGTTTAGATCGCCATCCTCGACATATTCCTGTTTCACAGCATGTTCCTCGGCTGCTTCCTGGAGCATGTGTCTAACTGAATTCGCAGTCACAGCACCCTTCTCCTTCATTCGTTGTTGCAACATACGAAATGATTCATCATTAGATGTAGTAATAGATTGGACTGTACGTTTTGTAAAATTGGATCTACTCTTGGCATGATGATCTGTGGCGGAGCACCGAGGAGGTTCTTTTTCTATAACTATGTTTGCTGCATTATCAGATACACCATCATCATGTTCGTCGTCCTCTAACTTCTTCTTAAAGCTAGTTCCAAACCATGACTTTTGTGTTTTATCATCACTATCATTTGAAGACCGTCTACTTGTGGACAAGTGGTTAACAGATCTATTAGATTCCTGTCGTTGTCCTATTCCAAGAGCACGGAGAAACCTCCCGCCTGTAGCAGAGCTGCCCAAACTTGCTTGTGATGATGCCCAAGTTTCATTAGTATTGGAATGTGTAGATCTATCTGACTCTTCGCGGTATAAAGTCTTCTTATTCGAGGTACTGTGCATTGATATGTCAGATCCCTGTCGGTGGGCACTCATATTCAACTCCACTCTTTCTGGGATGAAATCACTACCATGTTCATCGTTTTTACTATCATCTTTTACAATAGTAGTATTACCAAAGATACGAGCACCCTCTTCATCATCACTAGAATCATCTCCACTTGAATATTCCCCCTCAACAGATTCATTAATAAGTGACATACCAAACGGTTTATCATCAATTTTAGGCATACTCATTTGTGATTCATCATCATCAGATAATGACAACTCATCTTCTTGTAAACCAATATTCGGTATTGTTCCCATCCCATCACTATTGGTATGTCGTACACTACGTAATCCTTGGTATAGATTTTCAACTTTCGCTTCGTTAAATCGTTCATTAATAATGTTTCCCGAATCATCTTGGTTATTTTTGTCTTTATTGACTATATTGAGAAACTTGGCCCCTATTCCTGATCGCATACTTTTGTGTTGTTCTGTTTGTATAGTTGTTTAATGGCGGGTGTTACCGTAGTTACAGATGAAGATACCCTTTTGAAACCCTCTCACAATGTTTATATACACCTTTCTATGCATCAAAAAGATAAATTTGATTGAGAATATCACAGCATAGAATAGTCAAGCAATATATTATATTAGCAGACTCTCGACCAAAAAAAATATCCAAACCCAATAACCTACCATACACTGCATTGCAATACACTCACCTTTATACATATACTGCAATACCTCTCTTTAAACATGGTACTACACTTCGCCGCTGCTTTTATCTCTCTCATTTTGCAAATCAGCCTAGAAACTTCTTCATCGATCGTAGCGTAGAGATGAAGATGTAGAAGTTTCCTCAGTCATTTTATCCCAGGGCTTGCTCTTCGCCAAGCAAATCTCAATCAATAGCCTTAGCAATCGTGATAGCAATACACCACAAATTGTCTTCCAGATCAGCGTGTAGTTATGGCAATAAAGGAAGAGTGGGTTGCAGTAGTTGTGTAAAGGATCGCGGCGGCGGCGTTGAATGATTGATAATGGAGGATACACTCGAGCAAAAAGATGCTCGTCGACATCAAATATTAGGACAAGGGAATGGATGGCTTAGTGGATTTATAAATAAGATGAACCAGGAGAAACAACCGCCAATGGAAACAGCTATACCAGCACAACAAACGATTTTGGATAAGCCAATGCAACCATTGCAACGCATGTTCTCTTTGGGGGATACCAAACCAACCACAACATCGACATCAAAGACATCAAAGTCTGACACCAGTCCCCAACACCGACGGCTTTCTATACCAACCTCCATTTGCCATTACAATACAGATGAGGTAATAGATGAAGAAGATGCAATGAGTAGAGATGACGAGGATCAATCGGTTCTGAGTGAGGTTACGCTAATGGTAAGAGTCATTTTGTGCATATCATATGTACATTATGTGTTCATTTTTTCTTGTTTGGGGTAGTGTCTATGCAGCAAATGAATGAAGTTTGTAGTGTTGTGGGCTGTTGGGTATCTAATGTCTAATACAATACCTTTCTTTGCAATACAAACATACCTTATAGACATACAGTGATGAAAAGGCTAACATGATCAAGGAAGAATTCTACAATCGAATGAGACAGCAAACGCGAGAGCTGTCAATGGAGGAGAAGCAAACTTTACTCAGAGAGGTGCAGAATGATCAGGAGGAGAAGTTCAAGTTTATGGATCATATGCAAAAGAAACGTCAGCAAAAGGAGAAGGAGCATACCCGTGAGAAGAGTGATGAAAGAATGCGTAGGATTAGCAGTAAGCAACATCTATCCAAGAATGATGAAGAGCTGCAATCATCATTCACATCCACCAAAACTACAAAGCACCGTAACTCAATTGACACTGAGTCGAAGGATCGACAAGTAGAGAATACCACTGATGAAGTCCATAGTATACGGCATGGTATTGATGATGTTATAGAGCTCAAGGTCCTTGTTGCTAACCAGCAAGAAACTATAGACACCCTATCAACCAAGTTGCATAATCTTGACGTCCTTTCCAAGCGTACTTTACAAGAAGAGCAAGCAAGGATACAACAGTTGGAAGATGAGAAACTTAACCTCATCAAACAACTCCGTGAATCTAAAGATATTGGGGATTCCAAGAATCAAGAACTGCAGGATGAAAATATAGAATTGAAGCGTCAGTTAGAACAGATGCACGTCGGAGATAGGCTGAAAGAAAGTAATTCAACCATGCAGACGACACTTACTGCTGATGCTTCGTGGAGGTCTTCGAGATCTACCAGATCATCTTCGGATGCATAATCTTTTAGAGTAGGTGCAATAACATTAGGTAAGAATAAGTAGGATATACTAGATGCCAATGGATATTAGCTAGTAAGTACAGCATGTTGGTAATTGGGACCTTAAGTTTGTACATACCATTGCTTCTTATTTACATACTACTACAAAGTACGGCTTGTACTCGAACCACTTTGCATGGTAGAGGCAGTAACTATACTATCTCTCCTTCCTGTTTGATCACTTGGCATTCTATAGTATCCATGTTCATGTATAGTCTGCTGCTTCCTCAAACCAGCACTTTCTCTCTCTTGATACATGCTCAACTGCCTTGATAGAGTGCGATTCTCCTCTTCCAACTTGTGTATTCTTGATTCGTCTTCGTTTGACTTCAATTGATATTGATTACATTTCACTTCAAGATTATGTAACTTGGTGGATAAGGTATCAATTGTGGCTTGTTGGTTGGCAAGAAGGAGCTTGAGCTCTATCATCTCATCAATGTTAAGTCTGGTAGATGCCGTATCATCATGCTGTCTATCCTGTGGTGACGATGCTTGATCATGAGAAGCATCATGCTTCTGCCAATGTTGCCAAGCTACCTCATCCGGTTCTTCTTGGAACCCTTCATTTATTCTCCCTCCAATCTTCTTCTTCTTGCCACCGCTAGACGTCCGGAGATAATCTTGAGGGGAACAAACTATTGAAGGCCACGTCTCGTTTACCTTGTTGTTGTCGTTATCATTTGAGCATATTGAATTACGACGTTTCATTGTCATAATCGATGTTAATGACTCTGTTAAACTCTTCTTCTTGGGAACACATAATTGCTCCTCCTCCTTCATATCAGGACAATCTTTTCTTGAAGTACCACTATCATCAACAGTGTTCCAATCTATATTCGACTCCTGAGATATACGACGTTGTTTAGGCTTTTCTTTCTTCTGCTTCTTTATTCGATTCTGCAACATCTCCTCGGCATTATTCGATATCTCTTGAAGTAGAACCTTCTTCTCCTCATATGTAAGTTCTTCTTTCTTACTAATTTCATATTCATTCATCCTTTTAAAGAATTCTTCTTTAATTATATTAGCTTTTTCATCACTATATGTCATGAATGTAACTTCTGATACCATTGATTGATCGGTATTACTCCGTAGTGAATCATCTAATAGATTATCTGTTTTGTTGTTTGAGTTTATATAATTTGTGTTTTCTATTTCCCATGGTATGGACGGTCTTCTTATCGGTCGACGATATCCTCCCTGCTGCTGCTGTTGTTGATGGTATTCTTGTTGTTTTGTATCATGTACCAAATCAAGTGATCGTGATCGATTAACTGGAGGATGTTGTAGTGATGTGGTATTATTATTACATGTTGTGGAATGTCGCCGTTCTATTCTTCGATGATTCTGAGGTAGCGACGGATCTACTGATCTTCTCCGAAATAAACCACGGAACCAACCATTGGCTACTGGGGCAGTTGGTGTATCTGCATCTTCTTGTTGATGATCATCCATACTGATTGTTCTTCTTAAATTATCTGAGACTGAGAGTATTAGTATTAACCTTCTCTCTTTTATATGTTTTGATAAAGATTGCAACTTGTGTATCTTTGCCGTGACGATACCCCTCTCTTCTAATATCTTATTATATTGTTCAGCTCGGTTTATAAAGTAAGTACAAGTGATGGTATTCTTCCAAAATTCCAAGACGGAGAATCTACCAACTCTATTGCAGCAATGCAAATTGTCAAACTTATACAACTCTTTTATGTTTCTATACTCCTTCTGTATCTCTACTGTTTAATAATACTGTACTATTGTTTAACAGCCTATTCAAACTATGCAATAAATATCAACTGAATCAATCCAATAGATAATAGGTAGATTCTTTACTAGGTACAGCTATTTGCAAAAGTGCCCCTTATTTGCTTCTCTCATTAGTCGTAGAACACTAAGCCTTTTACCTTACGGTACTCAATTATTTCCGTGATCTTAAAAGTCATAACTGAGTTTTATAGATCTCTCCTATCTTCTTACTGATATAACTCGTCGCTAGCATCTAATTGTCAGTGTCAATATCTGCAATTTCGTCTTTGCTATTGTTGATGGGTATCCGATGATGGTGATGGAAAGGAAACATAGCAATATTCCATGATAAAGCTGGATCACATGACATGGATACTGATTTTACAACGATATATCAGAGGAAGAATATGTCCGTGTCGCCCTTTATGATATGTTCTCATGCTCTCATACTATGCAAATACATATGTATATTTTATAAGTTTAACTCTTCCCCGCACCTACATAGCCTTACTACCTGCCGCGCCCCCCAAAAAGATACGGTATCCTGAAAAAGTGATTTGTAAAAAAATGACATTTGGATGACGCAAGTACCTATGTATGGTAGAGTGTGTTTAAATAAGCAATAGAACAGCAGCAGAGCGATAGAATGAGAGGTATAATTATATCAACGGTGGCGTCGATTATTACAGCATCGTCGTCTTCCTTTGCCTTCTCCCCCATCACTCCGAGAACATTGCAACAACAACTACAACAATATCGAGGACCAACTCTTTCTTCTAGCAGTACATCATTATTATCATCGTCAATAATATCAGGATCACCTTCTACACAAGCTAAATCTATCAATCCAAAGGAAGCACTTAACAAATCAACTGTATACACACTAAACGGAGATCGCATTTCATTATCAAACTGTATTGATAATAATGGTGGTGTATCATTAATTGTACTAACTCGTTCATTTGGATGACCCTTCTGTCAAGAGCAAATTCTCCAATTCAATGATAAGAGGAAATTGCTACTTGACAATAATATAGCATTTGCTTTGATATCAATTGGCACACCGGAGACAGGAAAGAAATTATGTAATCATTTAGATATAATAGATGGAGAGGAATGGATATATGCCGATCCTGAGAATGATGCATAGGGCAGATACAAATCGATGTTTGCTTCCCTTCACTCGGCCTGCTGCCTTGGCATCTTTAAACTCACGAGGATATGCTCAGAATAAAGTTGGTCGAGGAATACATGGAATCAAA
>Ga0214478_100582_pt1 | contig 21051 bp, 16 predicted proteins | sample M1_20Mar14CPVII9_2_FD_178001 | JGI IMG/M metagenome (GOLD analysis project Ga0214478, IMG submission 178001) | Marine eukaryotic communities from Monterey Bay, California, United States - M1_20Mar14CPVII9sort6BwellD7 | ecosystem: Environmental > Aquatic > Marine > Unclassified | place: USA...
TGATGTAAGGGAGGCAACCACTAATTAGACAACCCCCAATCAGCTGGGGTGGAGGTGCGGAGGAGGGGGCGTCCCTTTGCCCCCTCCTCTGCGAAGACTATGTGCAGCGGGCGCAGCTCCGCGGACAGTCCCCCTCAAACGCGTTTTTTAACTGTACCTTCTCATAAAATTTCAATTTCAGACCTTCTAGCTCGCGTGGTGGATTGTTCATGACCATATAAACAAAAGTGCTTTAAACAAGCGTTGCCTCAAATTGCCTAGGAGAAAAGTTACAGCCACTCAAAGTAGGTTCAATTCTCACCCTTGGGTAGGATACCAATCTCTTATACCCTGAGTGCTGTTAATAGACAATCAAGGAGATTAAGTTGAGTTTAGGATTGTGTATACGGTTCGGACGTGGCATAATCGCTGTTTATTACGTCCTTTGTTGATTTTGAGCACAGTTTTCGAAACGTAAATTGATGGAGAAATGGCTGTGATGCCATGTGAAGCATGAAGTAGATGATATGAGGTACGGCGAGCATGTTACAATCGTTTGGGGAGGGCGAGGTATTGATAGGGAAGCAAACAACTCCAATTATTGGTCTAAATCACCCAATTTTCACGTATCTGAGGCAATAAGGATGATATATCACGCCCACACACAATGAATGAACAAGAAGAGCACTTCTCCTATCTGCATCCATCATATACACAACACTCTGCCACAGAGGGGGTGGATATTGTTCGTAGATGGATCGGTATTGGTATTATACTAGAATACAGATTATGCTTCAAAGGGCTTAGATTGAGCACTTCCTAATCATTATAAACGCTTCTTAACAATGACTAAAGGACATTAACCTTCTCATCTATACATTAACTAAACATATGCACACTATTTTGAACGTATGCGCTATCGATCATCGTCTATTTCTATACTATCTTAACAACACTTTTCACGCCAACATTCTTTCTAAATCATTGTTTTGTAGTTCATTAATCGTATCACGCCACTCCAACAAGCCCAGGGATCAAGTATACGATATAACCTAACCACTACGCCTTGTGTTTAGCTTACGAGACAGCCACAAGTTTCGTATTCTTCACATCAGCCGTACTACTCATCAACAAAATACGACTGACTTTAGAGTCGAAACTCGACGCAACCACAGACTAATACACAACAAGCGGCCACCATAAGTAGTGTGGAAATTGACTGTAGATGACGATAGCGCCATCCTTTATGTGATTTGGACAAGTATTCATTAAGATATTGATCGTCAAAGTTGGTCTATTTTCACGCAATGGCTCCGTAGAAAACTCATTTTTCGAGCGAGCTCGTCCAGGGTCATTGGATTTTTGACCTCAAAATAGCCAACATTGCCGACGATCGTTTGGCCGATATAGACCAGCTACAGAGACAAATCAACCAAGTAAGAGACACTACAAGACCTCTAGTTTAATATACTGTCATTGGAACGGATCAAATCCGTCGTCTACATGCTGAGATTTAAGTCTGAAAATAGCCCTAAAATTGCTAGCAGGCGTGTCCACACCATCTTCTCATGATGATATAAAGCAAAGAAAGTTGGACAGAATCAATGCGACAGCCGGTGAGTATTATCTGTTGAACTGTATTACTTATCATGCATCGACACTTACCCTTTATGCGTTTGTCAGCGGCACTTGTTGCTCGTAGAGCGTTTCAGTTCTCATCCATTGATGGGACAAGATTAGGCTGGTCATCCGCTTCTCTAGCAATTTGTTTATCATCATTAACTGCATTGCACGAGGAGCATGAATCCAAACTGATATCCTCATTCTACCCATTTCATCTTAAACTCAGTGGAGATGAGTTTCAAAATAAAGTAGACTTATATGCGGGTGTCATTAGATTGAACCCAGCAGCAACACAATTACAATGGCTGGGTATCATGTCTGAAGTCTCCCATAGCAATGTGATTACATTAAAGAACAATCTAAAGGAGCTGAAACGCAATCAATCAGAAGTCGAGCATGCATTGGGTTTACGAGTTATCAAAGGTCATACCTGCGGTTCAGAAGAGTATCATAAATGTATGGAAAGACTAGCAATGGAAATCAGCCAAAAAAATAGTTCTGGTAATGAAGATAAGTCTGCTCTAACTATTTCAAACAACAAGACGAAGCTTGTAATTGAATCATCGCAAACATGCAGGAGAGGAAGACTAAGGAAGCATGATGGCTCATTTGAAATTGGCGCAAGTATGAATAGTATGCAAGTCTTTTCTATAATTGGAAAGTTTGCTTCTACATCAAACAGAATAATAGAAGAGCAGTCTAAGCACCAAGAGAGATGCAAGGAACTCATTAATAGAGTAATGTATACATATGGAGTTGAGAAGATAAAGCAAGTATCGAGCACGGTAACAAGCGAACAAATGTCACAAGCATTATCAATTCTACTTAAGAAAGATGAAGCAGAACTGCAAAAGCTAAGAGGATACTTAGCAGGTCAGTCAATTGGCATTGTAGGCAGAGGACAGTTGTGTTGTCTTGGCGACGATGGCTCAATCCATATACCCATAAACTGTTAGATAGTGTAACCAAACTTTAATTGTGTTTGTACACTTATAGCTTTCACTATAGCTCATCACCATTACCAACTTCGCTGTATATTTCTTCAGTCTCATCAAACAGCTCGGCTAGTGCGCTGTCAAACTCATCTAATATCGACATGGCGTTATCTTGATCTGTGTCACTGAGTAACATTGCAATAACAAACCCAACAACATCTGGACGTGTATTCAACTTCTCATCACCCAGCATACCCTCCATTTCTTTGACAACATCAGGAGCATCCTTCATTAACTTTTCTGCTATATCATTCAAGAGCTGTTCGTCTTGTTTAAGCACGTCAGCAATTATCTCTGCAACAATTTCTGGATCTTCTGCAAGTGATTCTCTTTCCAGCTGATCTAAATATGTAGGGTCGCTCTCTTCTAATTCAATCATTTCAGCTTCTATGTTAAGGCACTCTTCTGCTCCAAGGACATACTCTTCATGCGTATATGTTTTTGTTATTGTTGTATCATCTTTGTTACTACTACTATTTTCATCGGCATTATCATCACCAGATTCTTCTTCTTCTAATACATAGGGCAATACATGCTCCACTATGTCTAGCCCAATCCTATTGCAAATATCCTGTGTTTAGTTGGATATTAAGTATGTGAGGATAAAGTGGAAATGATGTTAAAATTTATAGCATTTGCATCAAACAATATTGTATCAAATGACCACTCACCGCCAGTGCTGAGTCTGTCAAGTGTTTAAGATCACAACTTTCAAAGTCAAGGTCTGCTTCTACTTCACATGCTCCTCTTACAAACGAGTTGTTGCATATGAACAACAGTATAACGAGGGGTATTCTTCTTATCATAATTGTGTTATGTGTTTGATTGTTGTAGTTTCGTATCTTTATGCACAACTAAAAACACACACTTATGTAGTCAATAATTGATTGATATATGTAGACCGTTATCACTGAGGCATCTAACCTATCTAACAACGATGCTCATTAATGCAAGTAGTATTGTTAGCATCACGCTCTGGGTCGCTTAGGTCGCTCGATCGGTATCTTATGAGTGAGTGCAGAAATTGAAACAATGATTGCACAACAATCAACAACCATTAAGAATAGGCCACTATTCTAATTTTATTAAGGAAGAGAGATAAAAGAGTTATAGTATTAACAATAATAATGTCTGAATCATCTACAATGGCTGCCAATAGAAGTAGTGCGACACAAAATTTACCACAACAGCAACAACAACAACAGCAACCATCACAACCATCAAAAGTTATTGATCTCGATAGTGTACCTCAGCAGATTGGACATGCTATACTTCGTGCGGCAGATGGGACAATTCTTCAACCTCCGTCAGGTAGTTTATCAGAAAAAGATGTCGGTATAATATATCGAATGATGTTAGAAGTTGGTACTGTATTAGATGGAAAAGAGGGGTTGCAAAGATTATCTATTGGATTTAAATCAGTTTCATATGCTGTTACACTTGGTTGTGGTGATGGATGTTTATATATTGTTAAAAAGAGATCTTCACCATGATGATAATCTTGAGTTATATGAATATACGAAGTAAAAGATTGTAAATATTTGAAGTCATATTGCAACAAAGAAGTATCCCTACAATAAACTGGCTACAAGAAAACAATATAATTAGTGCAACCTTCAATGATGTATTTGATAAGAGTTTTGAGAGCTAGATGATAGTATTGCATTGGGTGTGATTACTTTTAATGTACAAATACGATTGATTATACAATCAATTATACAGACTTCTTAGACCATTATTGTCATATTTATTTTGATCTTCTCCTTTTTCTCAAGTATTGGTATTCCTCACCCAAAAGACGTTTAAACCTATCAAGCCAATAAGAGATAATCCAAAGAACACTCCAAAAGGGAACGAGTTACTAGACATTGACACAGAAGATGCATTTGATGTTTGCTCTGTTGTAGTGTAGTCCTCTTCTTCTAGTTTGTATTCACGCATCAATAACATGGCTTTCTCAGGAAGGCCATATCTGAGAAAGTCTGCAGACCTTGCTTCAATATTTGCATTGCAAGGCACGTTGGCAAAACAACGCTGGCCAGGTTCATCACACTCAAGATCCCAACCACTGGAAGATGCGCGTTATCATAAGTAATGAAGTGAAAGAGAGATGATAGTAACTTTTGTTAGTGCATGTGGTTTGCAAGGGTAGTCAAACGAAGGCAAGTTAAGCTCAAATGAAGTAGCCAAATCACCAACAGTTTATATTGAACACATGAATTCATAATACAAAACAATACAAACGCGGACTTTCCTGGGACATGGTTTAGGACAATTGTTAGCTGCATCGCAGAAGTCGGATCCACAGAAAAAGTGATCAGCTCCTATATTCTTGTCATATACACAATTATCTACGTCCGAATAACAAGTTTGTCCTGCACAGCAATCACCATCATCCTCACAGGGCTGCCAACACAAGTCTGCAGCCTCTTCAAACGTATTACCGCAGTACTTTGAGAAGATAGATGGTACAGGTTGTATATCCGGTGGTGGACTACCGCCAGCCTCACACGGTATATCAGCATAACAATAGTTTGTATCACCTGGGCACTCATCATTCGATCCACCAGGGCAAGCAGTTGTGCATGAATATGCCGCATCACACCACGAAGAACCACAAAAGAAGTGATTTGTCCCAGAATAGTCTGAATTAGTGCATGTGGGTCCTGATTCTGGCTGAGTTGACGTATCAAAACAAGTTAATCCACCGCAGCAGTCCTCATTTCCATTCGGACATGGTTGCCAACATGAACTCTTAGCATCAGACATTGAAGTACCACAAAATTGATTAGATGATGTAACAGAAGGTGCAGGAAGAGGCGGAGGGTTTACAGGCGAGTCTGAATTGCATGGGATATCTGCATAACAAGATTGACCATCGGGACATCCTGTTGCGTTCTGACATGGCGTACCACACGTGTATGCTGCATCGCTATTTAGTCAAAGAAGAAACAATGAAGATTAGATGTCAACAACGGCGGAGACCACATATCAAGTATTCTCGAAACATGAAAGTATAACCTGCTGGTACTCCATTCCAACTTTTTGGTGGATCGCCTCCGACTAAAGAGAAACCAACATCTGGTTCGCCGAACACTTACCACCAACTTATGCCACAAAAGAAATGATTATTTCCACTCAAATCCGAACTACCACATGATGATCCAGTCTCAAAGCAATCCATAGAGTTCGAACAGCAGTCAGCGTCTGAACTGCATGGTTGCCAGCACTTAGTTTGAGCATCTATAATACCATAATGTATATGTATAATATAATAGTTGTTAAAGATGTATTAGTACACATGATGTAATAGGATGTAATATATTATAACACATGATGTGAGCAAAAGTATGAACATGGAAATAGCAACAATCATACAATATAATATGTCAAGATATGATGTATCAGTATGCGCAGTACACATGATGTGAACAAAAGTATGGACTGGTTATTTGCTATCATAATAGATATAATATATAATAACATACAAAGAGCTTACCTTCCAAGTCAGTTCCACAATACTTATCAGCAGCTACATAACTAAAGCATAAGAACAGTAATAGTAGCAAAGCAAGTGAAACTGTCATTTATTGTTGTTGCAATAAAGAAGTCTCGTTATATAAATTGGGCAGCTTTTTCGCCTATTCTCCAACTGTGTAACTTATTTTAGCTCTCCATTTACCACCCGTAGGCCATAGACACTAGGTATAGAACTAACGAATGCCCTACCTCTCATTCAACCAACACGATCGAGTATTGTCTATTTGTTCCAAGTTGCCGAACCAACTAGGGATTTACCTTTTAGTTTTAGGTGAACCAATGTTGAAGCTTTTTGAGCTTGGATTTTATTTTGCTTTGCAATGCTAATTTCAAATAATATGGAGACTTCAGCGGCGGCAGTAGCAGGAGGTTCACAACCTATCAAGCACGCTATGCCTCTTCGGAGAGCAACATATGTTAATGTTGATAAGCTAGTTCGATCTCAGTACGATATAGACTTGAAAACTCTTACAACTGAACTTGCAAAATTGAAGTCCAAAGATGATGGTACTCCCAACATCTATCTTGATGATACAGACTCTCCCAAATCTGGTGACGCTAATGATACGAAGAATAAAGATGTTAGTTCTCCAGGTTCACCTCCAGTAAAACCCAATGCATGGGCAACTACGAATCTAAGTGTACTTCCTACCCTCAAACACCATACACAGACACCTCTTTCTGGCAAGTTTCATCAAAGTCGATTACAACCCCCAAGAGATGGCTTCAACCTTTGTCTACTCGTTGGTAAGGTAGAACTAGTTGTAGATAAATATCGTGTAGATGGATCTCGTGTTCTCGTTGCCGAGGTGGATGTGGGCGACGAGACGGGTACTATCTCTCTTCGTGCGAGAGATGAACAGATTGATCTGTTACGTAAAGTATCGAATGATAAAGGTGCGATTGTATTGAGAAACTGTACGATGGAGTTATATCAAGGAAAGCATTTGAGATTGGGTGTTAGTAAATGGGGCAAGATGAGTGTGTATCCGGTAAGTAAATTGAATGTTGATATTATATAAAGATGCATGTGATGTACATACTCTCATAATTTTTCTCCAATCATATTATGTTCAATCTCAATTTCAGGATGGCATTGAGAGTACGCCTGATCCTCCTTTGAGTATGAATAAGTCAATCAACTTCTCTATTGTCGATTTGAATGTTGTAGCTCAGCCCAGGGTACCTGAAATATCCTTTCCTGTATCAGTAGCTACAGTTCACCACAGACAACCCAAGAAGCAACAGTATCATACTCCAAAGAAGACATACGAAGAGTCGCCAAGAGGATCCACAAGAAATCGAGGACGCCAACAAGTAGGTCGTTTTATCCACCAGAATCCAAGTCAGGACTACTCTCGTCAACAGCAGCACAAGCATCATCATCATCATCATCATCATCATCAACAACGTCGTCCTCGCAGTGGTTCGCACTTGAGTGCCACTGGTAATCAACATCTACTTTATCACTCTCAAACATCTGGTGGGTCTATTAGTCCGCAAAGTCCAATGCACTATTATTCTCAACAGCAATACAGTGATGCTGGTAGTGTTAGTGGCTACTCATATCAGAGTCAAGAGCTTCATCAAGGATCTCCGAACAGGCCACAATTCCTTCCTGAAGACCACTATAATCGGCAGCAGCAGATGTTTTATCATTATGACCTCCAGCATCGACATGCTCAACAAATGCAGAGTCTTCAACAGCAACACGAGGCACAACGCCGCATGCTCGAGCAACAACAGGCTCAAGCCCTGGCAGCACAATCAGGTCTCATCCCCGAGTCATTGACACGAGCTGATCACTCTCAAGATTATTCTGTGGGTGTACCAGAAGGCGTTTCATTCCCTTACCCTCCTCCATCCCCTGAGTATCCATGGCAACAACAGCATCGTGATAGTTATGCTACGATATCCCCGCCAACATCCCCCCCACCTGGACCGCCGCTTGAAGTGTATCCACCACATGAACAACATAATCCTGACGTGTCACAAGAAGAAGAGTGAAGTTTATTTGTGCAGCAAGAACAATGTTGGCATTGAATGTGCGACAACATACTAGGTACTAAACTAATGTCTATCATTCAAGAAATGGGCTTAAAATGTTTACTTTCTACACATACATAAAACACAACATAATCATATCAGCAATCACACAGCTGATGTTGTCTCAGCTACATTTGCCTCTTCTTGTGCAGCAACCCGAGCTTCGGGAATTCTCGTAGAAATAGCAACCATACGGTTACCTTTTTTCATGATCTTTGGACCGTTCCACAATTCACTAAGCTCCCTCTTTCGCCAACCCAAGAATAGCATTGTACCAAGACAACAGGGTACTAGATATAGTAGAGCAGGTTGAGGCTGATTCATAGTCCAAACCATCGCATAGGCAATAAAAAGTCCAACACCATAAGATATCATTAGGGGGCCGAAGTATCCATGGAATAGCGCTTTCAATACTCGTCCAAGATGGTAATGATAACGTCCTCCGCCACTGCCACTAGATTCGTTGGATGCTTCTCCCTGCATCTCAAATGACGTTGTTCCTTCATGGGCTGTATTCTCACCACTTCGAATTCTGCTCGTCTGGTTACACTTCCTCACTAGCTCTTTCGAGGCATCATATCTCGCTGCAAAGCTTATCAACAAGCCAGGAAGGATAATATCTCCCAAACCGATCATACTGAAGCCACCTCTAAAGTCATTAAACCAGGGCATAGCCAATAACATTGGAAGAGGAGCCAAAGCACCACGACATCTCGAATCATCGGGATACTTCTCGCAGAGTGTTGGGTCTGATGAGCCACCACGAGCAACCTCAACCATAATACTATTGCCAAAGAAGTATGGACTGATGAAGACATAGAACAAGTCATAGATGAACACACAGACGAGGAGGATTGTTGCAACCATGATTGTATTGATGTGGATCAGCGAGAGTACCAAAACACAGACGCAGACCCCAATCACATCTTGTAGAAACCAATAGTAAAAGTTGTTCATCGGTTGAACTGTGCTAAAGCCAACAGCAATCCATGCAATTCCCAAAGTCCAACCAATCACAGAGCTTAAAACGTCAATCCATTTAAAGTATACACCACGACAGCCTGGTAGATCTCCGAAGGCAGTACTTTGTAATTTCTTTGACATGTTCTCTTTGAGGTATTTAGACGATAACAGGTTCATGAAAGGGTAAATCATCACTTGTATCATGGCATATGAACCCACCAATCCATAGATGACTCGTACAATCTTGTACAAGTCAAAGAAGAATAAGATGAAGAGGAAAGCCGAAGCGAAGACAACAAACAGGACTGCATGATACGAATTGAGATCCATAGTCTGCATAGCAGCCGTAACTGAACTTGATTGTAAGTTGACAACTCGTTGAGGTTGTTGTGTAGAGTTGTTGGTGGTAGCGTTGCTAGCAGCTGATTCATCAGTACGTGGCGCTCCGACTGGTGCAAATGACGAATCCGATCCACCATTAGTGGCTGGAGCGCTACCATTTCCAACAAAATCATCTGCATCATCGGCATCAAAGGAAGCATTAGGCGATGAGATTGTGAATTGATTGTCTGTTTCTGGGGTATCAGTAGGCGCAGTCTCTCCATTCTGAACGCCATTGGAAGTACCTCCATTCTGTTGCTGTTGTTCTGTCATTTCCAATTCAGGAGAAAGCTGTAAATCGTTCTCATCAGCCAAATCAACAGTATCTTCAGTCTCTGCCCTTTCCCTGCCAGTGGCATTTGCGTTAGTAGCACTTCTCTGGAACACAAGAACTCCTTCATTCACTGCCTTGCTAATCCTCTTCCAACTGTTTGATATTGCGATATGCATGCTGGTTAGTTGAAAGTAATGATATAAGTGTACACTTCATATTTCTCTCTTCTTCTTACCTTGTCCTATACTCCTCTGCCGACTTATACGAAGCAAACCACAATGTAATAATGGTTAAAACCCAGACAGCAATAGATGAAAAATGCACTGAAGGGTACCACCGAGCATAGGGTACAACGTTAACAAACTGAACTGAACTACCACCAGAATTCTTCTCCGCATCTTTAATGATATCATAAAGCTCATCTCCATTCTCCATCGTAACGAACAATGCAGGGATTTTAATCTTCTCTTCTCTATGTTGTGGAACTGCATCTCCATCATCATCACCATCAGACGACATGGTGATCCATTTATCCCATGCACAACATGCCTCTAACTTTGAACCATCATCACTGGCGTTTCTTCCTGTTAGTAGACAACGTTCACTTGGACAATACGTTTCAAATGTATCCATTCCTTCTCCACCAACCATGTGTTTGGCACATAAGTTGCCATCAACAGCAAGTCCTGTCAGCAATAGGTCATTATTCTCTCCATATGGTGGTGGATAAAAGTATAATTTATCTGTCTTAATCTCAGCACGCATACCAACATTATCGGCAGCTTTATTTGTGCCGCATTCATAATCATTCTTCTCCCTTGGCCAGATAGTATTACCCCAATCTGGATAATCAAAATCTTCTCCGGCGGTATCTGCATCTTTATCAATTAAACTATACCGTGAATCTAATGTATTACGTACGATAACACCCGATGCACCTAACCGTTGTGCCGATCGGGCTTTTGCTTCAAATGTACAATGTCCACGAGGTACTAATATGTATCCACCTTCATATCCACTTAGTAATGTATCAGAATCAAATACATTAGATGCAGAATTACCAGATGGATTTTCATAGTCAGCTGTGCCAAGTGCTTCATTACATAGGAATTCATCTGAAGATGGTGGTAAACTGAGTCTATGTGCGGGGTGAGAAGATGAAGACTTGACATTGGATGTTACACCATTAATTTGATTCGCCTCGGTGGACGATGCACCGCCTGTTAGGGCTTTATTATCAGCCCATTTACCAGGTGCCTTTGGTGGCTTACTGGAGGAAAAGGTTGAACCTGATGCTGGTACACGAAAGAGATAACCTATATTGTAATGTATTATTATATTATGTGCGGAGAGGCGAATGGTACATGAGATGTATTCAGTATTACATAAATGCATATAAACATAATAAAGCAATAATACCATCTCAGTATCACAATATTGCATCAAACTTATGAATAATTTTACATCGTTAAAACACAAAGGGTATCACATTACAGTAATAACACGGCAGCAATACACAAGTAACACCACTAACCTTTTTCAAGACTTCCAGAGTCAGAGTCAGAGGTGATAAGATGGAGGTCAATAAATGATGTAGGTATGGCGGCATTAACTGATAACACAGCTAAAAAAATAGCTGATATTGACAGTAGGACGGCCTTCATTGTTGTTGGTTGACAGGGGCCAGTATGAGAGAGGCAAAGTTATGGTGCAGTTGGTCATTGGCGGGCGCCGCAGCGGGCCGCCCGGCCGATAAAAAAGGATACCACTTGCAAAGATACACGTCTTTTTATGAGAGTGTACGATAGAGCAACCACCATCAAATAGATTGCAGCGGCGATAATGATGCAATTGGTCTGATAGCAGAATATACAGCAGATTTACTCACTCGGTCGACGAAAGAATACACAGAGCAGCACCATCATTCTTTTGGAGAAATGTATATTGATATAAATACAGTCAAATCACCATGACAACCAAATCTCTACATATCGCTTCTCTCCTACCTTCTACCACTGATATATGCATATCACTGGGCTTGGAAAGCTGTATTGTTGGTATCACTCATGAATGTGATTACGGATCTTCTCATCCGTTATATAATTCTTCAGCTCCGTTAGTAGTTGTTGATGGAAATGATAAAAACAACACTTCCAAACCATCATCACCACCACTTACTTTAACAGTTAGTCAAATTGATCCACACATACAATCGCAAGCAGCAATTGATGCAGCTGTCAAATCATCAGTTCACAATGGCATATCATTATACAATCTCAACGACACAGCACTCACAGATTGTAACCCTACCATCATTCTAACGCAGAGCTTGTGTGATGTATGTGCGGTGGCTAAAGATGCTGTAGACAGTGAAGTAGCATGTAATTTGCCAAAATGTAACGTATTATCGTTGGAACCCGAGACTTTGGATGAAGTTGTAGATACGTTTATAACGGTGGCAGAGAATTGTGGAGTAAAAGAGAGAGGAATAGAATTAAGTAAACAATTTTGGAAGGATACAAATCAGATACTACAAGCAACGACATTATCAAAGATGGATAAGAAACCTAAAGTGTTATTCATGGAGTGGCTTAATCCTCCATTTGATGCTGGTCACTGGATTACTGATATGTTGGAATATGCTGGTTGCTCCTCTGCGTTACCCCTGCCGTCAGAAGGTAAGGGTACAAGGAAATCAATTCAACTCGATTGGCAACAGATATATGATAGCGACCCAGATGTTGTGATAATTGGTTGCTGTGGATTTGATATGATACGAAATGAAGATGATGCCCGAGCAGCTATAAAGCAACTCGAGCCGTTACGAGCCTTTCAAACAAACAATATATATGCATCTGATGGCAACCTATACTTTGCTAGACCAGGTCCAGGTCTCAGAGAAGGTATAGCTATATTGGCTAGATGTGCTTATGATGGAGAAGCTGAGGTAGTTGATGCTCTTGAACAGCTGCCATTTATGCCAGGGAAAAACAAAGGTTGGTCAAAGATTGATTTTACAAAAAAGACTGAGACGTTTGTACCCGATATTGAGGACGTGGCATGTACTTACTCGAAGTTACACGAAGAAGCATGCTTGGCAAAGACAGATTTCTACACTGATCCATCAACTGGATATAGTGTGTACACGGAATATGCCATTAAGAAGCGTGGGAAGTGCTGTGGAAGTGGTTGTCGACACTGTCCATATAATCATGAGAATGTCAAAGATAAGGCGAAACATATACAGCAACCAGCATTCCTCTTTGAAGGCGATGAAGATGACAATACCTTGTTTGCTTCACTATATTCAATACCTCCCAATTCACAAGTCAAGATCTTATTCTGGAGTTCCGGTAAAGATAGTTACTTGACTCTTCGTCAACTAGTAAGGGAAAGGAAGATTTCATCATCTCCATTCCATCTCATATTACTGACAACATTTGACGCCGAGAGTCGTATTATTGCTCATCAAGAGGTACCAATAGCGGATGTGGTTCGACAAGCAAAACATCTTGGTGTTCCATTACTTGGCGTGCCATTACGACGAGGTAGTGGAGAGTCTTACTTAAGTCGCATTGAAAAAGGGATCGCTGCCATTCACAAACAAGTGCAAGATTGTGATATTACTCTCGTCTTTGGTGATTTGCATCTGGATCACATTAGACAGTGGAGAGATGAGGAACTAAAACAGTATAAATTACAATATCCACTATGGAAAGTGCCATATGAAGAACTCACTGACGACCTTGAGAAGTCTGGGGTTGATGTAACGCTGTCTGCGATAACAGTTGATAGTCGTGGAGTACTGAGAGAAGGCATGAAGTTTAGCAGAAAGCTTATGACAGATGTAAAGGAACTCGGCATAGATGAATTCGGTGAGCAGGGTGAATTCCACTCATTAGCACAAGTCTGGAGTGTCTCTCCAGAGCGAGCGCTAGGTATTGATAAGTAGTAATCTTCTATCGAGACAGCAAGAATATTACTTTATGCATTCCTAGACTTCATAGCACCTACTCCGAGAGTCGAGTTTGTAAGAGTATGACTACACGACATGAATGGAAATGAATCTGCATGTACACCGCGATAAGCGCACTCTAACGGAAGACTGATATTTCCGCCCACTAGTGATGTCACATTGACAAGCAATTGTGGATGAACAGGCGTGAGCACAAAAAATAGCTTTCTGCTGTGGTCAACACTTCGAACAATTCCAAGACCGATACAATTGAGTGTTGGGGCACCGGATCCAGCGTTGCAGTTGAAAGATGCATCAAATGTATCTTGTTTAGTGCATAAACCAACAATGGAGCCATTTAAACACTCAATCACATCGTTGCTCGCCAAGTCACCTCGCATTCCTGCCAGAGGTCTAACCTCTGTTATATTATCCAACAAACCTGACGGAGGGTATAAGTTCACAGACTGAAATGGTACTGCATAGGGTCTCATGGATGCCAGTGTCAAGCCGATGATATTGCTAGGATCACAGAGTCCTTTTTCTTTATGGAAAGAAATCATCTCGTGTTCATTTCCAGGGATACGAGAGCGTAGATTTATCATCTTATCATAACCTCCTAAAAAGTACGAGCAAAGTCTATGTATACGATGATCTGATGACGAAGCTAACAAAGGACCAGTAGATGAGTTGCGACTGTCCGTCGAGCGACATGATCTATTATCATCATCAAGAGCTGGAAGTGAACTCTCATCAAACGACTGAATAACATGAATCAGACTACCACTATTCGATGGTGACATATCGAAAGTCTTTGCTTTTGTATTACCATTGATCTGAATGATACGACCAGGATCTACAACTCCAATTATGGCAGATAGTATCTCATACCCTAAACCTTTTACCCAGCCATCGGTATTGACTAATAATGGGATATTGTCATCACTTCCATGTTCTTGTTTCACTTGCTCTTGAAGTTGATTGTATCTTCGCATGAGTTGAGATGCCATTTGAATATAAGTATCTGGATCTGCCTTGGATGTAATATCACCAAAAAAGTATGCTGCTTCATGTTTTATACAATCTTCATCTGCATTATTACTTCGACTTCCATAATGATCACAGCTACCACCACATACCATGTGCACAGGTGGGTCAGATAGAAGTGATTTTGATATGATAGTCAATGTAAGCATCCCAGGAGGGCTCAATTCAGCTTGACCGCAGTCAAGATCCAATATAGCCACATGTTGTTGCAATGATAAGATTCTATTTGTAGCATATCGAAGAAGAGTTGATTTACCAACCCCCTTTGCCCCACATATTAGTATTTTATTGGTACTGTTTGGCTTGTTATTCATAATACTATCTGTTACTTCAGCTGTAATATTATCAAGAGTGCCTTTCCATGGTTCTAATATTGCACAAACTCCACTTCCAACGGCAAGATAATTCCCAGGATAGAGTGAGTTAGGTGGTAATACATTGAGTTGATATGTTTCTTCGGGGTATGCACTGTAATAGCTCTCATTATTAGTTGCTGTACTCTCAATATCATTATTCTTATCTCCATCGATAGATTGTATTCGTATCCTTAGAATGGCGGGATAAGCTGGTTGTTGGTCACTTTCCTTAGAATGCTGACAAATGACTGATACTGGAAGCGAGTTCATCCATTCATCTGGTCGATTAATAATGATTGAGCTATTATTGTCGATACTTTGTGATATTCTATAACCAAAAATATCCACTGATATAGTCTCCGAAATCTCTCTAGTTTCAACACTTTTATCACTATCTTCAGGCAATAGCTCGATTCTTGCTTTACCAGATATGGTACCCACAACTGTAGATGTATAATCTTTCATTGGTATTCTAGAATAATCAGAAGAGGCCAACATTCCCCCGTGATGTGTTATTGTAAGAATCTGACTTCTTTTCACAGAATCAGAATCGCTGTTAATGTTTGTTGATTGCTTTTCGTAATCTAGAGTTACTGATAAATGTAGTGGTTTATTCTCAGTGGTTGATGTAAATGTATCATTTTCCTCAACTTCATCTTTCATTGCTTCTTGAGTTTCTTCATCTGATGTTTGCTGTGTAGACGCAGCTCGAGGTCTTTTTCTAGAAGAAGATACAGTATCAATACCATCGACTTCTTTCTGTTCATTTGCTGTTTGCACTACTATATCTTCTGCTTTCAAACTACTATTAGGAAAGGAGGATACATCACTTATCTCCTCTTTAGAAGCTAGATTGTTGTTGACATTGGTATCGTCGCCATTAGCAACTGAAGCAACGGTGGCGACAACTTGACCATCACCCCAACCAAGAGATTGAGCATTTGGACATTGTAGTAATCCTAGCCGACGTTGTGGAGGCGACGCTGATGTAGATGTAGTAGTAGTTGAAATTTCTTCCATTTATTATTGTTTTCTCTCAATGATTGATTGATGAATAAAAAAGATACTGATACCTCACTCAAGAGCGCTTCAAGGACAAGGTTAGCAATGATAGGACTACACCTTATTGCCAGTATTATATTGCAGGTATGTGGTATATATTGCCTCCCCCCCTCCAACAATAAGTAACCTACCTACACAACCACACTTTCCTTGAAAGAAGGTAGGTTCTTATTACCTTCAATAAGCTAAGAATACACCTCATATGTCGTCAAAGATCACCACCAATTGAAATCACATCAATAAAAGGAGATATGAAAGGACTATAATATCAATAGAAAGATGTACAATACTTACTATATTTCCTCCATGCCCTCTTTTTATTGATTAGACGCCATGCAGTACGACACATAAAAATGCTGCTTCGAGCAAATTATGAAGACGCTAGACTTTAGACTAGAGAGTTGAAGTTGACACTGCACACAAAGTAATAGTGGCTGCTTAATATATCTACAAGTAATCATTAACTGGTATAGCGCGGAAGTAGTAGTAGTAGAAGGGTCCTAGATAGTAGAAGAATTGCAATTATCATTATATCTACCTATAATATATAAATTTAACAACACAATGGCAAAGGACAAAAGTAACAAAGAAGATCATGATACCAAAAGGCAGAGAGTGGGAGACTCTGCACAGAGACAGGCATTTAATGAGGATATGGAGCTTATTCGTTCGGCTATGAATTCTGTTAGTGGTACTACTACTCAAGATGTTGGTGCAAATACTAATGCAGAGGGTGAATCAACAACACAACAACAAATTACTCAGCAATCTAATGAATCAGCTGCTTCACAGCATGCAGCAGGAGGCGATATGCACCAGAGAACAACGGGAGATGATAATCCAATGGGCAGTGACGATGAAGAAGGGAATTGGATGCAGAATTATACACCTCATCATACGAGAGTAGGAGCAGATTATCAAGTTGCGGAGTTACCAGCTCCTCCTCCTAATAATGTCGCCTCTGCTGCTATAATTAGGGGTAGAGTTAGCCCTACTAGTGGTGGTAGCAGAGATAGTATCGAGAGATAGATTTTATCAGTGTTGGGAAGTGTCAACTCATCATATTGACATAAAAGTGATACTTAGGTTTACATATCATCGTCTAGCTAGTTGACCAAGTTTGGGGATATCAACTAGTATAGTATTGCAAAAAAGGTCAACAATTAATGACAGTTAGAAAGGGATAAAGATAGTTTAGTTAAGTTATTATCTATCAGTATGTCACAACACCCAATCCTTTGAATCTCCAACAAACTCCTGAAATACTTTATCTAATACACCAGAACTTAAGATCTTCTTATCATCCAATGAGCAAAACTTCTTCTTTACAGCGGCTTCAAAACTTGCTCGTAATGCTTCCTCGCCACCTTGAGATTGAAACCAGGTGGGAAAGAATTTCTTCTCCTGTTCAATCTCAGTTTGTAATATACGATCTAATAATTCCTTTGGTGGACAAATTCTTGGAAGTGTTTCATCAGCGTTGATTCTATCTACCTTCTTTTTGAGACCTGTTGTTGCTCTTGCTAATAATATAGGTCTGTCTAGCACAATATCTATCTTCTTGGCTAGCGATGCTTTGATTGCAAGTCGTTCATAATCATGATCAGAACCAATATTTGATTTGGAAGGTTTAGCACCATCGTGTATTGCCTTGCATGTCGAGTTTGCCTTTAATTCACTGCAGAAGAAGTATTCAATCAAATTACTCGTGCTGGCCACTTCGTGCATGTTAATGATATCGACTTCTGTTACATAATGTTGACGTCGATACCGATCTGCAACTGCAATAGCATGCGCGTCTAAAAACTCATCATAATGTTCAATAAGCCAATCGACAAAGCTCGGATAATCCTCTATTGCTCTGGCGTATATCAAGTTGTAATGCTGCACGATCTGATTATAAAAGGATGGTAACCAATCATGGAGCCTTCTATAATGAACTATAACCTTAACCTTCTTATATGGGATCAAGTAGAACCGTAATCTATCGTTGTTGATTGCTATTCTGTCAAAGTCCTCAGCAACAAACAGTACATCTTCAGATTTATTATAGGCTTCGTGCATAAATTGAGGAAATCTATAACTCATTCGATCACACATTCCTGCATTCATTTGTCCACCACTATTCTTGTACTTCTCTAAACTACAATGAGGTAGGTTTAGCATTACGCCTTCTTTGGCAAACACACCTGGCAATTCATCATATTGTGGTATTCGTAAGTTGTCCTCAGCAAATATCGATTTGTTTCTATAATGTAAATCATATATAAAGGCCTGTAAGGCTGTTGTACCCGTCTTATGGGGGCCACTATGTATTATAACAGTCGGTTCGTCCTCTTCTGTATAGACATTTGTTTCATCATAGAAATAAGGTGCATTACAAAAGGCGGAAATATATTGATCTTCTCTAGCCTCTTCTTCGGTAATTTTATACTTTCCTTTCATATAATTAACACGATCTACACACAATTGCCCACTCTCGAATGGTTTTGCATATGGACAATACTTGCAGTATTCACCACCGATTACTTTCTCATACTGATGGACTGTTGTATTGTTATTATTTGTTGATGATAGGAGTAATCGTTCACTAAGACTTCTACGACTTTGTGTTATTGTATCTCCATTATTGTTACGAAATGAGTAGATGATATAGTCTTGATTATTGAACCGATGAAGAGCATGAAACACTATAAATAGTGATACAAAGTATTGCAGTCTTCTACTTCTACCCATGACCCATACTCTATCAAAATTATTACTATCGTCTCTAACAATTTCAATTGTAGTAAAGCAGCCACCAAAGACCTAACAGCGATATGGTAATAATTGATCGTTTGATAGTATTGTATGTATACCAACAAATACCAAAGCAAATGTATTAATCAATTATCGGCGTGCCCATATACATGCCGTTACTGTTACTCTATCTATTAGGTCGATTCAGATATTTTTTCATGAACTGACCTTAGTAGAAAAATCCAAAAAAGCAGCCATACAGATACTATATATACCGCATATCTTCACCGCTCTAAGGAGATCAATACATTGACGAAGCTGAGATAAGTTCATAATATAAGAAGAGAAATTTGTGGTTTATTTGTACGATATTAGATATAACAAGTTCATGCACCACATAACACATTGAATCAGCCCTTAACAAGTAATACCACATTTGCATACACAAACATGAGGAAGATAGGTTCATTATCTCAAGCCAATACTAAAAAGAAAAATGGTGGAGTGTTTTATGCCTTTGTACTGACGTTGATAAGCCTCATCATCATACTAGCTGGTTTAGCAGTACATCTTTCGAAACAAGTCATATTAAAAACATCATCTTCGTCGCAACATCATCAGCCTCTGAAATCAATTGCAACTATTGGCCACGATGAACCCGAACAGCATATAAATATAGATAAGGTTCATGATGTAGTTCTACCAAACATTAGTAATAATAACAATGAATCACAAGATCGAGTATATTGTATGATTCCCTTCATCTGGAATGAAGAAATATATAAAGTAATAATGGATACATGGGGTAAAAGATGCGATGTAATAAACTTCTTAACAGATTCAATTGTTGGTGGTTTCCTAAAAGGTGATAAGATTACAGAGGGAGAATATAAACCGTATTGGGAATATCCAGCGGCTACATTTCCAGATAATGTGAAGTTTATTAATATGACAAGAACATGGCATGATTGTCCTGTGGATAAGAAGGGTGTTAAGAAGGTTTGTAGACATATATGGGAGAAGATGTGGAGATGTGAGTTTATTATACTTTTGTGTTGCAACTTTTTGTTTATTGTGCTGCCATATATTCATAAATCTCACCATCATTACTTATGACCAAACAATCAATCACAAAAGCTTGGGTATATGTACAAGAGAATCATCTTGACCAAGCTGAGTGGTTTTGTAAGGTTGGTAAGTTTATGATATATTTAGAACTGCCCCCCATATGATATTGAATCATTATGTATGATATATGATATTATATACCCTTTTGCTTCTGCAATTGAAAACTTTATTAAACGTAACATCATTACTCACACAAAAACACCCTGTTTCGTAGATTATGATACAATTTTCTTTCCTGATAACGTCAAACACTTTGTGAGACATAAGAAATGGAATCCATTTACTGAATATCATTACTTTGGACACTGGATATCAGCTCGTCAAAATGGAAGATTACCAATGATTGCAGGAGCCACGGCATGTTGGAGTCGCAAAACTCTGGATGATATTGCAGAAGTATATCGAACAATGCCAAGAGATAATGCCAAGGGAGAAAGAGGGAAATGTGAAGACAGAGCTCAGGCAACAGAGGAGGCGACTACTGCACTTTGTTTGAATCAGCATCTAAACATCTCTGCATATGCAGCTAGAGATGATGAACTACGAGAACATATTACTGTTGCCAAATTCGATGATCAGCTTACATGGAATCGGACAGAACAAGGAGAGTGGTGGTATTGGCGTGGCAAACCAGCAGGTGTTGGACAAATGGAAAACTCAATCTCAATTCGACCAATCGGATTGCACAAATACAAAAGTGTGGCAGAGATTCAAGGAATGCACGGTGCCTTCTTTGGAGAGCCTGGTAATAATCAAATTATGAGATTGAAGCCTCATGCAAAGAAGTATGTTCTGAAAGTACGGAAAGCCATGGGAATTGATAAGTAATGGATCATCTCATAACTGGTATGAATAATATTATTGAACAAACCCTTTCCCATCCCAAGGAAGCCAGCCATCTGATACCATATCTTGTTTTAATTCTCCGGAATGATTCAGTAGTTCTACTAATGATCCATCGGC
>Ga0214478_100583_pt1 | contig 21051 bp, 14 predicted proteins | sample M1_20Mar14CPVII9_2_FD_178001 | JGI IMG/M metagenome (GOLD analysis project Ga0214478, IMG submission 178001) | Marine eukaryotic communities from Monterey Bay, California, United States - M1_20Mar14CPVII9sort6BwellD7 | ecosystem: Environmental > Aquatic > Marine > Unclassified | place: USA...
GGCGGCATAGCAGTGGAAGGACTATTAAGATGCATCCCACCCCCAACCGATCCAAGTAGCATCTGCATCAAGGCATCCGTATGACTGTCAGTCGACGTTGCCTGTTGAAGATTAAATTCTTCATTATAAGTGCCAATGTCTGGCAACGATTGGTGTAAATCTTGACTCTGTCCCCCATGCCCCTCAACAACTGCCCCTGCAATAATATCTTTGGGGAGCAATGGCTCAGACTTCCGACGCTTAAATGAATCACCACGAGAGTAAGTCACCTCTGTCCTTACCAAGTCATCATTTGACATGTGACTGTAATGATGACTATTCAAACTGCTCTGTGATGAATGTTGACTTGAAATTCCATCTCCCCTGGACGAGGGGTCAACAGATCTACTCCGTTGAGATGATCTGTTTGACCCTATTGATCTACCACTTCTACCCGTTTGCACTGGCTCAGGTTCCAATTTAGTCAATACTTGCATCATATCGGAAAGCCTAGGGGCGGAGCTCGATCTTCGTCTGTTTCTTTTATATCCCTGCATTGTCTTCTTCTTCTTTTCTTGAGCCGGTTTTGAAGAAGGAGACTCTTGCGCTGGCGACCATCCTTCAGAGGCCTTCGATAAGTAACTTTCCAATTCATCATCACGGCGTTTCACATCGTTATCGATATTATCACCACCATCCAATGGCTCTTTTAATGCCTGATGCAAATGATTCAATGTTGCCTTGTCTGGTGATTCAGGTGGAGGTGCAGAGCTTGACCATCGTCTACTTTTCCTAAATCCCTCGAGTGTCTTGCTAGGCGATGTGTCAGATGATTGACCCGATTGATCCGAAAGGGGAGGTGGCGGTGATGACCAGCCGTCAACAACACCCGATGAATCTCGTAAACCCATATAATCATCTTCAGGTAATGGTGCAGAATTGGACCGTCGTCTCCCTCTTATATATCCCTGCATTGTCTTCTCTTGAGTAGTATTAGTAGTTGGTAGAGGGGGTGACGACCAACCATCTGATGACTTTGACATGATGTAACTCTCCAACTCCCGATCATGATCCATATCATTATTATTATTGACCATGTCTCCCTCCAATGGCTCTTGTATTGACATCATATTATTATTATTTCCACACTCAAACCCCCGATTATTATTATCCATATCTTGAACAGATTGATCAAATATATTAGCCAATAGACTAAATGCCGGTTCTGAGTTCCGTCTACTATAGCTACCACTAGAAGTATTCCTCCCCATGTGTGGAGGAGGTGCAAATGCATCTTCATCAATACCTGGTTCCGAATGACGTCTATTATAATCCATCATGCCCAAACTTTCTTTGCCCATTTTACTACTTCCACTGCTACCACTGCTGTTATAATTGATTGAATTCATAGGATTTATAGCCACCTCAACTGGCTCGGAGTGACGTCTGTTGAAGCCCATCATTTGCTGCTTTGTATGTCCCATACTATTGTTTCCTATGTTATTGTTACTCATATTATTATGGGGAGGATACCCCATCATAGAATTATTGTTCACATCTAATGCCATATCTCCTCCATCTAATGATTTAGTACCCTGCAGCATATTATTATATTGCTTCTGTTGGCTTTTGACAGTACCAAATACGGGATTAGCATTATCAGTGCCGGAAGAGGGTAGACTTCGCTCTCCCCCCAAGATATTATTGTTACGCTGAATGCCATCATCATTATTATTATTGTACAAGTTACTATTCACAGACTCGCCAGTCTTAACTTGTATAACCTGCATCATCTGCTCTTGTTGTGTATTAGGCTGAGGATATATCATCCCAACACCAGCGATGGGTTGTTGTTCTGATGTATGATTGTATGTCATTAAACTCTTATTATTCTTTTCGTCATAGTTATAATTGGTACGATTTATCTGCTGTTCTTGATATTGACGATCACTCCTATTAGATTGCGTATTATTATTGTCACTCATTATCAATTTTTTTTACTGATATTGTCTTTTATTAAACCGAATGCTATCCGATCCTTAGATGTTGTGGTATTTCTTTGAATGTTGTGAGTGTTGTATTGCTTGACGCTAGTTGCAATACATAAGTACAATATCAATATTCGTCGATAAGCAAATTATGAGAGTTTGACAAAATGAAAAAGATGTGACATGGGTCATACAAGGCTACCTAGACTGAAGAAGTTTGAGCAGTAGTTGATAGTATTACAATGCTGTTTTAAATCTCTACCCTACCACCTGCTTACGGTGAAAATACTTTGTTTATAGCCTTCTCTACAAAGTGGGGAATGTCCTTACCGTTGCCATCTCTTGCATCGGAAGGATCCCTACTATGAACCGAGTGAACCGCATCACCTAACTTCTTCCTGGCAGATGTTAGATGGGGGCTTGTCTTTACACTCCATCTTTTCCTCAGATGTTCTTCATATTCTTTCTCGTCTCTAAAATCAACATAGATAGCCATTGACTTTTGAACACACTTGTGTCCCATATCAACACACTCCTTGAACTTGTTGATAAGTGCATTAATCAATACAGCCTGTCGGGGATCTTGTAAGCGAGTCTTGAGTCGAGTTGAGTTATCGGGGTTGTTGCGAATAACAAGAGCAGACTCGCCATTTACACCGGGTGTCATCCTTCTCTCTAGTCCCAAGAGTTCCTTTTCAACTTGATAATCCTTTGAAGAAGGGTGATGACCGAGCTCATCTTGATCAATCCTAATTAGATGTCCCTTATATTCGTATGAATAATCGGGACAGACTGTACCCAATTGAGTGTTGATTTGACGACGAAGTACAATGGGATGACGTAGTTTCAAGAGCATACGATAGAGCTGATGCTCAATGTCATATACGGCAAAATCGTTGGTACTTCGCCGATAACATGTGTCACATAGTACAGAATCACGACCTCGGCCTCGGGTTCCAAGTATTGAATCGTTGTAGCATGGTAAATGCTCACCTTCCGCCAAACCAATACGTGATTCGGTATTGCCAACTACTGCATAGCCTGGACATTTCTTCTTAGCAGTACCCACCTTGGAAGATGGTGGGTATGCATCTAAACAGATACTAACGTCAGGTGTGATGACACAACCAGCATGAGAAGGAGCACTTATACTAGGAGTGAATGTAGGCTTCTTCTTATTCTTCTTCTTCTCACACTTATTGCCCAATATATCGATCTGTTGTTGTACTGGTGCTGGTGGAGTCACGTGTACAACTGGAGCTATGGGAGTGGCTCTCCGTAATACATTGAATGTAAATGGTCGTTCATCATTTGCTCGTTGGAGAAAAATCTCAAATGGAATCGGGCGTACTCCAGAAGAAATTATCGATAACATTGTACCATTATATACTGGTATATCACCGGCACGTATGCCGTACTTCTCAGCCTGTGACTGTGGCATAACCTCATCAAACATAATAAATTTACCTTCATCATATTCTGTTAGTTTAATGCCGTGTTGACCTCCTTCATTGAGTAATAAAATTGTTTCTAATTTGCAATCATTAAAGCCAATGATCCGTTGTAGTCTCAACAATACTGATAGTTGACGAATGGCGCCAGCCAAACGTGATAACAAATTGATATTATTTTGTTTTGTTATTGATAATAAATCATTGATTGACGGTTCTTCTGATTGATTTTGATTTTGGTATGTTGTGTCATTTTTTGTATAGGTATCTTGTTTGTGGTTGATAGTATTGTCTTGTTCGTCTCCGTCGGTGGAGTTAGTACGATGAAGACTTGATCCATCCGCAGAATGATTTAGCTCAGATAATGCAGCCGATCCGCTACTACTACTAATCTTTGTGTTTGTTTTATGTACTTGATTGTGATCATCAAAATTTTCAAGGATACACTTATCTTTCTCATCAGTAGATGGCCGAAATTTTTTACATGGCGGTTCATCAACAATAAACTCTTCTTCATCATCAAATCCGCCTCCAGTAGAGAAGTAGCTATCATCAGATTCTTGTGTTGGTTGAGAAGTTGTAGAGTTGTTAACCTTTGCAACAGTTTGTGGAGAGGTCAAGGATGAAGTAGTAGTATCAGAAGTAGTATATGTATCTGCGGTAACAGTAGCAGTAGTGGTAGCATCATCCTTTGCAGCAAATATATCGGAGAGTTTTAAAGTAGACGGTTTAGCATATGCATCAGATTGTGGTTGTGCAAATATATCTGATAATGATAGTGCACCTTCTTTTGAAGTAGATTTTGGTTGTGCAAATATATCTGATAATGATAAATCAACCTTCTCCGATGGTTTAGTAGTACAGAATATTTCATCTACAGTAAATACTGCAGGTTTAGAACCATTATCCATTTGCAATTAGTACATTATCATCAAGCCGCCAGCCAATGATATCCATAATCATTGGAGGTCGATATAATACTTCACTTGACGGTTGTGTTCCTCAATTCCCGTGGAAAGATTTAATGCACAATGATAATACCATAACATATACCATGGATGATAAATCATCACCTCCTTCATCTATTGAGATAACTACCCAGCAGCTCTCTCAACTCTCTCAGTCTCAATTAGCTGTAGAGAATAGTACTCCGCCACCGCCAGAAAAATCCAACAAATACCGCAGCCGCAATTCTCTTCAACAAGTTATGGACAAAGTTCGTCAAAACTTGTGTGAACTAGAAAAGCAAGCACCAGATAAAGATATGGATGATACTACAACTAATACATCTAACCCACCAAGTTGCCGTGGATCAACAATTCAAATAAAACCAAGACCCTTGAAAAATAGGATGTATGCAGATTCACAGTCTCAATTAGATAATGATGAAGATGTTAGTGCATCACAATCACAACATAATCTTTTGAAGATTCCAATTTTTGGCAAATCTGCTGGAAGTGTTAAAAGTGGTAGTAAATCAGGTGACATTATGGATGAGACTGAAGCGTGTGCTTCGTTCAATTCCGCCAGTTACAGGGCTCAATTTGAAAAGAGGAGGGGTATTGATGAATTAGATGAGTCTGATACATCAAGGACAACACTTGGTAATGAATCCCAATACCAAAATAATGATATAGGTACCAAACCATCCCCCGTTGATCGTCAATTAGAGAAAAGTTTGGGTATTGATTCAAATGGAGGAGGAAAGAAGAGTGGATTATCAACCAATACCACCAATTCCCCATCATCCAAACAAAACACAGAGGATGAACCATCCGCTACTTTGGAACAAAAACAATCGTCTCAAAATCCTACTGAAGATATGCCACGTGATAAAGAACAGCAGAAGGAGCCTGTTGAGCAGCAGCAATCGAAACAACAGGAGCCGCCTTCCGAACAACAGCCGCCCCAAGAAGAGCTGATGCCTGAACATCAACCTCCTGAACAACAGGAGCCGTCACCTAAACCACAAGAGTTGCCGCAGCCATCCAATAACAATACCTCACATACTACCGCCGCCCAATCTGTTTGTTATGATGGTGTACCACCTATTATGGAAATTTTATACAGAGCTTGTATTTCTACTCAAAGTTTGATTCGTTTTTATACACTTGATGGGAAGAGTGGATTTGAGATCAAGTCAGATGGAGATAAAGTGACAAATGAGGACAAAGATGCATTTTTTAAATGGCTTGCGAATGAAGTGAACACGTTATGTGGCAGAACATTTAGTCCAGCCTCGGTACCAGCATTGTTGAATGGTGTTGGTCTGAAGGCATCAGTACCAACGGGTTGGAAAGGTCTTCGACCTTTCTACACCCGTGAGGATATGCTTTTCGTACAAGACAAGCCCGAGTTGATGAAGCAGATCATTGATACCTACAAGAAGGAACAATACCCTCTAGTACGCAAGCGTACTGTTCAAGATCCAAGCGAAGAATCAATGAACAAACGTCGTCGTTCGTCTCAAGGCAACGCGACAGGTGGTGAATCCGTCGAGTCTGGTGCCGCCGTTGCAAAAGTTGCCGAGAAAGAAGTCCCTCCCAATTCCGCCGTTGAGTCATCCGGTGCCAAATCGCCAGCACCAGTAGCTACCAGTACTGCCTGGCGGTTGGTGGTTGGACTTGATAAGAACAATCCAGGTGCACTCAAACTAGCATACAAACATAATGATGGTTCGGCTATGGTTGATTTACCCTCCGGGGTACCCACGCTTTATTTCGACCTTCGAGCCCCTGACAAGTCTTGGACTGTTATTCTCGCTAATCTACCTGGAGCGTTTCTAGATGAGACTAGTGTATTGAGTGGACCTTCGTTGTATCATCTACGAGCGGCAATTCAAAAACTTTGGGCAACTATACCATCATACAAATTTTGCAAACAAGGAGGGAGTTTGATTAGCTCCGACATTGAGAAGAGTGTTACGGTACACAAATACCAACAGGCGTTGATCAATGAGGATGCACAAGCCCACAATCAAGCTGATGGGGAGTTTGAGAACCCTTTTGTAGTTTATATTACATACGATTGAAAGATATCTTAGTTTATTGGGTCAATGGGGAAGATACTATACTAGACGTTACTTTTGTTGGATGTAGATCCCACTAAGTTGTTAGACGTCGTTTTCATCTACATATCCTTTATACATTCATCTTGACTATTGTTAGAATCTTTCCCACTAAGTTGTTAGATACAATAATACATCTGCTATCTTAACATTTGCTACCTCGTGCCTCTCCAACCGTCACAGGACATACCACCCGGTATCCTAAGGCATCTTCTTCATCATTATCAAGTACACTACCATATGTTGCAGCACATCTTCCAAGTGCCCAAATTGGAAATACATTCCTATAAGCAGTGTATGTAATACCACATGCTCGATTAAACACTCCAGATATGCCCTCTTGCGGCCAATCACCACACTCGAGCTGTCGTTTCATCAAATATTGTACTCCTCTTCGGATAGCATTTACATCACTACATTTAGCAGCCGATAATGCCATGAGAGCCCATGCAGTATTAACCACGCCACTCCCATCATCACCATAACTTTGCATACCATTCTCAGCATAATCCTTGTCATAACAGGATGTGAAGTCCTCTCCCCAACCCCCGTTAGGTCTTTGATGTGAGAGGAGGAATCGACAACACTTCTGTATCGCTGGGGAGTTGTTAGACTCGCCAGCCTTGATCAACCCTTCAATACCAAACCAACAACCGTAGCAGAAACAACATGCCCATGAACCATACCTAAAACCCAAACAAGATGGAGTCATGAGTGAGTATATTATATCAAAGTACCTTGTAACAGTAAACAACACGATCGCATATCACATACTTACCATGAACCGTCTTCACGTTGAATACTCTTCATAAACTGTGCACCACGACGAAGTGCAAATGTGATCTCCTTTGTACGATGATGAGGGAACTTTTCATGAAAGTCGGCTAGAGCTGTCATAGATGCCATGCTACACTCGACATACGAATAGTCAATCATAATATCACCAAACACTTCTGATGGGTTAAGTTGCTCATACCATCCAAAGCCACGATTGTTTTCATACGTAGCCCAACCTCCGTCTTCATTCTGAAGCGTCAAAATCACATTCACTGCATCAAACAAACGACTTGGTTGAATACCCTTAATTATACCCTTCTTTATAGCATTCATAACAAGTGGCGAATCCATCAAAGCCAAGACTCCCTTTAATCCTTCACCTGTACAGTCTGAGATGGGCCAACCATGTGCACTTGTACTGAATGGCCAACCACCCTTCGAAACATGACGGTAGAACTTATCACGACTTTCACAAGACTCGTACTGGTACGCTGGAGAAGACCTATAGAAGTTGGATGATATGATAAGGTGTGTGTGAGCATGATATGCTAACTTACAATTTAGAACCTAACACTTTGGTATGCCGTTACTTACTGAGATGTTTCTGTGGAGAGAATCTGAGTTCTTTCGAGATATGCCCAAATCTAAGAGTGATGAAACGATTAGTTGCATGAGCAAGTTGCAAGACATCATACAACAGCTAGCACTGAGTTCTTACCTTGGATGACAAGATTGGGAAATCGTCCAACATGCCACACTCCCACACTGCCTGGATGGCAAATGAAGTGTCCCAACACTGAGATCCATTATACCCTTGCATCTTCATACCGTCCTCTGCTACCCAAAGATAGTCTGGTACTCTCATCATGTGTTTACAAACTGCTTCATCATTGATATCGTTCTTTGCAGCTAAGAAGACGAGAAATATAAAGGGAGAGATTAGATACAGTCACTTTATTCAATCCTTTATTCAAACAAACAACATACCATGAAACGCAGACACCATATTCAACGCTTTGTTCACGGGACCAATATCGATGTAGTTTGTTTGTAAATCTTCTGCAGCCATATACTCCGAACAGAATCTCAGCCCGGCCTTCCTAACTGCATTTCGAAAAGGAGTAAAGATACTCCAATTCTCATAGATTGAAAGACAGTTATTCGCAAACTTCATAAACAGCGGCACTGGTGAGTAGTTATCCATATCGGCAACAAGATGACGAGTGCTATCCCAATAAATAGAATCGTAGGGCTGACAGTAGAGCTGTTTGATTTTGGTAGATTTGTTAGCACAAGCATACAACAGACAATTCAATGACATCAAATACAGCGACATACCTCTTGTCGTAAATCTGCAATCAGTGGATCTTTCTCGGCGTCAGAATAGATGAATCTTGATCCATACAAATACCCCATGGGTAGATAAACCATACGGCAGTGACACCACAATCGGCCAGGATGGAAAGGAAACCAATTAGGAAGGAGCCAAATCTCGGGTGGAACTGAATTGAAGCCTGTATAGAAAGGAGAATAAACAAGGTTAGTCAGTGAATAAGTGTACCTATGTGAGTATTAAACAGAGTCCTTTACTTACCTTTCCAGTCCATACATCCAACAAGGCACAGCCAAAACTTAGCCCATGAACTTGTCATTATTGCTCCGCCCTCGGCCTGGATAAACTCTCGTCCTTTCTCAATCCAATCTAAATCTGCACTAGCGCCTAACAGCCTAGCTGCCAAGTAGCTCATCACACTACCAAACATTGTACTTGGACTTTCAATGTGTGTTCCCCATCCACCATCCTCTTGCTGATGCACTTTAATATAGTACAACATGAGTACTTGTTGAGGAGGAGAGATCAACATTTGAGGACATCCCATGACATACCAAGCAACAACTAATCCAGGAAGGAGGAAGTGAGGTCCTCCATAATCACCAGCAAAGTGTCCATCAGTAGTTTGAAGCATGGAATAGAATGCAATACCTCGTTTGGCTGCCTCCTTTACCGTTTTGGGAGGATTGCTAGTACTGGTCTTTTCTTCACTTACGGTTGGCTGTTGTATGAAGGATATATCCTCTGGAAGCTTTCCGTCATTCTTGTCAAGGTATGAGGTAATCATTTGACCACGGAATATTTGATCACTAGTGTTGGGATTCTGCGATGGATCAAATGCCATTGGTTTCCGACCTCCACTTGCCAAAGTTTGAACTAGCTTGTTTCGTTCATCCTTTTCTTCTTGGTTGTCATCTTTCTTCTTGTTTGGAGAGAATATATTATGAACAAACTCTCCGATGACGTCTTGCTTGCCTTCCCTCAAAAGGATGTTGTCCTTTGTGCTTAATATATTGTGAACAAAGTCTCCAATCATATCAGGCTTTTGATCTTTCTTATCAGGGCTTTTTTCAGGACTGAGAATTCTTTGAAGTATGTTTGGTTCTTCTTTACGATCACTTGCTGACCCATTCTGAGATGACAAAAACTCTTTCTTTAAGATGGCTTCCAAATCATCTTCAGTTTCTACAACATCTCCTTTCGATGCTTGAGGCTTTAGTGTAGTCCAAATCTGCCTCCCAAATGGCTCTCCAGTCAACTTTGGTTTGTCAGAAGTCATTGATACTTTGGATTCACTATCACGATGAGAATCATGTGCTACTGCACATCTAAATCTGAGCAACTCTGTGGGTAAGAAGTGTTCTTTTCCCTCCGTCCATTTCGGTAGACGAGCAATTTTGTGTGGCCGTGCTCCTCCAGGATGACTTACTCCTCGAGGTACATATATGCGTAGAGTAGTGCATACCTTTCCAAATACATAAAGACTAATTTCCACAAGAGCAACGAAACCAGCGGCATAGATAATGGGATGTGTGTTGTCACCTAGTATATCTTCTCCAATATTCATTATTGATTGTATCCAATGAACAGTATGTAAAGCAACTGCAATCAATTGTTCATTATGTGGTGATGAAGGAGATACACCATTCATATCAACCATCCATCCGACCAACTCTGCATGTGTCCTGATTAATAATGAACTCACAGAGCACCAAACCAATAGCAGCATAGACGCGCGTAGAGGGGCTAGTATAAGAGGGCCATGTGCACCTAAACTTGAATCATATCCGAGAATTCCTATAGATGTACTGTTGCAATGTTGCTTTGCTTGCTCGTTTATCTTGTCCGACTTTTCATCGTGGTTCACTTTTGCTGAATCTTTAGTGGACGTATCATTTGCAACACCAAAGCAAGCAAACAAATTCTCGCCCTCAGCGGCTTTATCCACAGACTTTCCATCTTCATCGTCTTCTACACCATGCTGACCAAACATAATATCATGAATACAATACCAAGAACGTAACCAAACACTACCACCAAATAACCACCAATCGATTAATTTATTACCACAATCACCACTAATACTTTCATTCCAACTAAAGTATTTCCGTCCTCGAATACCAACATGTCCTAATTGTTCAATGGGTACTTTTGATAATTTATGTGATATAAATAATGATAGTAGTAGTAGAGTAAACCCCAATAGGAATAATGGTGTTGGCATTACATAATAGTTAGTAGAGGGTGATAATACCTCAATTACAATTGGTTGGAGCGGTTTCGGGATATTGAGTGCACCAGAGAGGTATGGACGACATGAATGATTGGCAATGTGTAGCCCGTCTGCTAGGCATTGTGCTGGTGTTGATACCATTATAGTTGTGTGGTGTATGTAAAACTTAGTCGATTTGAGTAGTAAGAGTTTTGCTGCTTCAATGAAGAACTACACAGTAACTACTACCAATTGGAAAAGCGTTGAATACTGATAATGAGGTATAATATGAACTGATAATGAGGTATGCGCCGTGGTAACTAAAGCAAATTGCCACTATTGTATCGTAAACTAACAAACCAATGACAAGAGTTTTATGAGAGTGTAAAGATTAGGATACCAAGGTACCAAGCTCATACACAAAGATATCTTTTGATTTTTATTTGATTGAGTTGACAGTTGACAGCTACAATATGTACTCTTCAAGAGAGTTGCAGCAACATTATTCATAAGGAGGCTGTTACTGAGAATAATGCGTATCATAAGAAACTTACAATTTCAGGTATATCGAGTGAAAAAGTTGTGAGCATAATTTGAGCATAAGTAAAATCAAGTGCACTTATGTTTGGTTGCATCAACTTCAGTTTTTGTGATGATGTTGTACTAGCATGTGTTATTGCAAGGATATGCTGATTGTTTCTCACAGTATATCTTTTTCTTTTTACAGTATTTTATTATCCATCGCATTTAGGAGTTTATACATAATATCTGTCGTTGCGGTACGTATACACTCAAAAACAAAACCTCTATACAATAGCAAAGAAGTATGAGTACATAGTATTATTGCACCACAATTGAGAGTCATATATTGGTTGATAACAATAAACATGAATCATCAAAATAATAACCAGTCAGCGGTAATACCTCCTCGACGTTCGATGCGTCTAGCTACAACTATACCGGCCTCACATTGGAGAAGTATTGGATATTCACCACTTCAAGCAACAGCAATGGAGAGGCTAACCTATGATATAAAGACACTTTGTGATGGGGGGGATGAGACAGAGATAAATCTTCGGCAAAGGGGGTCTTTGCACACTGTCGATCAAATTCTACTTTATAATGAACTAATGCTTCCTCATTGGCAAAAGTTTGCAAATGTTTTAAGAGGACGTGACTCTATGACACGTGTGCATATACGGGGCATCAGTCTTCCACCCCCTGTGTTAGATATTATATTTCCAGCATTACAGTCAATGAATAATTTGATTTTCCTGACATTATCTCGAAATGGTTTGGGTAGTGAGGGCTTCATTCAGCTGTCTTCTTTTCTCAATGGAAATACAAGATTACAAAAGCTGGTTGTTATTAATAATGTAATAGATGATCTTTCCGTTGCCGGTTCATTATCAAATGCCTTACTGAATCATGTTACGCTGAAAAATTTGGCACTTAGTAAGTGCGGACTCAATAATATCCCTATTCTAGAGGAAATTCTTGAGGGCTGCAAAGAGATGGAGTGTTTGGGAATAGTAAATGATAATCTTGGATCGGAGGGGGTTTCTCTCATTGCAAACTTTTTACGCAGCAACAGAACTGCAATCTTCCTTCAATTTCATGGTAATAAAATTACAGATGATGATGCATTAGCATTGGCAACATTACCAAGGGAAAATACAAATCTAAGAATCATTGATCTGAAGAATAATGACATTACAGAGGAAGGGGAGAAACAACTTCTCAAGGTTTTATATGATCCAACAAGTATGGACTCTATTGTTAATTCAAACCATTTATGCATCCCCTATACATTTGATGTTGAAAAGTCTTCAATAGCAGCTCAGAGACCCTTGGAAACAGCAGTGTTCGCTATTAACGCCGATGATGACATTAGTGTTAAGCAGAAGATTAAGAAGAAAGTGGTACTTGCATTATGCGGAGTAGATGGAGGGCTCTTTGATCTTTCTCATTTCAATGATCTACCTCTGCAATTGATGCCTCGAGCATTAGAGTTGATCCAGAAACATACTACAATAAGGAGTATCAATAACACACCCGTACAGCTCGAGAAAGATGCTCTATCAAGACTCTTTCATACATTGCTGGGATGGGAGCTACCTGTGCTGTTTGAGAATCTGAACAATCCATCCACTAACGCTGGAAAGAGGAAGAGGAGAAAGACCCGTCGTTGATTGTCTGCCTACATGTGCACGAGGATAGAGGCTAAGACTCGTCGTTGATATTCTTCGCCTGTGGAGGTGTTTCCTGCACATGATATGCACAAAATCTGAAACTATGACTTACTTCTCGGGGTATTGAAAGTAGCTTTGACTACAACAGTAAGGCTAAAAGATGATAGATTGAGCACTGGATTGTGTTTCTATCAGCCATGTTGACATGATACAGTAATAGATATTCAACGTCCACCACTCTATTTCCAAGAAGGAGGAGCCTCACTCCCTAAAAGAGGAAGTGGCGGGCACAGCTCAAGAGAAAGACTAATATTCCAATTTAGCGATAGAACAGTTTCGATAGACAGAGGCTCTCTGCACTGTCGGGGGTCAGGAGACTTCAGGAGAGCAAACCAATGTTTATCTAGAGGTTTGGCATTATAAATAGTATTGTGCTATATGTTTAAAGCAGGTGTTATTTATTGCAGCCTGATAATAAGGTGTATTGAGTACTATTAGCCGGGTTAGGATTAGGGTGCGGGCTCATAGCCCGGCGCCCAAATTATGACAAGAGTTTGATAGAGATGAGAAAAGGAATTCTGATGGTAGATGAGATTTGATAGAGAATAGAGATACATTTTGTATTATTGGTGGCTAGTAGCTAAAAGAAGAGTAGAGTCATGGTCAAAAGAGGAAACGTAGAGTGTATAATAAACGATCATGATGGTTTTAGTTGAATGAATAGAACAGTTTTGAACCTTAAAGTTAGAGAAGAACACGCTGTAGATCAGCACCCTAAACTTCACACTCTCTCATTTGCTTTCACTTGCCCCTTGTGGTGGCTGTAGTATAGATGATATCGATCAAAAGTTATGATAAACAAACTCAGGTCTACCGCAGCCCCAGTGGTCACTCAAGCCCAGTCAAGCTTCTTATCCATCTAATGAAAAAGAAGTTTTGCAATCATGCTTATGCCCAGACTCCTTCTAACACAAATTTATGAGAGTGTAAAATTAGGATACCAAGCACAAAAGATATCTTTTTACTAAGTACCTAGGATAACATATTTTGAGTTGGCAGACTGTTAGTTGGGGGGTTTATGATAGTGTTGGCTATATGTATTGAAACAATTGTTATTTATTGCAATACATACCTTTTACATCCATAAAATCCGTCGTTGTTATTGAAATAACTTTTTAAGGTGAGAGCAAAGCTTATACTTTTTATTTATTTTGTTTTTTATTATCGTCTCGCATTGGCAAAATATCATACCCACATTCGATGGGTGAATAGAAATAATAGTATCATAATATAGGTGTTTCAGTGTGAATATGTTTTGAATCTTATTTACCGCCTGTCTCAACACCCATTTATAATATATCACCTTTCTACCACTTATAAACATATCCCCAAAAACACAATTCAGTGCACCGACATGTCACAAACAAGTAATGCCCGAGATGCCATTGCAAGGCTCCTTACTACATCTACTAGCCCTGGGAAGTACTCATGTGGATCTGAACTTTCATGCCCTGTGCCCTCTGTAGTTATTACAGGAGAGAAAACGGGAACCAAGCTGTCCTTCCCTCTAAGTGATGAGGATGTTCAGAATATCAAGGATAATGCACAACGTGCTGGTGTTGGTTTGCCGGATCGTACGGTAGTTAACCTTGATGTTCGTAAAACGTAAGTCTTCTTCTTTGTATCTTGTATATATATTATTATGCATAGCATAATATTTTGTAACTCATTTTGTATTTGTTGGGAATGGTGGATAGGTGGCAAATCAAACCTCGAAATCTAGAAGTAACGGGTGCCGAACCTGCTCTTCGTAGTGCCTTGGAGATTGTATCACGTGAGCTTGGAACTCAATGTGATTACAAGATTGAGGCTAGTCTTTACAAGCTATTGCTCTATGAGGAGGGTTGTTTCTTTGCAAAGCATAGAGACAATGAAAGATTGGATGGTAAGATGTTTTTTTATATATTGTATGTACATAATATATGATACTAACTCCTTGGTATTCATGTTTACAGGTATGTTTGCTACAATGGTCCTCGAGTTGCCATCCGAGTACGAAGGGGCAGAGCTTTCCGTCTCTTCCCCTCTAACTCCCAACGAGAAGTGTAAGTATACATTCAACAGTGGTAGTAACTCAGGTGCTAAGAGGAAGACCCGGTCAAACCGCCCTGGCATGCACTTCGCTGCATTTTACGCGGATTGTTATCATGAAGTGAGCCAATTGACTACTGGCCATCGTGTGGCACTTGTCTGTAAGTAACCAATTAATGTCGTGCATTTCTTCACCAATGTGATTCAAATATTTCACTCTTCTTCTTGTTTCATAGATCATCTTACTGCAAATCCATTGAAGCAGAATCCACTTTATGCTCATCTCCCAACAAGTCCTACCCCATCTCAACCGGCAGATGAGTCTGTTGCGATTCAACTATCAAAATTGATGACTATACTTGCCAATGAAAGGGACGAAGATTACCCATGCACATGGGACGAGGACGATGGTTGGCCTGGAAAACCAAAAAAGCTAGCTATTGTACTTTCTCATCACTACACCCCCGCTTCCTTCACTGGTATCAATGCTTTGAAAGGGACAGATCGGAGTATCGCTGGACTTGTTCGAGCGGCAGCCTTCTGTTCCTCAACAGATACAAAGGTACCATCTCTTACTCGTCTTGCTGCAAAAGCGGTGGTTAAGGAGGGTGGTGACGAATATGCTAGCGCCAAAGAAATACATGCTCACGATATCGTCTCTCGAGAGTTCAAGACAAAAGAAGACGAGGGTCCCTTTTTGATGCAGCTATCTCATTAGCAACTGTGTGGGATAATGGAGAGGCTACCCCACGAGCTGATGGATATGGAGAAGGAGAACCCTTTACCACAACAGGTCCTCTGATTTCAATTACTGGAGAGATGCTAGAACTGGGTAATCCAGCTCAATGTGACTTGGTGGCTGACTATCACCCTAGCTGGTTTGGTGGCCAACATAAACTTGGACCACCCTATCAGTATCATGGTCCAGTTGATGACATGTCCGGCATGCCTCTCTATGATTGGGAAGGACCTATCATCTATGGCGAGCAAGTGCACCAGAGGGGAGGTGGGAACCATACTCTTCCCATTCACAGGCATGAGCTTTTATTCGCTTCTCAAGAAACTGCAGCTAAGTTTCGTGAGGATTCAGTATATGGGCATGGAAAGCAGGTTATCCTTGAAAACGATCCCAAGGAGATTGAGTTTTTAGGTAATGGTATGCCCTATATGGGGAGGACGTATTCTCGTGCGGTGCTCTTGATTTGGCCCAAAGCTCATCGTCGTGATATCCAATCACAAACTAAGGGCGGCAGAGCTGTTCTAAAGGCGAAGGGAAATGCGAACAAAGTTGATGGATAGACTTGCAGGCTGTGCAATTTGGGTTTCATTGATGAACTAATTGTGCGATATCGTTTCATTCAGATCCAATAAAGTGATACTATCAGTTCTTTCAATTATAAATCAATTATTTTATATCATATCTTATTTATTGAATAAGCCTGCCTTTAATTTGACACGGAAAGCACTCTTCGGTTGCCTTGAATATCTTGGAAGAGGGTGTTGTCGAAGATCTTTCCAAGCCTCTTCGCTCCACCCATCACCTGAGATACGATATTGCACCCCACTGAGACTTGAATGCATTGCTCGTAAGTATTCACAATGATGATTTAGTTTGAGATCTTCCAAAGGAGGCATACAACCGATTAATCTAGCAAAGCCATCCATACTTCTATGATACTGGACCAAACTAGTAACTCTTGTTGCGTCTCGAGCAAATAGCCTTTCTTCATATGCTCTATCAGCAATCAACATGCTTTCATCACGAGCACTGACACTCCGTTTGTCCACCAAGAGTAAAGCCCAATATCGAGCTGCCATTTCAGATAAAGGTGGAACAGCGCCGAAGGCTGGTCGACAATATCCAATGAATGCAAGTGATGAACCTACATTAAGGTCGATTACATGTTTATATCTGAGCCTGTGATTCACACTGTTTTCTCTCAAGTTGACATCAGGATGGGACTCCTCATCAAAGAAAGGGAAGCTTGATTTATATCCAGTACAACAGATAATAATGTCTGTATCACTCGGTACGTCATTCCAGGAGTTAATAGAGCTAATGCATTCGGCTCCATAACTATTGATTGCCTCGAGAAAGCTATAGTTTTTCGTTCCGAATCGATTGTAGGGGAGGTTTTGGTACTTTTCATTCCACTCCACTGCCATTAGATCCAACTGAGATAGATCATCGGTACCAATAAAGCATCGTGCAAGCTCTTGCAGTTGAGTTGAGCCGTTACCATCCCTTGAAGCTTTGTGCAGAAGTTCAGCATTAGCCCGAAATTCACTTCGGCCCCAAACATTGTTCCTTCCAAATCCACGGGATGTGTTCAAATCTGCAACTTCATCACATGTATATCGAGATAGAACATAACCACTTCCTCGCTCTCTTATCGAAATCTTCACTGATTTTGCGTGTTTACTTGCAAGAAGTGAAATATCACTACCACTCTCCCCAAGTCCAATAATTAGAACATTGAGACCTTTTAACATGTTGGAATCAGTAAACTGAGATGAGTGTATTACTTTCGGTTTTGTTGTTGTATGTTCTTCTCCGCACCAAAGTGGTATGTTTGGAGTTTGATGTAATCCTGAACAGACACATATCGCATCAAATACTTCAACCGTTCTTCTATTATTACTAGATGAATGTACCTCCCATTTATCACCAATTGCTCTAACATATACTACCTCAGTATTCTTTTGTATATATTGATCAAGATTAAAGCGTGCTACAAATGATTGCAAGTATGAACAATACTCTTTAACACTCCACATTTCCGCCTTATGTTCTTTTGAACATTCAATACCATTTTTATCTTTCATATATTCTGAGATGGGATAACTGCCAAATACTGTCAATAAGTTAGAGCTCGTCATCACTGCACCGTTATATGCATTTGCGAAAGCCCCTCCAACATCATTAGATGATTCATAGCAAACAAGTTTATTGAAACCATGTTGCTGCAATTCATTTAGAGAAATTAGACCTGATGGGCCCGCTCCAATAATACATATCGACTTATCCTGCTGTTGCACTGTACTGCTACAATTTGTATTACGACGATATTGACAACATGAACCAGTAGTGCACTCCCCTATCATATCTTTTTGAGATAGATTGTTTGATGTGCTCTTAGGGGATATGTCCTCGCCAGCTAACAACTTATCAAATAATGAAACGGCCGCCACTCTATCCTGTACAAAACCGTTCCGTCCAAACCATAGGTCGTCCGCTTTTCGAATACCCTCTTTCAGAGACGACATGATTTACTTCTTTAATATAGGTCAGCAGGCGAAACTCGTCGTCGTGGAGAATGTATCATTCAATACATATCTTAAAAAATGACAATTATCATTGACATTCTCTTGTTACTTTAAATAAGTAACGTACAGGAAACCACTACCAATAAGAGCAGTGTTGATGAATACTGATAATAAGGTATAAAATCAGCCTGATAATAAGGTGTATTGAGCACTATTAGCCACTAATTATTGGTACAACCACGAAGAGTTTGACACCTACCAATCCAATAACAAATTATTTTTCATGAGAGTGTATTTCAAGTAGGATACCTCTTGCTACCCCAAGTTATCTGTTGATCCCTCTCACTCATTCACCACAAACTCAATAAATAAACCATGACGCTCTCCTACAGTGAAATCCAAACTCTTCTCTCAGAGTCGGCATACAACCCAGCTATTGCGCCAAAGCTTGAAGCATATGTCAGAGCTCAAGTTAGTGCTATAGCGTCCTCAATTGTAGCATCCGAATCGCCAAATGTTGAGTATTGTTTTGATGCTAACCGGACACTTATTAAGTTATATCAATTCTTCCCCCAGTTAGAAGAAGAGGCGGGTAAAGATACAATTACTACATTAGTCGCCTTTTTAGCATTATTGCAATTCCCAAGTACTGACTTTATGGCATTGAGTTGTTTAATACCCGAGAGAATTCAAACACAATACGAGCCATGTGCTACATTAGTACGATGTGCAGACTTATTGGAAAGTTGTAACTTTACACAATTCTGGCCAGAGTTTAGGAAATTGGGTATTCCTGAATATGGTGCACGTGAAGGTGAGGTAGTTGTTAGTGGGGATCGTAAGTTATTAAGTAATGCCGTGAATGGATTAAATGCCTCGAATTTAATCCGTGGTAATATGATTCAAATGTTGGCAAGGACGTACCGTACTGCATCATTATCATTGGTATTAAGTTCATTGGATTTGAAAGATGCTGCTTCATTACAGTCGTTTGATTCAAAGGCAGGGGGTGTCATTGATAAGATTGAGGGAGATGTTGTTACTTTTGTAGCTACCGCTGATAACACAAAGAGAGTTGGTTCCGCTTTCAAAGAGGGAGTTAGTTATGAAGAAGTCGCAGCATTGGTGTGTCAGTAAATATTAACAAATCTAGATATTAGCAGAGTAAGTTTAAGGATGCTATTGGAATAGTTGAAAGGATAATTTTGTGTACGTCATGTATCATTTCTCCATAACTATTTGCTTTAGCTTAAAGTCTTAAGATGACTTATTCAGTAGGAGAGCAAAGCCTTAAGATGGCTTTAGGTGTGCTTTCTCAAATCAAGCAGATATTTGAAGTCCTGGCCAAAGTATGCTGTCACAGTTTTCAACCTGCCGTTTAAATAATGCTCCTCCAATTTGCAATTGCCCTCATATCCAGCCTCGAGAGCTGCATATGCCAATGATCTCTTGTTCACATTTTTAGGTAAATCATATGCTACAAATCTTGTGCTTGTTGCAGCTGCTGCAATCTTGAGTAATCGCACACCGTCAACTTCAGGAGTGGGAGGGAAGCCTATGCTACCTCTTTCACATCCTTTAATCTTCATATCAATGGCAAGATCATATCCATCTTTGCCCATTTGTCCGTAATCGATACCTCCCCAGGGTGGGTCCATGAAGACGGCATCAATGTGCGGTGCGACCTCTGAGAGCAAGTCGATGCCACCTATGGTAAAATCATCATACAGTTCTCGAGGCGGGTATGCTGACAAGGCCTCGGGTGTACGAGAGGGGGGGTCCATAATTAACCTTCCATCCCTATAACAACGTTCCAATACTGCCACAGAGTTTGCCTCGATAAAGACTATACGATTGGGTGGAATTCGATATATGCTCGCATTATGCGCTGCCTTTCTCAACTTGCTCCGATCAAGGTCAATACAAACAACAAGTGATACTACCGATGACGGCAGCTTTCCAAATGCAATCGCATTACCTCCCATTCCACAAAAGGCGTCAAGTATGACCATAGGCTTTGAATTGGGAATCTTCTTTTGATTACCTCTCTCTGGGGTACTCATTGTTGTATTGTCAGAACAAATCAATTGTTGAGATGCATCAGAGAACCGTTTGGCTACATGATCTGCCACAACCTCTGGTGTAACTGAATACCACCCTTCTGGGTCCAACTGAATACCCTCATCAAACAGTTTGAACAGCCTTCGTCGTTGAGCCCAATACTTTTGATGCACAACAGACGGGTCATAAGGATTGGGTTGTGTTGATCCCTTCATTAAATTCTCATATCGAGATTGACATAGACATTTTCCTGATGCATTGGGATTTGAGGATGTTATTGTTTTCTTTACTACCGTTTTTAAGGGAGCACGGTATACTAAGACACTTCCTTCGTTGGCATACTGATGATGCTGTTGTTGTTTTGGCTTTGGTTGTGGTGGTGGCTCGACGATCTTCTCATTCATTACAAAGTCATCAAAGAAGGAATCCATTTCTTCTTCGTCAGGTGTGGTATTTACTACTTCCTCTGTCTTTAGTTGTTCAATATATGGTGTGGCATCGTGTCCATTGATTCCATTGCATCCATTGAGTTCTGGAGGATTCAACACTTGATCAAAGAAGTCTGGAAGATCGACCAATGGCGGAGTAAACTTATATTTACCCACTGGTTGGTGATGATACTTCTTCACCTTA
>Ga0214478_100585_pt1 | contig 20987 bp, 20 predicted proteins | sample M1_20Mar14CPVII9_2_FD_178001 | JGI IMG/M metagenome (GOLD analysis project Ga0214478, IMG submission 178001) | Marine eukaryotic communities from Monterey Bay, California, United States - M1_20Mar14CPVII9sort6BwellD7 | ecosystem: Environmental > Aquatic > Marine > Unclassified | place: USA...
TATACCTCCATTACGACCAGGAGTTGTTGATATGTTAGCAGATAAGTTTCCACACCTTGAGTTTGTAGCCAATGGTGGTATACAATCTATGGAAGCAGTTCAAGATGGAATATATAACAGAAGTAGTGATACCTCGGTAATTGGTTCAATGGTTGGACGCTCAGTTATCAATCATCCTAGCTCATTTGCAAATGCGGATTCGTTATGGCAATCGGATTCTAGTGGTAACATGTCACCATCAAGAGGAGACGTCCTACTTCAGTATATCCAATATTGTGATCTAGAGGAAGACCGGGTACGATCGATGGGTGTTAATGTCAACTCACTAGCTGCACTACGCCGGAGACTTGTTGCTGTTCCATTTCATCTATTTGTTGGAGAAGCGGGCAATAATGTTTACCAAAGAAGGATTCGAAAGTTGGCATCTCGAGTAGAACGATATACAGCAAAGGGGATACTTATAGCTGCCTTGAACGAAGTTCCAATAGTAAAGGTGCAAAGAACAACATCACTAACTTGCAATTGCAATGATGGGTCAATAATTTATGCTTTTAGTTATGTACCGTTCTAGTCTCGATAATCCATCTGAACTCCAAATTCTAGCTTATCCAATCTTCCTACTACTAGATATAGGACGCAGTCTATTGAAGGCAGTCGGGAGTCGATCATATTGATCATGCCTGCTTGATAAAAAAAATCATTGCCAATCATCACTAAAGGATACCTTGCTACTTGGACTTTATTCTTACAGAATATTTCAGGTCAGTCCACAAGTTGGGGCTAACTCGCTATTGGAAGAGGGTAGCTGCGGTTACTGAATAATATAGGTGACGGTGTAGAAAGTTTGTAAATGAGGTTCACTACTCGACAGTCAGTACTGTTATTGGTAGCAGCGATTTCATTTTCGGCGAGCTCATCACATGCATTTATCACGACATCACCAACAACATCCATCACCACCACTTCTTACTCAAATAGAGGCCATTGCAATTATAAACAAACAAGCCTATCGTCACATCAGCACAACTATCATCAAGCAGACAACTCAGGACCACTACCGTCAACCTCGAAACTAACCGAGTCTCAAATACATATCCTCATATCAAAGCGAATACAATACAAACGTCAGCGGAACTACAACGATGCTGATAAGATACTAAATGCATTAAATAAATGTGGTATATGTACATGATAAGCGTAAAGAATATAGATTAGATGGTAAGAGTCATTTCGGTCGAAGTCAGCAATACGTCATGCGAGGCTCAACATACAATTTGTCGAATGAGGATATAGAAGTGGTATCACAAATGGTAGAGGATAGATCATATGCAAAGAAGAAACGAGAATATCATAGATCAGATGAGATTAGTGAAAAGTTAAAGTATAAGTATAATGTCAGGGTAGATGATAAGAATCGTGAATGGAGTGTGGTAGCAGTTGCAAATACGGGAAGAGAATCAGATGACGATTTATCTATCTCCTCTTTCGAAGAAGAGTATGTTCCATCACCATTGGCACCACCGAATCATCCAACACATACAATGTCTACTGAATCAAAGTTACAAATAGCTCGACTAATATCAGACCGATCTATATACCGTCAAGATAAGGAATATAAAATGGCCGATGAGATTCTAAATCAATTGTTTGAGAATTATTCAGTTGTTGTAGATGATAGAACGAAGGAATGGAAAGTTGTAGATGATACAGTGGTAGAAGAAGATGATGAGTTTGTTAAGGGTGCACAGTTATCACAACGATCGGCATTTGCAAGAAAAGCCAGAGGTAGTAGTAGTGAAAGAAGAGTCGACGATACTACATCAAAGGATACCCTCTCAACAAAAGATGATGATGTGATATTGCCAAATGAGCAAGCCGAGGAAGTGACTTGTGATTTAGAATCCCTTACAGTGGTGGAACTAAAGGATAAGCTTCGGCATTTGGGTCTATCTGTTAGTGGGAAGAAGGCAGATCTTATTTCAAGATTATCTAATCTTTGACAAGTTGCTGTTAAGAGATAGACTATGTATCCCTGTCCCTACTTTGTTTATTCTCATTATTGTCTACTCATCCATTAAATTAAGGCAGTTGGGGGACACTAACCCTAACCCTAACTTCATAACAACGTTTGCGATCATCTGCGATCTGCAAGTGTACATAGCGTAGATCATAAAAAGGATACCTCCCCAAATATCTTTTTTATTACTAAGATTTTCATAATTTGTTGGATTATGGATCTGTTGGATTGCAGTTGATGGATATTATTGGAAGTAGTTCATATCAAGATGTCCAATCCTACTATGAAGTCTTTTCAAATGCTGGTACGGAATTGCTCAGCAAATTATTGCAGCCTCCGACAGAAGTCATTCAATAATGCATATATCATTAACAAAATCCAATCACATCATCAAAGAAGTTGGGTATACTACACTAGACATATGGCAACATCAATCACATCATCAACACAACAAAGTCTCAAAGATGATATACAGGCCACGACAATACCCCCGCCAGATATTAATGATACATACGCAGTGGCAATCATAACACCAAACTCCGACAATAAAAACATCAAACTTTCAAATCAACAATTATCAATACAACAGATAGTTGAACAACTACCAGGTACACATGCTCGTGACTTCTTTTCATTATCGTTAACATCCTTAGGTGATGCAAGTCGTAAACGTAAAATGATACGACAACATTATTCAGTACGTAATTCCATCCATCCATGGAAAGTCCGCGTTAGTATTGTTTTATCTTATTGATTCATATGTTCAATATGAAGTATTTGAGATCCGAGTGCTCCATTTGGCCTTTATGTATCTTCATTTGATTGTTTTTGCAAACCGTATTCACTAACTGAAGTTACCATCGACTCTCTTCATCTTCATAACGCGCATCTTCCAGGTTCATTTTACCCAGAGAATCGGAAATAGTCATGTCATTTGGATGTGTCCGTGCTATTATCAATCAAGAATCTGCAATGATATTTGATGCACATAAACCAACGATTAAACAACAGGCTATGCGTATATCAGATCAGTTAATGAGAAAAGATCGGTTTGCGTTTAGAGATGGTGAGATTATCTTTCATAATCATGGTAATGGAAAGAATGGCAAACAGACGAATAAGACTCCGTTTGAGATTGATATGGTTGAACAATGTATTGCTAGTGTTTGTACAATGTATAGTCGTAGGATAAGGTATGTATATGTTCACTGTATTCTTTATGCATATGATATGGTCATCTGAGTGTATCTTCTCACATATCTCTCCCTTCTTCTCTCTCTTCATTAGACTCTATGAACCAATAGTAAACAGTTTAATGGACAGAGTAGCCAATGAAGCATTCTCACCATCAGGTCTACACAAGTTAGTACCAGCCAAAGATTCCCTACAACACTTTGAAATGAATGTCAAGGGTGCATTACAATGTTTAACATCATTATTAGAAAGTGACGAGGATATGATTGACCTGCAATTAACTGCAAAATCAAATGCCAAGAAGGAGAATAGGACATTACCACTTGAATCACATGATGATGTTGAAATGGTATTAGAGGAGTATGCAAGACAATTAAACTCTATACTATTGGAGATTGATTATATGTTAAGTAGAGTACAATCAAAACAGGACATGTTGGCATTATCATTAGATGCCTATCGTAATCGAATGATTCGTATGAATTTGTATTTAACAATTGGTGGTATATCATTGGCATTTAGTACTACCGTGGCTGGATTCTTTGGTATGAATGTAATAAACGGTATGGAACATGCCGAGGGTATCTTTGAATGTGTCGTTGCAGGATCTTGTCTATTTGGTGGTGGATTCTTGGGTGCATGCTATTCGTATCTAAATGGATCAAGGTAGGAGAGTGTTTTCCGGCATGACTTCAGATTTGCATGTGTTTATATCTTACCCTTTGTATATCATACTTCTCCTTAATCATATGAAACTAGAGCACAAAGGCGTACACTTGATAGTTTGAGTGAGATTGAGGTAATGAACCGCGCCTTAGGAGATATGTCAGCGGTGAGTTGTTAGTAAACGCGTATGATATGTACATATGATGATATATCTTATGCACAGAATCTCGAATACCTCATTCCCCATAGCTTGACTACTCATTCGAGCTAATGATGAATGAAAAAGAGCCACTAACACGAGACAAGTTCAGAGAAAAGATCTATGCCGGCCAACCAGAAAGTATAAGAGATACGGAGATTGATTTCTTGTTCGATTTATTAGACTATTCAAATGATGAGGTTATAGGCAAGGATGACTTCTATCCGGTCAAGTAAGAGAAGAACAATGGAGATTGAACATAATGTAAATAGTAAGGACTAGGAACATGTTTTGATTTGTATTAGATGAAATTAGAAAGGTGGTGTCTTAATGTCAATATCTAGTATTACATAACGTATCTGATCGTTTCCCTACTTCCTTAAAGTCTTACACTTCGTTCCATCGTCACACTTGCATGTGTAGCAATCACGATTGTACGACCAATGCCATCCCCAATGGCCCTTATCTTTCCTACAGAAGTTAGCACAGTCTTGCTTCGTGTCCATTCTACCCTCACATTGTGGAGTATGCTCAGACTCAAGGAAGGTTCCTTCAAAATCAAGATAGTTGGCTTCATCCTCATCAGGATCGGGTTCGAAAGTACACTGTCCACCATACTCGTTGCCGTTAGCCACCCAATAACATCCATATCCCCAACAAGTACTATCAAATAGATGCTCAGCACACTTCTGCTTTGCCTTCTCATCGTCCTCATCTGAAGAGCTCCAACCAGGATAGAGGTCACCAACCAAACTATTGAATACGCATTGGTCTTTCTCTCTGTGAGAGAACCATAAACATACAACGCCCCCTCTGTGGATACCACCACCTTCACATGAACGCTCAGTATTTTGTGATGCACAAAACTTCTTAGCTTCCTCTTCTTCCTCAGGTGTACGACCGATCTTCTTTTCAAGGTACTGATCAAGAACCTCTACTTCATAACGATTATCAGTCATTCGATCAACAGTATCCTTGCACTGGTTCTGCAGCTGAGATTGCTTACTAGTTGTAAGGCTGTAACGATTTCCACTACACTTATCAAAAGCTTTAGTGATGTATTCCTCGCACCGACCATATGCAACACTACGACATTCACGGCGGAACTTCTTGAGGTTGTTGTGACTAGCATTGTAGCCATTATGAGAAGAACATACACCAGAATCCTTCACGATATCCTCGGCGGCGATCTCTCCAAGCTCGTTACAGTCTTTGGCAGCATGGCTACTGTCACGACACTTCTTACCAACACGATCAAGCTCCTTCTTGATGGCATCCCTACCACACTTGTTGTATTGACGCTGCTTCCAGTTACGTGCTGTAGAGAACTGTTTATCACGCATACTGTTCACATCTTGTGTGAAGCGGCGGTCAAGGGCATTGGTACAGTCGTTATTGAATAGGTCATCGACTGCCCACTTAGCATCATCTTCTCCTTGCTTGCATGAAGACTTGACTTTTTCAAGCACATCCATCTCAACACCCTTCTTTCGGGAGACTCGGGAGGCGTATGCTACTGAAGAAGTAGCGACTAATGCGAGAGCGGTGAGTAGTTGAATGAATTTCATAATGTTTGTTGATTTGTTGTTATTGATATGTGTTTACTAGTCGAGAGTGTTTGATTTGTTTGATGTTTACTTTGTGTTGATGTGCTTATTGATTTTATGAGCATATGAATTGATATTCGAAGTGGAAGTGGAGCAAACTCCGATTACATCATAGTGGCCAAGAAGTTGGAGTATCAAAAACACATAGGGTAAGGTATCCTTTCGTCAAAATGCTCACATGATGTGCACAAAAATGTCCGTCTTTACTATTATTGGTTGGAGTTGATATTCTTGCATATATATAAAGGTGTATTGGTAGGATTGAACAAGATGGTAGGTCGTAGAAGCATATTGTGGATGAGTTGTGGAGACAACATTGATCAACATGCATTTTGATCTTGGTTCAGTTCGGTATCTTTTTCATAAAAAAAACTCAATCGGGCAACTATCCTGACCTGTGGGTATGACCTTAACATCAGCCGTCCCTACATTGATATCAATCGTTTTTACAGTAACCGTATAGCTTGAAAAGGAGTATGACTCTCCTCCATTCAACTTTGAAACTAAATCAGACTCGGCATAACTATCTTTTGGTCCTCGGGGTCGACTGCTAACTACCGTGACCATATTTCCAGCCTCTTGAGTACCCCGATTAATGCCCTTCTTAGCATTAAAGTTAATGTAATAGTCGTCTAATGCAGTTTGAACTGTCAACAGTACAGTCGTTGCAATGGGATAGTCAGCCACTCCATGTAAAATACCATCAAAGCATGGTGTTGATCCGCTAGAGTTGATTGTTATACCCTTGTCTTTATACCAGCCCAATTGCCATGACTTTGCGGCATTGAAGCACGTCCGTGGTCCGTTTCTGTTGGGATAGGACACCCCCATAATCCCTGATTCATCTTCATACGGTTGACCACCTTGATTGGAATGGCCGAGGTTCAAGTTATGCCCAATCTCATGCATCAAAAGAGAAGACGAGTGGCACCACTCATCATCAAAGACTGACAACCAATGATTGATATAGGCATATGCAATTCCCTCTCCTGGTCTAGCCGCAACATATGTACTAGGGGGTAGACAGTAGATTATGAAATCAGCATTAAGTATGTCCGATGAAAGTGCGGCAGTGATTGAGTTTCTCATGTAGGCATCTCCTTGTGTAGTACTAACCGATGGAAGATCGATTGTATAGACTCCTTGTATACCTTGTGTACGAAATGGAACAAGGGTCATCTTACCGAAACTACATGCTTTCATTTGTGAAGCAAGGCTGAGAGTACCAACTTCATTGCTAAAGAGGCTATTATAGAGTGTCTTTTCATCGGCTGTCGTAATAGCATCGGATGCAACAACTCGAATACCAAGTACAGTCTTCTCGCCTACATTGCTATTCTGTAGCCTATTGTCTGTAGAAATAACTAATGGAGTCTTGCCTTTCATATCAATGATCCCACCAAATAAGAAGGCATCACTACCCGTAGGTAAACTAATTTGTGATACACCCGAAATGAGTCCAAGTTTATCATAATCAAAGTCCAAAGGAAGGTTATGTAATTCGAATATAGCCCCCTCTCCTCTACGGACTTCATTTCCATAGTAAGGCTGATCTATCAATCGTTCTTGATTAGGTGGTATGTTTGTAAAACCATCTTTCAATTCAATACACATGACAGGATCATTAGGACGAGGCATTATTAAGAAAGTTCCAATCTCATTAGTAATTGTAATCTTTCCTGACGATTTGTTATCAAATTGGAAATCCTTTTGTGTACCAAAGTTACTTGAATACTCAAATCCAGTAAATATGACCCTTCCATCAAGTTTCATTGTCCAATCACCTTGACCATATTTGCAACATATTCCATCACCCATTAGATCATACCATCTCATGTAATACTTTCCATGGGGTATGCACAATGTACCAATATATCGTGTTTGTTTTTCATATTTCCTACCCTGTGGAGGACCAAAGGCTAATATATTATTATTATTATCACTATCATGTAATGCCCAGCTTGTTTCGTATGGATAATTATCAGTTGTTAGAATTAGGTTCCATAATCCTTCATTTTGTTGACATTTATTGTTAGATGTTTGACGAGTTGAGCTAAGTATAGCTTGATAATTTACATCCATTGCAGCAGATGAGCCCATGATTTGTATATTCACATCGTCTTGATCTTTATCATTTGAATATATCCTTGTAGACACAGCAATTGCAACTAAAACTACCGCTACAAATGATATTGCCGCAATAGAGATGAACTTCTTCTTGTGTCGCTGAGCAAAAGTAGAAGTGCATCGAGGTTCATCATCATGCTTACTGCCACCAACACCATCTTCTACGTCTTCTTCTGGTGATATATCCTTGGTCATATTATCAACACCGGCACCTGCAGAGCCCAACTAATACTCCCTTTCTATTGCAACTACCTAAGTTGGTGCATAAGATTTTTTTATTGTAAAAAATATATTTCTCTTTTCATGACGAACCATAGACTGTCACCAGCCAACAACTATTTGGCTCTGATAAATCTCTTCTACTCTTGCTCTTCCGTGGAACCATTGCACGATTATCCAAGACAACATATAGGACGCCAACACTCTTGAAAGAGGACAACAAAGGGGAAGATACCGATATTATTCCCATGAGCTCAAACGGCTGAGTTTAGTTCGGTCTACCTAGGTATGATTGTAGTGGCTACTTGATAGTTCCTTTAATGCTGAAATATACAATTAAACATCTTTAATAAGTATGAGCGGATCAGAAGAAGAGGAATTTCTACCCGATGATGCGGCAGCAGATGATGATGTCGTTATTGCACAGGAAGAAATAACACAATCACTCAAAAAAATGAACAAGATTGTGAACAATTTAATGGCACGTGCTGATTGTGTACCATTCCGTGAGCCTGTTGATTGGAAGGGTCTTGAGGTGAGTAGTATACATTGTATGGGTTGTTTTATCTTATTATAAATCTCACAATATTCGGCCGTATATCTATTGCAAATCTTATCTATACCTACTCTCATAAACTGACCATCAAATACAAAAACACCCACAACAAAACAGCTGTACGATTATCCAAAGATTATAGCAAAGATGATGGATTTAGGAACCATTAAAAAGAAATTAGAAAAGGGTAAATACAATTCAGCATCCGATGCTGCCTCCGATGTTCGTTTAGTATGGAAGAATTGTATGACATATAATGCCGACGGATCCGACTTTTACAAATTAGCAGATTCCTATAATAAGCGATTTGAGGAACGGTATCAAAAGTTAATTGATGAGTTTGGTGAGGATGTTATTAGTGGTATTAGTAGTGGTTCATCGTCGTCAAATACACAGCAGCGATCAAGTAGTAGGTCGTCTGGAAAGAAATCAAGATCAAATAGCTTTACATCCTCGGGACGCAAAACACCCAATAATAATAATACTGCCGAGGATAATAACTCTCCAGATAAGAGTGTAGTGAATTATGAAGCATTGGGTATCATTCCCTTGGATGTTCGTACCCGATTTGCTGCTAGATTACAACGTCTATCGGGTATGGAATTAGGACATGTCTTACAAACTATTGATATGTCATGTCCCGAGGCATTGGAAGATCCAACACATGATGAATTACGTTTAGATGCGCCAAATATGGTGAAAAGACATCGATATGGTTGGGATGACTTTGATGGTGGGTGTCAAATTGAGATAGATGTTGATGCAATCCCCGCTGAAACATTTTATAAACTTGATGCATATGTCAAGGAGAAGGTACAGGATCGAGGACGAGGACCATGGAGTGATGATTTGACAGAAGCGGCAGAGGCCAGTGGTATCGGCGGTGGTGGTACAGGAGGAAGGGATAAGAAACGAAAGATCAAAAGCATGTAGATAGGGAGAATGATCCATGTTCTCTGCAGTTGTATGAGGGTCTCTATGTAGTATGCTTCTATCTGCCCCTCCGTGAGCATAATATAACGCGATACTAAGTGGAAAGGAATATATTGCACAGTCTTTACAATGTTTGACATTAAACACAAAGCCTATTTACGATTATTTCCTACTAGCTAGCTACTACGACTAAACTTCTATTTCTATACACTTCTCTTCATTTCTCTTACTTGGATACAATTTCCTCACACTGCACTAAACACAACTCATGGAAATTACTACTACTACTGTTCTTTGCTATTGTTATCTTCAATCTCTGTGTACTAGACTATTGTGACTAATATGATACGTCGTGTATGCCATACTCATTCAACCAATACTTATTCCTCTGATATCCGTATCCAATACCAGTAACAGACGTTATATCCGTGATATTGTCATCTATTGATTGATTTCTTTGTGATGATTTCTTTGCAGGGTACTCGATTATAGTACCTTCATGAATTAGTATTGTATCATCATCATCTAGGGGACATGAGCACGATGATGAGCATGCTGTTACTACTGATACTAACTTACGTATACCAGCTAGGATACGTTGTGGTTGTGAACCTGTTGAAGCCGAAGATGATTGTTCTTTATATAATGGATTGTTACCGCTATCATCAGCCACATCGATGGCGGCAATACCGGAGTTATCAAAGGATTGAAACAGTAGTGTATCATCGATGTTGATGTTATCGTTGGTCAAATGCAATTGCAAGGAGCGGAAGGGTGTGTAGTCTGTACTTGCTGATATTGATTGCCTTGTAGTAGTGGACGAATAGCTTGTGATATCATGGTTGACAATATCTGTGTACTCCTTGTCAAAGGATTGAAGCTTCATAGTTGAGTAATTGGTGTCTCTCGGTCTTGGTCCTCGGTGTTTCGATCGACTGAGTGCTGTCGGCAGCGGCAACGGTCTTCTTTTGAACTTGTACTTGAGAATGAGAAGTTAAATTGATATGAATGAAGTGGATGATCTGCAATTATAGTTCGAGACTGCTACAAACTCTTACAAACTGCCGCTAATACCCTTCCTTACTACTAGCGAACAGGAGCATGTCGAAACAAACAAAAAAAACCAACAGAAATAGCATGCCCTCCTTACGAGCTTTCTTGCTAGAGAAGTTTCTATTACAAATTCCCCGATATAGCTAGAAGTTTCTATTTTAAACTTCACCATCAATTCTTAAATTCTTCTAAACTAAAACTAAAACTAAACTCTCTACCATAGAGAGAGAGAGATCATAATACCTACATCAAATATAAAACAACAACAACAACAGGAGGATCATGAGTGAGGATATAATGGCTATAACGTGAGTACATTATGATCTTGTCATCTACCGCGCCGCGGTAATTGCAATTGCAAAAAACACTCACATCTTATGTCCATCAAAAAACTAACCTTTAACCACCTTTATCTACTTTTCAACTTCATATAACATATAATATACGAATAATATAAAATATAATACAGCCCACTGGGTTCAGGTCAAGAAGTAGGACGATCATGTCACCTCCTAACATTCCGTTCCACCACAGTCTTACTAGATTGTGGTATCCACCCCGGCTACGACGGTATGGCGGGCCTACCATTCTTTGATAATGTTGATCCAGAATCAGTCGACGTATTACTAATTACACACTTTCATTTAGACCATGCGGCCAGTTTACCATACTTTACGGAACGGACCGGATTTAAAGGACGGATATTCATGACACACCCTACCAAGGCCGTGATACGATTATTACTTGGTGATTATTTACGTTTAATGACAATGAAACATGCCGGACAAGGTGGTGGAGTGAATCCCGATGATGTATTATACACTGAACAAGAATTACAAAATTGTGTAGACAAGATTGAACTAATCGATTATCATCAAACAATTGATCTAAACTTACCCAGTGGATTAAAGTTTCATGCATTAAATGCAGGACATGTCTTAGGTGCGGCAATGTTTTTTATTGAATTGGGTGGACGGAGTGTATTGTACACAGGTGATTATAGTATGGAGGAAGATCGACATTTAATGGCAGCCGAATTGCCTAAATACCATGCTAGTCCTGATGTGTTAATTGTTGAGAGTACCTATGGTGTACAGGTGCATGCCTCAAGAGCAGAGAGGGAGGCACGTTTCACAGGAACAATTGAACGTATAGTAACCGGAGGCGGCAGATGTTTAATACCCGTATTCGCATTAGGACGTGCACAAGAACTATTACTAGTATTGGATGAATATTGGTCAGAACATAAACATTTACAATCCATACCAATTTATTATGCAAGTAAAATGGCATCAAGAGCATTACGTGTCTATCAGACATATGCCAATATGATGAATGCACGTATTCGATCACAAATGGATTTGGGCAATCCATTCTCATTCAGTCATATACGTAATTTGAAAAGTATTGATGTTAATAACTTTGATGATCGTGGACCAAGTGTTGTATTTGCAAGTCCTGGTATGTTACAAAGTGGAGTTAGTCGTCAATTATTCGATCGATGGGCTACTGACCCCAAGAATGGTGTGTTAATTGCTGGATATGCAGTGGAACATACCTTGGCAAAAGAGATTATGAGTCAACCAAAAGAGGTGGTAACATTGGAGGGTAGGAGACAACCATTGAATTGTTTAGTTGATTATGTTAGTTTCTCGGCACATGTTGATTTTGTACAAAATCGTGATTTTATAACAAGTGTTAATCCACGGAATATTATATTGGTACATGGTGCTAAGGAGGAGATGGGTCGGCTAAAGGGTGCCTTGATGATGCATTATAATAAGTTACCAGAGGTAAGTTTGGATTTGTTTTGGTATGATTAGGGAAGGCGTAGGTCAATGCTCATATCATATGCTCACATTTCCGTCACCACCTCCACTCTACACAACATACACAGAACAAACGACCGACCATTGCAATGCCTCCTAATGAAGTGGAGGTAAAGCTAATCTTTACACGTCGTCGATCTGCCAAGGTTATGGGCAAACTAGCCGAGGCACCAACACCCACTGATGCCGATGATGCTGATATGGAAATCACGGGAGAAGAAGATCAGGGCAAGAAGGATAAGGAAGCAGTTGAACCACGGGAGGGTGAGGCTGTAAGGGGAATACTGGTGACACAACAGAACTCATCCAAGATTGTAGCACCGGAAGATTTATCAACATATACTCCACTACGCGTTGGGTCTGTTTCGTCGAGATTACACGTGCCATTTGTGGGGAAGATTGATACATTGAGACTTTTCTTGAATGAAATGTTTAGGGGTATTGATGAATCAAATGATGGTGACGGTGATGAGGGAGTAGTGACATTTAGTATGCACGGGGGACAGGTGGCTGTAATTGCCGGCAAGACCAAAGGCGTAGCAACAGTGGAATGGGATTGCAGTGCTGTTGGGGATGTTATTGCCGACTCGGTAGTAGCCCTCATCATGCATGCTCAGAGCAGCGCCGCATCCATCAGATTAACATCAAGACCATGTAATCACAGGCAGAAGAAACTTAAGGAAGACGAAGGGGCTGATGATTCAAAGGTGACGACGGAGGAATATCTTCGTGCAGTACACCAGGCATTATCCGATCAATTCTTATCGGTTGAGGCAATGTACGAGGCAAACAAGGGAACATTCGAAATCAAGATTGATGCCAATAACAATGTCAAGAAGGAAGGAGAAGGCGCCGCTGCGGATGATAATGATGGTGCCCTTGTTTGTACCGCAACAGTAGAGTTCGAGGAAGGTCTTGATGGTACGGCAAAGGTCACTGTTGAATCTGAGGATGAAAAGCTTGCAACAAATGTGAGAACATGTTTAACAAACGTGGCGGCGGCGTCGGCAGCAATCCCAATGGTTTAATATTCGTATAGTCTTCTTTCTAATAACTTTAATGAAACATTTAATGATGCGAGGGCAGCCTTCCTCCTCCGGCCCTTCACCCTTGATAATAATATCTACTAATCAAACCAAACATCCAGTCCAACATTTAGAATGTGTCACCTTTTATAATTCGTTGATCAGCATTTTTAACGTCGATTGGACTATTCATTTCCATCCGAGAAGCTAACACAATGCCGTAGCTAGCCAAGCACACCGCAACAAGTAGAAATCCTCCAAGACAAAGCATGAATTTATCACGTGGAACATTTACATTAATTATCTGAGATACGGCACAATCTTTCGTCCCGTTTGCTGCAGCTTTGGGTCTATGTCCCCTCTGTTTAATATTTAGCATGCCAGGCATTCGTGACATTCCTTTTTTACCCGTCATCTTAGCAGTGGTTTCTGAGAATAAAAGAGAAATAAACATCGGGATATTAATCAATAATGCAGGGTGAAGAAAGTGAGAATATACCAACATACACACAACGCTGCGCTGCTGCACCCCAACTCACCTTAATAAATGAAGGGCAGTATTACAAATTGTCAAGTGATGAGGTGCCAATGACAAGAAAAATAAAGGGTACTTAACTCAGGTATTTACGTACCACTACAATGGAAAAGTTTACTGACGAATACCTCATTCGACAAGCTAGCGATTGACCTTGTTCAATTGGAGAAAGAGACTTAGGAGGACCAAGGAAGCTCGTTACACTTTGCTTTTAGCTATGGTTTCCCATCTCAAAAGGAGCAGATGATTCAGGGTTGGCTCCCCTGAGGAGATAGTGATCTTGGAGAGTACCTCATTTCAAAAGGAGCAGATGATACAACCCTTCAGAATCTTAGCAGGGGATTGAATTGGATGATGAATGAGCTGTAATTTGTAAAGATTTGTATGCGTGGAACCGTAAAGCAATATAGAAATAGACTTAGATAGATTTGATTCAAACATGTATTGCCTACTTTGATCGACTAACAATACCCAAATAATCATAACTACTACGTATTCCAAACTCTACTCTTGTAATCATAACACCCCAATCATGTGTCATCATCTGTTTACCATCTCATTCCAGCAATTGCTTTTGATGCCTGAGTTGCCTTGTCGGACTTTCCTTTATCATATTTTGCTACATACCTTTCCTTGGCAGAGATCTTTCCTCCACCACCATTATCTTCATTCACCAAGGTAACTTTTTCATAACTTACTTGTACCGATTGTTCATATCCATTCCCCTCATTCATAATAATACCAACTACTACCAATCGTTGTCCTTTGTCTTGTAATTTAGCTCTAATACTATCGATTGATTTGGATAATACCTTGGCATGATCTCTACTGATACGACCGATTGTTTTGTGTTGTTTGTTCACTACCTTGATTGCATTTGAATCATATTGCTGTACATAATAATAGAATGAACCAATGTAAAGATTTAAAAGTGCATTAGATTTTATAAATTGAACAAGTCTGTAATTGTGAACTATGACCTCGATCTACTTACATTCTCAGGTTCCCTAACTAGCGTTACTTTCTCCCCAACTGATGCACTAACCTCGGCATATTTCAATCCAGTAATTGTAAATGGTGCGGATTTCTTATCATCATTTGAAGTAGCCTTTGACTTTTGTTTCTTAGATTGTTGTTGTTGTACATCATCAGATGAACCATCATCACAAAGATTGATACTTCGCTTTTGTAATCCTCCCAACTTGGTGGCTGCGGTATGCATCAAGATATTAATAACTTTTTTCATATATTTATAATCCATAACACATATATAACACTCACCATCACCATCAACATTCAAATAATCAGATGGAAAGTTGGCCCTCTTCTGATCCTCACTCATAAATCTCTTTTGATCTTCAATCCTCAAATCACGGAATCCCCAGAGTTGTGTTAAATCTTTACGATTAGTATAACACTCGGCATGTGTATATTTGTTGATATATCCCGATGATCGACTACCAAGTTATTAAAGTTAGTATACATGTAAATATACATGGTGCATGTGCATGAAGTATATAAAAATTAACACAAATGTGAACACTCTTACCTAACTGGTGCACCCTTGCTGACGACGCGCACCGCGCCTGATTGGATCTTGCCACGGCATTTCTGACAAGAGGCACGTCCATTGGGACTGTATTCAATGCTGACCATGGTTATTAATAAGAAGAACTGAGTATATATATTGAAGAGTTGGTAAAGGTGCACCATATTTTAAGTCGGGTCACCTAAACCTTTTTAGGTGAGTCTCTTTCTTAGGGCGTCACGGGGCACACTTCATGTGAACTTGAGAACTCCTCACATCACACTTTCTAAGCTCTCCTCTCTTAGTTATCGAGTGAAGATATAATAAAGCAACCTAACGATGAAATCATATAGACTAATTGGCATCCTCTGGCTAGCGGTAGTTCAGGCATTTACAACTACAACAACTACTACTACGACTTATGACACAAAGACAAGACTACTGCCACTGCAAAGAAGAGCAAACATACAATCTCAATTAGCTCGTATTAGTAAACCACTATTCTTACATGTTGACAATCTACATCCACATAGAGATAGTGTAGTTCGTCTTGAGGATGATATCCCAATTGATCATGACGTTCTAGATAAGAACAAAATGCTACATAAATTGACAAATCATGTTGCTCCGATAGTCCTTGCAACATATCTCATTGGTCATTACTTGAGTAGATATCATACAACCTTAGTTGACGGCGGAGTTAATGTTGATGCTGATCCTCAGTTTGGTGGGATGCTTTTAATCGGGGCTGGCCTGTTAATGATGAAGTGGAGTATTGATCAGTCGATTCTCTCTCCGGTATAAGCTGGACAAGAAACCCATATACGAAGACTTTGGATTTGGATGATTGGTATTAAGCTGATGGTACTATAAGGTAGACATGTAATGATACGATAGGACGTGTACTTTAAGAGTCTCTACACATACTACTGATCTACTTCTGATTCTTCATCCCTGGCAAAGGAATGGCAGGCGTTGTAAACAAAAAGTCCTCTCTCATGCCAGCCACTTTTTCTTCTCCTCCCTCATCATTACTTTCATCTTCCTTCTTTACAACATCACCCCTGTATATTGCATAAGCTGTAATACTTTTAGTTTCACCCGGTAAAATGTGGAAAGTACACTCTCCGTCATTTGATACAGGAGGTGCCGCGGCCTTCTCTTCTTCACTTTTATGTGGCATACTCTCCTCATCACTACTGTTACCACCACTCTCCTCTTTACTCTTTGTGAATGAATCAAATCCCAATAATCTACCATTCTGATCTTTAATATATGCCACCTCGATTGGCTGACCATTAGTTGGATTGGACAATTGAAACTTGGCATAGGCATTAATAAGATGTGGTTCCTCTGTTGGAACTGCCCTAGCTGATGATGGTGTAGTATTATCAACATTACTCTCATCAGACACAGCCTCAACATGCTCCCTCCAACTTCCCAAATCAATTTCAACACCATGATACTTAATAACATATCCATCTACCTCACCAATTTCTGAATGATCTTTATTATAACACAATCGACGACTATCATGGACTGTATACTCGAGTGGATCAATGTAGTCTTTTTGATAGAAATCATTCGATATTAATGAGTAGATATTTCGATGTTCTTGAATACAGGATATCCATGGTATCATGAACTTATCACATCGTTGTGAAAGTGAGATATCTTCTGTCTGGTCTTTTTCTTGTTGTTGTTGGGCCGAGGGAGTGTCGGTATCTTCTTCATTGCTGTTATCAGTCTCTTCGTCCTCACTCTCCTCTTCATTTTCATCTTCTTCCTCATCGTCGTCCTCGTCATCATCGTCGTCATCATCATCCTCTCCTGGCTTGGTACTCTTGACCATAAAATCATCCCAATCCCCCTCCATTTCTTCTTTTGATACCGATTGCTTCTCTTCTCCATTATTCTCTATACTATCATCTACCCCACTATCCCCGTCCCCTCCAACACTGCCATCTAACTCCTCACTTACTTTACTAGCATCCTTCTCTTTCCTTGCCTTTTCTCGATCCTGTTCAGCACCATGTTCCTTCATACATTTTTCAAATTTTAACCATTGTTTACGACATGGTCCTTGCCGGTTGATTAAACATATTGAGCAGGATGTTTGCTCGTCTTTTGATGGATCATCTCCTTCTTCTTCTTCATTGTTATTGTTATTATTGGTTGTATCCGCACCATCGTTAGTATTGTTGTTAGCAGTATTGGTATCCTCTGAATCATCATCATCTTCCTCAGCAGTTGATAAATTATCCAACTTTGGTGACTTCATTGGTATTTCGGATCCAGCATCCATACCATCTTGAATTATACTGTTTGAACTATTATCTTCTTCAGTTTCATCTGCAAGTCCCTCGGTATTATTATTGGTAGTAGTAGGGGATTCACATAATGTTGAGTTGTTATTATTGGCCATGATTGCAATAGATGATGTGGTTGCAATTGTTGCAGCTAGTATTGCAAAAGAAGACGAACTTGACGTATCATTATTTAGCGTATTGACATGTATTAAAGAAGAGTTACTACCCATCATACGAGCTGTAGCAATCCTCTGTGGTATAGTACAATCAAATGACAGCTGCTGAGATGATGCCAATGAAACACTTCCACATATTGGACGATGGATACCGCTACTGCTCTTCGATAAAGATATTCGGCTGGTAGCATGACGAGCTGCCATTGCAATAAAGTGATAGTTTGGCATGTTTGATGATACAATAGCTTAGGCTCTGTAGTATCAAGCCTTTGCTTAGGACTTAAATTTGTTGTGAAAAAATGAATGATGTGAGGCTCTGAGATTTGGCGATAAGAAACGTCCAAGAGTCCAATTAACAAGAACCTTTAACAACGTTTGTATGCATGCAAACATGGAGGTGTCAAGCCAATGAGCTCATTGCCCAAACACAATATAGTAAAGAAGGATCAATAATATGCCAATATAATCTTATAGTAAAATGCTCCGACCGACGACGATAACTTGCTGCAAAAGGAGTGGTATCCTGATGTCGACAAACAAACATCACAGAGCAATCAATCATGATAGACAAAGAAGTAGATATATACCATCATGTTATAGATATAGAAGCAGTACTTCATCTAGCAATACAACTAAGTCAACAAATACATCAACAGCATCAACAGCATCATCATCTTTAGCAGAAGATACTACTGTTGTACTATCACCAACTGCACGTCAACTTACAATGCACGCCCTTAAATCGGCAATACCAATGATCGGATTCGGTTTTATGGACAACACCATAATGATTCACGCTGGTCATTATGTAGATTGTACACTAGGTGTTACATTTGGTCTATCTACATTAGCCGCTGCTGGTATCGGACAGATCTTTAGTGGTATAGGAGGGGTTATATTTGGTGATGGATTAGATGCTCTGTTTCATAAGATTAGTGGGGGTACGAACATGACTCGAGGACAACGTGCCATGAGAAAGAGTCGTATAGTTGGATTAACAGGAGGTGTTATTGGTGTCACTATTGGTTGTGCATTAGGATTAGTCAACTTGCTATTTGTCGATGAAACTAAAGCAAGCTTGCTTAAATTACAAGCCTTGGAAGACGGACAAGAGTTCGAGTTTGAAGTAGAGGTTGATAATGAGATTCGTCCAGGATATACAACTGTTAGAGTACGAGGTCCAGATGTTGATGGAGTATTGGCAAGTATCACAGCAAGCATAGCAAGTATCGGATGTTCAGTAGTGGAGTTACATGCCGAGAATAGAGCACAAAAAAATCAAGAGAATGGTGAATCAATATTAGAAAAGATTTCCCAATCTCAATCATTACAAAGGAATACCTTGGAAGATGTATTCATTATTAGAGATAGATCAACACAACTTGCTATTGATGATGAAGATTTGGATGAGTTAGCACGGACGGTATTGGCCGCTGCAAGGGATCCCTTGAATAGCCATAGTTTGAAGGGCATAGTAGAGGAACTCCAAGTTGAGAATGATGCATTGGTAGATAGAATTTCAGTATTGGAAGGAATGTTAGAAGATAGACAGATAAAGGTTGTCAAGACGACGGAGAAGCAAGATGCTAGCTAGTATACTAAAGTAGTCAGTGACTAACCTACTTCTATTTATGTCTTGTCTACTCCTAATAATAGCTTTCTATAGCCTCTAACCTCTAGCATTCCACTGACCACCATCATTAGCATCCTTACATGCTGTCAAGGTTTGGCTTGACAGCTAAAAAGATGTTCTTGACGAATTCATTATGTTGGATGATGAGCGGTGCCCTAGGATGAGTATTCAAATCCATTTGACTGGCTGTTGAGGACCATTTGTCTATATCTTCTAATAGTTTATTCACATGGTTTTGCAGCTCTTCTTTTGTGTACGACCAATACTGATTTTGATACTGTTGTTTAGTGGCCTCGTCTCCATTCATAACTGCTTGGTAGTAAATTTGAGCCTCTCCCTCGTTGTTCTTCTTGAGAACATGGTATAATACAACATCAAATACAGCAGGCGATATGTTCCCATCTTTGTAGAAGAGTAAGTCGGAGAAGGAATAGCCCATCTCCTCAATCTCCTTTACCATATGCATAACTTTACAGAAGGTTCCTGGAGAATCTTCCGTTAAGAAACCATAGTTTGCAAACAAAGGCGTAGAGTCATTTGGATCGCCGTAGCTGATCGATAAAGGACTTCCTGCTGGTATATCTACCAATGCAATAGCATAACAATCCTGTCCATCAAATGTAATTTGGCAATTTGGTTCACTTGAATGATTTAACATGTCTACCATCGGTGCTATGATACGCTCTCCATTCATATCTATTGATCTTGTTATTGCAATATTGTACGCCCATTTTAATATGTCTCCATCATTTAATATTGTTTCACTAAATGGTGCAGCTGAAGGGCCACCTAATGGTCTTACAGCCTTTTGAAAGTTGAGTAGGTTGGTTCTGTCAGCCATTGCACAGTACGCGGCGTATGGTGGAAGACAGTCAAAGCAATCATACGTCATCGATGCGCCGTTGTTATATGTTCTTGGTAAACTATTCAACCAATTGTACCAATATGAATCACTTCCTTTTTCATACTCTGCAATTATCTTATAAAATATACGAAATAATGGTAACTTATCAACTAATCCAGCCGCTGTTAATTGACTTTCAACTGTTGCTAATGATGGGAACTCATTATATGTTTTTGTAGATGATATTATCATTTCGTTTGGAGTATATATTACTGGCGATCCCTGTAGTATATCAGTTTGTGTTATTGGAAAGTAATCAATAACGCCGTCATAGGTTGTTAATTGCACTCCATCACTTTGTTGTATGCCACAATTAGTTGCCCACTCCTGTATACAATACAGATTAAGGACAGTAATAGAGAACATGAGATGGATCCTCTTCGTATCAATCGTACACCCTCTTCATATATGTCGGTGCACAACATATTATATTATAATATCAAAACTTATAAACTTACCGCCATTGAATACACATCA
>Ga0214478_100587_pt1 | contig 20935 bp, 18 predicted proteins | sample M1_20Mar14CPVII9_2_FD_178001 | JGI IMG/M metagenome (GOLD analysis project Ga0214478, IMG submission 178001) | Marine eukaryotic communities from Monterey Bay, California, United States - M1_20Mar14CPVII9sort6BwellD7 | ecosystem: Environmental > Aquatic > Marine > Unclassified | place: USA...
AATAGAGCAGGTGGAGGAGGTGCCAACGCAGCAGGCGGAGGCAACGGAGGAAATCAGAATGAACACGTAGAATTTACAGTAAAGGCCGAGGAAGATTTATATTTAACTGGTTCAGAAAATACCATCCGTCGTGTAACAGCCGATACTAATTACTCATGTTTAATGTTGAAGACACAACGTTTCTCATCATTATTTCGTCATTATGCTAAATATCATGGTTTGCGGAAGGATGATTTAGAGTATTACTTTGTTCATCCGTAAGTTTGTTGCCAATTTATTTAGTTAATGTTTCTTAATGTCACTTCACATTCATATTCAACTAATATCAATGCACAATTAACTCACATTAATTGATTTATTTCCTCTTATATTATTATACAGACTAGAAAATGAAGACACACCCGAATCAGTACAATTACAACGTGGTGATATTATCATGGTACGTAAGAAACGTAAACCAGATCCACCCGAACCAGCCGCAGATGATACAGAATTCTTTAAAGATATGAAAGAATTATTGGACGATGAAGAACATATGGATACATTGTTCATGGTGCATCGTAGTCCACCTCCGGGACAAACGCCTGGCAAGAAGAAAATCAAGTTGGAAGAGGGAAGTAATACAACAGATGATAGCAATGCCGACTTAGTTGAAATAAGGGCACATAAATGTATTTTAACTGCACGTGCAGACTACTTCAAGGCATTATTTCGAAAGAATGCAGGAGAGAATGCAGCCGGGAAACGTGTTGGTACATTCCGTGAATCGACAGAGTGTGTTATCCGTGTAGAACCAATCTTCACACCCAAAATTATTAGACTCATGTTGGAATTCCTGTACACGAATAGGATTGAATGCTTACAGGTATCAACCAAGTTGGGTAGTACTACGTCCCATTCTGTTACCACTGATGAGTTATTAAGTTTATTACATTTGGCAGATATGTGGCAATTACGTGATTTGAAGAGGTTGACGGAGCATGAACTCATTCGTAGTCATATGAAGATCAATACCGTTGCACGTATGTATTGTGCCACTGACGATTTCGCCGCCAAACGTTTATCAAAGAGTTGTTTGGAATTTATTATGGATAATTACCGTGAGGTAACAGGCAGTGTGGCATTCCAAGAGGAGATGAAACATTACCCAGGATTGTGCATTCCTGTGTTGAAGGCCGCGGCTGATTTGATTCCAGAACAACCTGCCACGAAGAAACAGAGAACTAGTGGGGCAAGTGATTTAGGTAAGCCAGACACGGTTGGATCATCCCCAATACAAGATAACGACCTTTAGAAGCAGTGGAATGAGTCGGATAAGTACGGTGATGATTTGATAGTTAGTGCACTTGGTTTTTTGGGGCGTGTTGAGGGGTAACTCAACTTCGGGGATATTGAGAGCTGGCTATACATAGACCTACTAATAGGTTGCCGGCATCAAAGTAAATTAGGTTTGAGTATACATCGAGTTCTACTTCTTATAAAACCTGGTTCTACTGCTGTCTACACCGTGTTATTGATTGTCATCTTATCAGAGGCACTGCTCTGTGATTTTTATGTGATATGTGTTCACACACAGAAAATTGTTACTGACTCATTATTAGTGCACCGACCACCATTATCGTAGATCGTTTATGTAGATATATCCCTGCTATATTGATCTCATGCTGAAGAAGATAAATACATAAACAGAGGGTTGCAATATCTGTTAGCCGAAGAAGCCCGGGGGAGCCGTTTCGTGAAAGGAAAATAGAACACACATACCAAATTAATATACCAACACACTGAACACAAGTCATGTTCACTGCAATATCACCACTTGTCCGCCGTGGTAGCAAAGTTTTATTGGCGAGTGGTACTGCAACTTGTATTGGAATTACTGGGCATAAACATATAACTTCTACAGAGTGCTCTCCGGTTGTATATAATAATAGCAGTGATATTAAGATATCGAAGAGTAATGTCGGTAATTTCGAATTAGTCTTTCCCACGATGGAGGCGTTACTACGTGCTTCCCGATTGATTACATGTGCTGCAACTATGGCCGTAGATTACCAAATAAATAATTCAATCATGAAACAATATTCATATATTAGTGAGGTGTACTCATGGATATTTCCTGACAATAACAATACTATTAGTGAAGAGAAACTTAGCAAGCAAACAGAATTAGAAGAGAAGATTGCAGTATTACAAAAGGATTTGGATAGAATACAAAATGAGTACACTAAATCTCCAACTAATAAAGATGAGAAGTATACGGGTTCGGCGGATATCAAAGAACATACCAAGTCTAAAAGTCAGCAGAAAGAAGAAATGATGAAAATTGCAAATCAAATTGCAGAGGAAGAGTTGGATTCAAATATAGATACTAATGTGTTACATGAAAGGAATGCTCAAAGACTTCTGCAACTATTTCGAGCAAATCAGGGAGTGTATATAAAGGTTGGACAGCATCTGGCCAACTTAGATCTGCTTATTCCAGAAGAATACATACATACCCTGTCAAGTTTGTTTGATGATGCTCCTGTGTCTTCATTTCAAGATGTTTGTCAAGTTGTAAAGGAAGAATTAGGTGCACATCCTAACCAGCTGTTTTCTGACTTTTCTGAAACTCCACTAGCTTCAGCTTCTCTTGCTCAAGTGCATACAGCTACATGTAAACAGACAGGCAAGAAATTGGCAATTAAAATACAACATAAAGGATTGAAAGAAACTAGTAACGGGGATCTATTTGCATGCAGCACTGTGGTAGGCATCGCCGAACAACTGTTTGAACAGTTCAATTTCGGTTGGATATGTGAGGAATTGACACCTCAATTGCCCAAAGAGCTAGACTTTACAAATGAAGGGAGGAATGCAGAAGCGGCATCCTCTCATCTAGAAAGTACTGGGCTCGATTGTGTAATCCCGAAAATCTTGTGGCCCTTTACTAGTGAGAGAGTACTTACAATGGAGTTTGAAGAAGGTTTCAAGGCAACCGATGTTGAAAGTATTGACAAGGCTGGCATTTGTAGAAGAGATGTTGCAAAGCTAATTTCATCTGTATTCAACTCTCAGATATTCGGAAGCTCATTCGTGCACTGTGATCCTCACGAGGCTAACGTACTATTGAGAGAGCACCCAACAAAGAAGGGCATGCCTCAGATTGTACTAGTTGATCATGGACTCTACAAACGGCTTGATAAAGACTTTACTGACGCATACGCTAGACTTTGGAAGGGTATAGTAGTAGCCAATATCCCTGAGATCAAATCAGCTTGTGAACAACTCGGTGTACATGAGATGTATCCACTTCTGTCATCCATGTTGACTTCTAGACCATTTGATGAGGTTGTTGAGAGATCGCAGTCGGGATCGTTCGATGCATCAAATGGTGGCGGTGATAAACATGTAATCAGAGGATATGCTCAGAGGTACATCAAAGAGATAATTGACATGTTGGACATCGTGCCAAGACAAATGCTACTTATATTTAAAATGAATGATTGCTTGAGGCATGTCGATATGGCTTTAGGCTCGCCCGTAAACAACCTAGTGGTTGCAGGGAGATACGCCTCCGCTCGAGTTTATGAAAGCGACAAACAATCTGGTGGAGGCTTCATATCTTTGCTACGAAGTTGGATGAGTTATATTAATGTTATATTACGAATTAACATGTATGAGATCGGTACTAGATTGTATATCAACAACTAAAACTCAGTTACTATCAACATTACAAACTACTCAGTTTGTACTTTCCTCTTTGATCCAGTAAACATATCCTCGGGCTTGACTTTCTCAAGCGACTCGAGTCTTCCGTCAATATCAATAACTTCCTTCTTACCGACAACATCGAGCAAAGCTAATGTCTTGCTGAGTTGCATCATGTGTGCATGGTTAATCTCTGCATACTCACTTTCGAAAACGACACTCTTCTTTAGCAACGGGTATGCATCTCTATAAGCTCTGAGAAGAACTTCATCCATTAGCATTAATAATGATTCTCCTGATGCATCATGTGTCTGTTGAGCTTCTTTGAGTTTTCCTTCATTCCTCTCAAGCTTTTCTTCTTGCTTTGGTTTTAGAGGCCTTCCCCTTTCTTTCATTCTTTCCTCCTCGGCAAGCAGCGATTCCATCTTCTTTGAATAGTGATTTAACTCCTTCCTTTGCTTTGAGTATTGAGTATACGACGAGATAACTCGTGTACTTACAATATGCTCCCAGTTTACCACATACTTTACAATGTCCTTATTCTCCTCCAATTTTGTGTTTTTATCCTTGTATGCCGCTTTGTGAATATCAAAGTAAGAATCACTATCTCCTACAATGGCTGGTGATGTGACCGGGGAGAGTACCTTTCTATTTGGTCGTTCTGGAGTAGCTTTTAAAGCAAGCACTTCTCCATCAGCGCTGATATTAAGAAACTCGTCAGTCTCTTCTTGTGCGTCACTATTGCTCATGTTTGATGTATTGTCAATCTCCTTATCACCATTCAGTTCTGTTTGGTCTCCGTCGATATCAGGGAATGCTGTATCTTCATTGGACTCATCTTTATTTGCTGTGTCTTTATCGATAATCTTCTCAACCCCATGCTCGATAGCTATTCCCATTTCTTTAATATCGTCAATCACCTTCTCTGCCAATGTTTCTTTATCACCAGCAGCATCATCGGCTACTTTCTCTTCCTCCTTCTTTTCATCCTTCTCAACAGCTGGCTTGGTACTCTGTGTAACATCGCCCATACTATCGTCATCGTCATCAACTATGACTACATTTACATGATCTTCTCCTCGAGTTTGAGATTCATTATTGTTATTTTCAATTCCTTTGCCATCTTCATCGTCGGGACATGATCCATCATCATCAAATGGGTTGGTTGATGGAGGATCACGTACTTTACACGCCTCGAGTAAGCATTTAACGGCATCCTTTTCTGATGGAGGGTCTTCGGGATTGCTCTTATCCTCATTGTCTACCACTGCTTCATCGGCATTATTGAGCTCATCACTTGTTGAATTAGCAACTATTGAAGTTTTCATTGATGCTTTTAATCCTTCTGGTTCTTTATCATGAATCTGACTTGATAACCCAATATTCTTTTCACCATCTGGATCGATACCCTTATCACCTACGAATGCACTTTCTTCAAATGAAGCCGATCTATTCTTTACCAACGATAGAGGAGGAGCGGATGGATCAGGCCCATTATTACCAGAGAGAGATGCAACATTACCTTCTGTGTTTGTACTTTGACCTCCGGGGGTGACTATGGACGATAGTGGAGTATTGGCAAACATTTCGTTGTAACACTTTGCGGTCTGTATATTATAATTACATTGAATGATATAAAGTGAGTGAGATGGTATAACATATATGATGATAAAGTGAGTAAGAATTGGTATAACATATATGATGCCATCTAAATGTTCTGTATTCATCTACTTACATAGAGACCATTCTCGTTCAAAGATTCCATTAATTGACCTTTAGTTTTGTCTGTTTTCAAGTACAGATTAGAAAGAAATTGGTTGTTAATATATATGCAGTTACATGATTTCCTCATATCAAATATATGAACCAGTATAAAGGCATTGCAAACGACAATATCATTACTTACAAAGCATAACCAAATTTTTCAAGTTTTTATGAAACACAGTAAAATCTTTGTACATTCCTTCAACATTCTGACTAATGGTATTACTATACTCTGCTGTTGGATGTTGTACCTTGTTACCGCCACTGTTAACAAGATTAAGTGGATTCAATGCATTGAGATTGAGATGATGATTGTTCATCTTTTATATATATTTTGTACTACTGTAGTATATCGTTGCGATGACAGCAAAAGATATAACCGGGAAGGTATGTAGATTTATATGAGTCGGTGTTATATAATGTATGTTCTTTACTTGAATCTTGCTGTATTTTACCACAAGAGAGAGATATTATCAGGAGAAGAACAAAGATACGATTTTATAATGGTCGGTGATTAATTGGTATCCTCAAACTTTCACCGCCGCCGCCCGCACCACTGTTGCAACTTCCTATTCAATACTCTTACTATGCCAGCATTTCTATATTATGAGTTGTTGCTATGGATTGTGTCGACGAATAGGGGCTCAACTTCTTACTCGAACTCTTACTCCCTTAGCCATGAGTTAGAAGACCGTTTAGCGATCACAGAAGGCTGGTTTGTGAAAAATTGTCATTTTGTTATCAATGTCGATGGAGTAGAGCCCGCCTACTAAGAGGTATACTTACTTATGATATGCTATTGGCGGTGATAATAGTAGTTTTTAGTAGTACTGAGTTTATTAGACTTATTCACAGAAAATGAGATCTACAACTACAACTACAATACATTGCAAATGCAAAACAAATGAACAGCAATAGAGACGATATTATAAAAGAAGAAGAAAGACAACAACCACTAATACAATAATGAACAAATCATCATTCTTATATTTCCTACTATCATCATCTACAATAATACTACCAACACAGTCTGCAATATGGATAAACGGGCCTGAAGATCGATTCTTCTGCGGGTATAAATGGGATGATGATAATTGTCAATCACGACAACATTGTCCAACCGGTCGATCAGAAGAATGTGAGGGTAATGAAGATGGTATTAAATGTTTTGCAAATACGAACTGTGATACACGATACGGTGATGGTGATTGGTTCGTTTCAGGCGAAACAGTACCAAATCAAAGTCCAGCGGGTGGTAGTAGTAAACCGACATATACAGGAAAATCTCCATTGAAAACTGATCATTATTGGTGTGGTGTTGGATTAGATGATGCAAAGAGTAAATGTGGTGTGCATTGTCCTAAGGGGACTTCTGGTGAATGTCCACAGGGTGAAATTTGCTATCATGAGGTGTAAGTTTAGTATTAGATATGTGTGCATATCATGTGTTTTTATTTTGCATATGGGGTATCCTCTCACATATCATTTCTCTTACCCGGTTTAATATGATTATATTTCTCTTCTACAGTTTGACATGTGATGCTAGAAATGTAGATCCACCAACTGCATCACCTGGATCGCCGTCTAGAGCTCCAATACCGAAAGGTCCTACTCAGATACCAACAGATATGCCGATAGAGCCACCTGATCCACTTCCTTTTCCCAGTACTAATCCAAAAGATCACATGTTCTGTGGAGTTGGACTTGATGATGCTAATACTAGGTGTGAAATTCCATGTCCTACTGCCAAAGAGTGCCCATCGGGTGAAAGTAAGTTATGTTTGCTGGATGAAGATGAATATCACTGATTCCTAACTAATTCACACATTTGACTTTCCTTTCTCTTATCAGTATGCTACTTTGGTACACAATGTGATTCTAGAACATTCGCTCCAACTCCACCCCCATCAAGAAGACCGACTGCTTACCCGTAAGTTATTCATTGTTGTTAGTTTGAAATGATAAATGTACATATTAACTCATCGACTCATTTACGAACACTTTGTCACACTTGATTGTATAGTACTGTCTCACCAACAGAGAACCCAACAGACACGATGCCTCCCTCAGTGAGTCCAACAACTTCACACATGCCAACGGCGCCGCCATCAGAACAAATACCAACAAAGGTAAGAAAAGGAGTATCTTATGGTTAGTCTTTTTGCACTGTCACTGACCACCTCTCATCTATATACTTGCAATAGAGTCCAACACCATCTCCGACCAATAGACCGACTTTTCAGCCAATGCCATCACTGGTAAATAGCTTTTATTGTGGAATAGACTGGAAGGATGCAATGTGAGTATTGTGATAAGTCAACAACAAATGTGATTCTTGTATACCATATTACTCAACTCTTCCCCCTCATATTAGTACAAATTGCAAAAGAAAATGCCCTAGTGGAGAATCACCAGAATGTCCATTTGATGAGCATTGTTTTAGTCTAACACCATGTACCGAGGAGAAAGGATACCCAGAAGACTATGGTCTTGTTGATGGGGGAGCAACCGATGTCAGTGGAGACTGTGTACCATTTCAAGTTACCATAGTTGCTGATCATTGGCCAAAAGAAACATCATGGGAGATTATTAATACACAAGTCGAAGATGAAATCATTGCAGAGGGAAGCAGTGATGACTTGGTGCCAGGAGAGCCAGTGCAATTTCTTGAATGTGTGAATAATAAGAATGGCTGCTATGAATTCAGAATCAATGGTAAGTTTGCTCATGAAGCTTGCAATGGCTGGCTCCCTGTTTTGTCTACTTTCAATAACACTTACAATATATTTATTTTGTTTTCCTATAAACAAAGATTCGGGAGGAGATGGAATGTGCTGTGAGCATGGCAATGGAAGCTACAAAATCTCTTATGATGGAGTACAATTGAAGGAAGGGGCTGCGTTCTATGACTCGGAAACAACGCCATTTGGACTATGCGGCAACACTGAACATCCAACGACGAAACCAACATCATCTAATGGAGGCGGTGGTAGCGGAGGCGGTGGAGGAGGAACAGCTGGCGACAAAGCCTATCGATGTATTGCAAATCCTTTAGTCGAATCTGGATATGAGGTATCAAGTGACAAATGTGAGTTATTTGTCGACTGCTTCAATAAGCACATCAGTGTAGGCGACGACTGGTATTGTGGAGATAACGAACAGTGCATTGAAACTCCTTCATGTATGATTGAATTGGAAGAAATTCCAACTATTAATGAAGAAGAAGAAGGAGGAGGGGGAGAAGACTTGATAATTATAGCAGAGCCAACTCCTGAGATTGTACAACTGCCTATTGAAGCAGAGCCAACTCCTGAGATTGTACAACTGCCTATCGAGATCCCTTCGCCTACAACAAATCAGCCAACACCAAAGGTGGTAGTTGACGGCTCTCGTCCAACAGTTTCTAGACCAAAGCCTTCTGGACAGTCCTTTCTGAATACTCAAAACAAGCCCCCAACTCCGATGCCAACTAAAGCATCTGATTCTCCAACATTGACTCCAACAACTAATCAGCCAACGATAGGTCCTTGTGGTGGTGCTCCTTGCAATCAAGACGATCACTGCCGAAGTAAATATGGGTTTTGTGGACCAGGCGCTACATATTGTGGTGATGATGCCATTTGGTCAAGTGATTGTATAGGGGAAGAGATTAGTGTTGAAGAAAGCGTTCCTTTAATTACCCCATCGCCTACAACTACTTCTGTGGTTGAATCAATCAAAGAAGAAGCAACTATATCTCCACCAACTGCCTCTTCTTCTACTGTTACAACGCCTCAACCTATACCAACAAAGAAACCGTGGAGTAAACCAGGCGGTGGTAAGCCCTCGGGAGGTGGCAAAGGACCTACAAAGCCTGCACGAACACAAGCACCGATTGCAATAACGAGTAAACCGATTACTCCCGACCCTACCACTTCTGTCATGGATACACCATCTCCTACTAGAGAGCCTGTAACTCCTTTGCCAACATTGAATATTGATACAGATCAACCAACACAACGAACTACATTCAAACTAGCAACTCCAAACCCAGTAAAATCATCAACATTAACCCCAACATCTAAGCCTTTTAAAGCCGAGTCAAATGATATCGTTGAGGAGGTGGATAGCGAATCTTCCGTTACTAAGACTGACAACATAGAAGATTCCAATCAAGAACCAATAAATACAGACAATTGGACTCCAGCTAATGAATACGACTGCACAGGTGAGCCCTGTCCAATTTCTACTCATTGTAGAAGTAGATATAGCTCGTGTGGACCTGGGTTCATATACTGCAATGTCTATAGCATATGGAAGAACACTTGTCCGCCTCCTGGTACAAGACCATCAAGAACTCCCACCCCAAAGCCGACTAGAGAACAGGTACCATCAGCTTCACCTATCAAGTCTACGATATTTACCATCCCGGCAGGTGTATCAAAGCCAACTCTTCCTCCGCTTCCTAAGCCATCCTTACCAACAATTACAGAGACAATACCTGTCGTGCTTCCAAGCTCGTCTACTTTAATTTCAGGTATAAGTACTACAGACTCGGACGACGAATCGATGGATGAGGTCGAGGCAATCTTTCTCGGTAAAGAAGAGACAAGCACTGATGAGGACAAGAAAGAGAGTGTTATTGAAAAACCATCGAGTGCTTCCTACTTTGAGAGTCCAACTTATTTCGAAGAGTGGATGAGAAATGGAACAGAAATAACATGTATCTTGAGTTGGAGAATATATATCATCTCAGCCATTGCATTACTTGCATTATTATAAACACATAAAATATATAAATATATCTAATATATAGGCACATATAAATCAGTACTTCAACAATAATCTTTCTACTAACTATATTTTGCATGGGTCTTAAATAATGTAATACACACACCTCTACTTCCCCTTTTAGTATATCTCAATAGTCGTGTTCGATAGTTGCATGTGCATATCCTAAACTAAAGTTAAAATCAATACACAACAAAATCTACACACCATCTGGTAAGAGTGTATCCTACTTCTCTATTTCTCATACGCACCAACAAATTCCACCACACCCAATTTACTATTCATCCTACTCTTCTTAATCTGTCGTAATTGTTTCTTATTCATACTCTTCATAGTTGTACCCAACTTCTTAACATTCAATTGTTGCATACTCTTCTTGGCATTATTATATTCATTTTCGATACGTCGTTTTTCATTCTCTAAACGACGTTCACGCTTGAGACGCTTGGCTTCTATACGTTCAGTTGTTAATGTTGATTGTGCTTCTTTAATTTCATTATTTAAGTGACGTATTTCTTGTTTCTTTGCCCATGATTTAGATTTGTTATTTGCTTTATTTTTTGTTATTAATGATGATGCACGTTTTTGTGCGCGTCTTTTCCATTTTCTCCCTGAAACATTACGTCCTTTAACACTATGTAATGATAAATCTTTATCGGACTTTGGATCAAGTATATTACCCGGTAGGTATGAGTTGGGTGCTGTAATTGGATCCTCTGTTCGTGGCATTTTAATAATAATATGTTGTGATATATAATGTGTCGTATGTCAGTATTGTTATATGTCGGAGATAAAGCAGCCGCCGGAAAAGAAGTGGGGATATGTTGCTAATTATATATATGAATTGTACTATTGCAACGCTTAGTAATATTCCTGTGGATATATCTCTATTATGGTAGTCTACTATCTGCATGCTTTTGTTGTTCTATTTTGGTATCCTTGCAGCTAATCCCTGAATTTGAATGGCTGAGAATGCACCCAATTGATTTCCCATCGAACATATCATGTCCATTTCCCACATCGACAACTAAACCAACACCCGCCTATGGTACTTATCATAAGTGAAATCATGTCAAGACTATTCACACGCAATCCTCTTCAGTGGTATACTCAGATGCTTGATACCCATCCCATTGCAACAAAAGTTATAACATCTGGATTGATAAGCGGATCGGGTGACCTTTTATGTCAATATCTAAGCTCTACAGAGAATAATGAAATAGAAGACGAGAAACAACACAATAACTCTTATGATTGGAGAAGAACAATCAACTTTACAATACTAGGCGGTGCTTTAGTAGCACCGACTGTACATGTTTGGTATGGATATTTAATGTCAAGTATACCTGGATCAAGTATTACTGCAATTGGTAAAAGATTGTTCATGGATCAAGGTTTATTTGCTCCACTGTTCCTTCCTACATTTGTAAGTTGTCTTACAGGATTGGAACATATCAATGTAGATAGCAATGACGATACAACTTTGCAAAGCAAAAACAACAACAGCAATAATGATAATGATCTAATCTCTCATATATCAAATAGATTACGAAATGATGTACCCGATGCAATAGTAGTTGGATGGAAGATATGGATACCAAGCATGACTATTATGTTTGCTTTCATTCCGGGAAAGTTTCAAGTTCTCTACTCGAACTGCATTGGCTTTGTATGGAATGCTTACTTAAGTTGGAGAACACATGAGGGCGAAAAAGAGTGAAGCATGTCTCACACGGAGAAATCAATGCATAGAATTATACTATCTACATAACATCATAAAGAGCAAGCTACAAGTCGTACAAGTGCTCATGTTTATATACCTAGTATATATGATCATATCATATCATTATTATTCATCTTTAATACTATCCACATTATTACCATCATGCCGTATAAATACATCACATACATCCACCAAAGGATACTTCTGTTTCAAATATGGCCAATGGACTATAAATCTATCAACAATAGGGTATACTAACTTACCAGATAATGATAATGTTTGTACTCTACATAATGATTCAACAAATATAATCTTACAACTTCTTTTATTACTACTTCTGAATGATAATATTCGATGGAGAAATAGAGAATATATGACAGGTATACATGTACCAGGACCATTCGTTAATAATAACTCTGGTTGTACCTTATTTAGTAATATAAGTGTTTGTAGGAAGGAGTGTATTGTTGTTAAGATTGATGTATAGTATGATTGATGTACCTCTCTTGCTCTTGGTAATCGATATACTGATGCTACTGTTGATTGTTTTGATGAATCTATTGATGATGAATGATTAGATGATTTCTCAATTGGATATCTCCCTATCCATCTACTACTACTACTTCTCTTCTGCTTATTCTCATCATTGCTATCATCGCCGCCATCGTCTTCCTCCTCTTTTATATACTTTTGCAATCGTTCAATAGAAGTAGTATCACTCTCAGCAAGTACATATACAACCGGTGTGTATGTACATGGATCTAATTCTTGTAATAAACGTATCATTTCAGTAGTATGTCCACCTGATCCTAGTATTATCATTGTTTTAACTTGTTGTTGTTTCTTATTGTCGATGTTGTCTTTATTGGAATCGGATGTCGTTTGCAATATATTGATATCACGACGACGATCATTTTGAATAGATCGAATAACAAATACAAGTCTTATAAGTATTGTTGTAGCTATGATTAACAATACAGTTGCAACCGCTGAAGTTGAGAGATAGACATTGTACATAGACATAATCATATTATATTCAATGACGATAATTTTGATGTTGTGATTGATGTCAGATATCAATTATCATAAGAGATCTTGATAACTACTCAATGTCATCTCCCCCACTCAACCTAACGTAGCTCGACCTTTTTATACTATTACTTGGTTTACAGTATCAGTGTGTTCAATAATATATCGTAGCGCCACACACCACTGCAGACTGCACATACATGTAGCCGCACAAAAGTAAAGATACGACGGTTATCCTATTTTTATCCCACGCACAAAAGCAGAGACACCAATAAAATCACCGATTCAATCTGCCGCCGCATATCAATATCATACCCCTGAGTAAATCGCTATGACCAAGGAGAGATGAGTTTGTTAGTTTGTTGATCAATTACATTTCGAGTGTTTGAGAGAGAGTCACAAATGATTCGTAAATCAATATCAATAACAAATCGAAAATATGCAACATTTACATCATCACATTGTTATAGACGACTAAGCCGTGCTAAAACATCATCTAGAAGCGGCGGTAGTAGTTACAGTGGCAGTAGTGGTATACCAACATCATTCTTTAGTACCAATCCATCCTACGATGATATCGAAGATGATGATGATTTAGATAATGATGCAGAAACTACGACATGGATTAAACGCTCACCTGGTATTAACAACCTATCTGCTACGCATTATACCAGTAGTAACAATAATAGTGGTGGTAATAGTTATTATCAGTATGAAGTTAGTCGACCACCACCACCGCCATCATCGCGACAGGGTCTCAATAGTTATACAGCAGATAGAAAACAGTATGCAAATGATGTAGAAGAGGATGGATCATTACTCAATCTATTAAACAATGATACTACAAATCAACACCAACCTAGAATTGACTTACAAAGAGATAGATATAATAGAATCGAAGAAGAAGAGGAGGGATCATTACTCAATTTGTTAAGTACAAGTCAATCAAACTCAACCTCTACCTATACTACACCAATTAGTCCACGACATTATATGCCTCAATCAAATAAGAATGAAGAAGATAATGAGCATACAAAGATTAATTCATTGTTAGGATTATTAGGTGGTAAGACATCAATAGACGATGGGGTAATAGATAATGATATTAATAGAAAGGAAGGAGGGGAAGGATCCTTGTTAAATCTATTGGGCAATGTGTCTGAAGACGAAAGTGCGATAGACGATGAATCATTGTTATATCCAACCTTAAATGGATATCATCAACAACAAATAGAAGAAGACAATTCATCAATGTTGGACTTACTTGCATCCCCTCCCTCCACTACCTCCTCAACCAACACACAAAAATGTTACAAACATTTACAATCACTCCAACTACAATTAGAAATAGAATCACTAACTCAATCAACTACAAAACAGTTAGAAATATATAATTCAGCACGTGATCGATCCGACTACAATACTATACCTGTCGTGAAACGGGCGTTGGATAATTGGTATAAAGAATTAAATGAGATTATTGAGATTGAACAATGGTTATATTTAAATGGTGATAATAATACTATGAGTGATGTTGGTTTGTTAAATACTGATGATAACGATGATGATACTTATGATAATGATGAGGAGGAGACACAAACAACAAAGCAAAGAAAAGTACGAGATAGATCAATCTACGGTCCACTATTATGTCTCCTTCCATCACGTAAATTATCAGTAATAGTAGCCAACTCTGTCTTATCAGCAAGTTTAAGTGATAAACATGGGTATATAAAGGTAGTACAATTGGCTATATTAATTTCCAATGCTATTGAAATGGAAGTGAATGTTAGTAGAGCATTACGGGTTAAAGCTAAAGAACGTAAGATTGCCTTGGTTGGTGATGAGGAGGGTGGAATGTTGTTGGGGGATGAAGAGGATGATACTCCATTGAATATTGATCATCGTACCATTGACAGTGCATCCAAAAAACGAGTTAGTATAAAACCATTCAATATGAATGAAGAAGACGAAGTACAATCAGACAAGAAGGCCGAGCAAGGAGAAGGAATTATCATTGATAATTACATATACACAGCAACACACTTGCAAAGATTTTTAGATGAGTTACCAGGAAATAGTAACAATACTGACAATGGTGGTGGTGGTAATCAAAAGTCATTAAAGAATATAGGACAAATCCGTCCCGAAAAAGTTCGTAGACGATGTAAGGAGATATTACTAGCGGAAGGGTTTGACATGAAGGATATTAGAGAAGAAGATGAGGATGATAATTACTCAACAAGAAAGGAAAATATAAATGATTTTGTTGAATGGGATCCAGTTCAGAAGGTTAAACTTGGTTGTGCACTAATACAATTACTACTTGACAATGCAACATTTACTAAACCAATAAAAGATGGCAAGCAGCAGCGACATGGACAACACACCGAGCCAGCATTTCAATACAAACGTAAAATGATGGGAAATAAGAATGGCAAGGCACATGGTGTTATTGAGATACATCCAGAACTACACAGTATAGCCGTGAATGAAGAGTTTACAAGCACGTCAATGTATATCTCGCCAAGCTTGGCAAACTCTCGTGTCCAGCCCATGGTTGTGCCGCCGAATGATTGGTTGGGTGTGAATGATGGTGGGTATGAAACTATCAAGGTACCGTTTATGAGAACTAGACATTGTAAGACACAAAAGGTGAGAGATATTATGTGTATTGAGTGTGTATAGTGTGTATTTATTATTATTGTTCAGGAGCTATGGTCTCACTCAACATATTCTTATATTCTATACACTACCCTCAGGACTCAATTCATAGAGCAGACTTATCAAAGGTAATGGAAGGACTTAATGCTCTTGGGAAGATTCCATGGAAGATCAACAAGACAGTACTAGACGCGGCATGGAAGTGCTGGGATGATGGTATAGTATTAGGCGACATACCGGCCCAAGTTGACTTCGAGGTACCTCCACTACCACCCAAGATGGAATACAAGGATTATAAAACACTAGGTGACTTGGAGAAGGAAAGTTCATTGGCGGAATATCGAAAGTACCGTGAACAACTATCAAGACATAACCGATTCAAACAGAAGAATATGGATTTACATTCATTACGATGTTCGGCTATGCTCAAACTTAACCAGGCGACAAAGTTTCAAGACTATGAAGAGATTTTCTTCCCATACAATGTTGACTTTCGTGGTCGAGCATATCCCGTTACGCCACATCTATCCATTGTTGGGTCAGATTTGTGTCGAGCTTTGCTAATGTTTTCAGATGCAAAGCCATTGGGAAAGAATGGTCTCTATTGGTTGAAGGTACATCTTGCAAATCTCGCCGGGGCTGATAAGATGTCATTTGATGGACGTGCTCAATTCTCGGAAGACAATATGGACAACATACGAGCTGCAGTCGATGATCCCTTTGGAGATAATAATTGGTGGCAAAAGTTTGACGATCCATTTCAAGGCCTTGCTACATGTCATGAGATTGTGAATGCCATTGACTCGGGTGATCCTGAGAACTACATGTGCAACCTTCCAGTTCATATGGATGGATCTTGCAATGGGTTACAACATTATGCTGCTTTAGGCAGAGATAAAGGTGGCGGTAAGGCTGTCAACCTATGTATTGCCGACAAACCCCAGGATGTTTACATTGGTGTGATGCATGAAGTAGTGAAGCGTGTAGCGGCTGATGCTGCCCAAATGATACCCTTCGATGAAAACAAGAAAGATCTAACCACATCAGAAAAGGATCTGCTAAAGAAGATCAAATCGGCTAGACTTGTTAATGGTTTGATCGATAGAGGTGTAGTAAAGCGTACTGTTATGACATCCGTCTACGGCGTGACCTTTATTGGTGCTAAGAATCAAATTGAAGAGAAGATTGAAGAGAAACTCGAAGAGAAGGGTTTCGATATCCATGAAAAAGAGCCTGAGATAAACACTGCATGTGGCTACCTCGCATCTCTAACAATGGAGGTGATGGGTGAACAGTTTAAAGGAGCTCGTCAGACAATGAATTGGCTTACACAATGTGCCCGTTTGATAGCTGCACAAGGACAACCGGTCGCCTTTGTTTCTCCTATTGGAGTACCTGTGGTTCAACCATACAGACAACGACGACCATTTACAGTTGTTACCTTGCTCCAGCAAGTCACACTAACGAATGATTCTGATGTGCTACCTTTGCATAAAACACGTCAAGTTTCTGCCTTTCCTCCCAACTATGTTCATTCGCTTGACTCGTCACATATGCTTCTAACGGTGAGTAGAGGATGATTGTGTGTCTATCTTGTTTCAACCTCATTTTATGACGACTCATTGTAATATCGCTACTTTCTTTTATAGGCTATTGAGATGCAAAAGAAGGGCCTGCATTTCTCGGCAGTACATGATTCGTATTGGACTCATCCATGTGATATAGAAGAAATGAATGAAGTCCTTCGAGAATCGTTTATAGACTTATACAATCAACCTCTTCTTGAGGATTTGAGACAAACCTGGCAAATGCGTTATCCTTCCATTGATTTCCCAGAAATTCCAGAGGAAGGAGATCTTGATCTAAATGATGTAAGATCTGCTCCTTACTTCTTTCAATAAGTAGAATAAAGTAGAAACAACTACAGGCTAGACAGTATATTTCTATAGACTACCAACTTGCTATTATACTCATTGTTGCATATTACATACTCAAATGAGTATGCCTGCATTATTTGTTACTATGATTATCATGTTATCATTATATGGCTGCCTAGTTTCTGTAATCTTCATCCCCTATAATAGCTGTGATTTCCTGTTCCTTCCTCTTGAATAATATATCTTTCTACTACTACCACTACTGTAAGACGTATCCTCGCTTTGAAGAGAAGTAATATCCGATATATCATCTGCCTTGATATTATCATTGAGAGGTACGCTTAGAACTTGATTTACTCGTGACATTGACGGCTGAGTATCATCATCAGTATCGTCGTCATCGTCATTGCCATCATCTTGGCTAGAACTAGATCCAAACGTCACAGTTGTAGCGACGAGAAGAGTATTAAGATCATTCATACTAACCGTTCGTGATAGAGGAGAGGTATCGCCAAAACATGTTAACAACCAATCAAAACCAAACATTGAATGACTGAAGTATTCATTATTTGTCTCTTTACTTCTTCTCTTCGGAGCAGTATCATTATTGCAAGCCTTTGCTCGGCGCATTCGATCATTGGTTGTCTTCTTCACTACTTCAATTTCTAATGGAGGTGTCGTCGTCGTATCCTTACTCTTCGGCCTTCGATTTCGGAAGTTTCGCATTCGATCTAATATCCCCATCTTTTTTTGTTTCGAAAAGTAGTCAATATATTCCAATGATGATGAGGTGATGTGTTGTAAAATGTTATCCCCTGATACAATTGATCATATGATATATGTATTTAATAGGATGCAACTTTTTATTGCAAGTTATGGACGAGAGCCTTCGAGTATCCACAGCAAACAGCACCGTAAAGGAAATGGATGGTCACTATCCCACAGTTATATCATGCGTTAGAACCGATAGCGGCCACATATCGGCGTTGAGGGGTGTGAGTTGTCGGAGTGAAATTGTGAAATAAGGATACGGTATCTTTTTACAGTTGCATTTTATCCAAAACAATTCATTCATCACAAATACTCAATAGTTAGCCCAATATCATGGCGAATACGAGAGCAACAAGGTCAACGCGCCGATCGGCTACGGCAGGCGTATTACCACAAAAACGTGTAGAAGACGAGGAGCACAACGAGTCTCCGCAGAACAAGAAATCTAAGGCAGCAAAGCGAGAGTCATTATCTCGGTATGTGTTCATATATATGTTATTTTTGTGTTGTTGTGTTGGGATATTATTGATATAGGTACCTTCTAACAACATATCATATTGACTTAATAGAGCCAGGGAATGGGCTGCCGATCGTAAGCGCAAGAACGCTTCCTCACCCGAGAAGACTGCTAAAAAGATTACAAAAAAGGTATCGAATATTAGTGAGGATGATGAAGAACGTGATGTAGTTGAAAATCTACCAACTATTGCAAAGAGGAGCACTCGTCGTCGTGGTAAATCAAAGGTGGTGGCAGCTGCACTTGCCGCTGATAATACCGATGATGAAATTAGCGAGGCTACTCCTTCATTGGATGAAAGTAGTACTGGATCTCGTACTACTCGTAGGACATCAAGGAGGAGCACTTCTACTGCAACCACTGCTGCCCCTAAACCGGTTGCCAGGAAGGCTCCCGTGAAACGTGGAGGTCGTAAAAAGGCGGTTGTACCTCCTGTCGTCGAGGAGAAGGTTGTAACCCCGGAGGTTAAAACCGAAGAAGAGTTTGTGTTTGATGAGAAGAAGGAAGAAGTTGAAGAGGTTAAGGAAGATATTGTGGTTGTTGAGGAAGAGAAGGAGGAGGTTATTGAAAGGTAAGTAATGTGCAGAAGTACCTCATTCTTATGTTTTGTTTAACATCGGTATCTTCTAACTTCTATCATTTGATATAACGTATATCAGTGTACAAGAAGAGACTGCAGTTGAGTCAAAAGTGGTTGCAAAAGAACAAAGTACATCTGTTTTGGCAATCCTATTCTCGCTTACACCAATGTTTGTCCAGTGTCTACTTATTCAGTGGACATTTGCCTTCGCTGTTATCTTAACATTCTTCTTCGACTGGTGGGTTTATAATGGCACCCTTAACGCCATTGATAAAACTGAGGGCGTAGGCCCTGTTACTGAGATCGAAGCCATGATGAACCAAAGAGAATCGTGTGCAATCTATGGTGCTTGGCTTGTTACTATTGTTGGCTATTCTGTGGTATTTGGCGCTCGTAGTAAAGCCGGAGCAATCCTAACGGGATCTGTGTTGACAATGGTTGCCTTTTCGACCAAGTTGATTGATATGTCTGTCCTCTCCTTGCCAGTTTACTCGTATGAGGGATTTGACATTACCGTGCCTGACTTGCTGGCTTTAATGGGTATGACTGGCTGTATTGCAACACTTTTACAACCCGTGGCTAAGCCCAACGAGAAAACATCATTCATTGGTCAACGTGTGGCCATGGAGAAGGGAGATGAAACCTTTCTTGGCATTGTCAAAGACTTTAATGCTGAGACTCGCCATTGGGTAGTTCAGTGTGAGTAGAGAGAGAGAGAGAGAGTTTAGTACCTCAAAGGAAGGCAGTTGGACAAGTGTAATGTGTACCCTCTTCCTTTTGAAGACAAGTATATGTTTGGTGTGTAGTCAGCTAAGATTTAAAGATAGCTTTGTCTAGAACTCAGTCAACACCGTGATACCTTTTTGCATAGTATACTTTCTACAATTATCAAATCACATAGAAAAAGTTGACATATAAGAATCTATTGAGTCATATTATCTCTCTACAAACATGACCAAGATAGCATCCTGCTCATCAACATATTTACTCGCAAACATAAGAATGCTGGCTCAGAATAAGTGCCACAATTAATCCATATAATGCCAAAGCTTCACTGAAAATAAGCATAATCAATAATCCGACGTATAATTTGTTTGCACCATCGGCATTCATTGCCTCGCTGTTTCCTCCAAGACCAACGTCATCTCCACCTTCACTTTCTGAAGCCCAAGCACGCTTTCCTCCTGATGCACGGAGTCCAAATCCTTGTACACCAGCATCTCCAATCACTAATTCATATCAATGTGTTTAATATGTATACCATTAGAAAAATAATTACAAAAATAAATATCAAACCGCACAATCATAACTTACCTCCAATAGTACCGCCAGCAGCTAAACATGAGATACCACAACACAAACCAGCAGCCATATGAGCATATCCATTATACATTGAATAACTAGTAGTACCATCCGCGGCTGGTGGTCTAATAGATTGTGTTAAAATAACTGCAACAATTAATCCGTAAATACCCAAAACACCCGCCATAACAATTGGTACAATATTCTTTATTACACCCTTGGGATAATCTATACCCATTTTACATACA
>Ga0214478_100588_pt1 | contig 20914 bp, 11 predicted proteins | sample M1_20Mar14CPVII9_2_FD_178001 | JGI IMG/M metagenome (GOLD analysis project Ga0214478, IMG submission 178001) | Marine eukaryotic communities from Monterey Bay, California, United States - M1_20Mar14CPVII9sort6BwellD7 | ecosystem: Environmental > Aquatic > Marine > Unclassified | place: USA...
TGATGTTGCACTTTCTTCTGCTATTTCTTGGTATGCTCGGGCATCTATTACTTTAATGATTGGATTATCCTCGTCCTCTTTGGTATATTCAAATTGAGTATGCTTTGTCACTTTGTTGGCTTCTTGTCTATTATCTGGTGTAAACTCAGGACGGATTAAACCAGGCAGATGTATTTGCAAATCTTTTGAAGAAGATGGGTTTTCCTCGTCCATCTTCAGTTCTAAACTAGGGGCTATCGATTGCAATTTTCTCTCAAAATAGAACCTCCAACAAATACCGTGTATGTTTAGGAAGATATATCAATAGAGGTGTACCTACTTATACTTATGTTCTAAACAAATAATAAGATATGTATGTTATGTCCGTCTCAAAAAGATACGGAATGGTATCTTTTCATTCTACCAATAAATATCACCAACATTAACACCTATATCTAATAATAAGCTACGGCGGTAGAGTTGTCAGATATACCTAATAATGCTAGGACATAATAAGCGATGTGCGGTATCTTTTTTCGGGGAAAATGTAGCTTGAGAAAAAGATACCACCAAATTTTATACAGTGGCCCTACACAAGAAATATGTCGAATGATCGGCCATTGCAATAAATTGAACAGGAATAGTAGACTAAAATTGCATAAGGCTACTCTACAACATATTTGTAGTTCACATGCCGAACGGCTTTGAGATTAAAGGACCTTAAAAATTTTCACTTAGTAGCCTACACAGTGGTCCTATTCAGATACTCTATAACTTTTTAAGTAGCAATAATCATAAAAAGATAGTACCATATTCGGAATCAGCATGCAAATCTACGTCGGATATGATATTGCAATGGTTATATATCATTGATTTGAACATCTTCATATTTAAGATTTGTTAGTATTTTTCTTAGAGGATACCCCCCCTCAAGCTACAAATTCCTGTACGCAAGATACGCTACGTAGGAATTGTACCGGCGCACATCGCTTATATCATCTACTACGTGATGTCCTTGCTGCTACTCTATGGTACTACGACTTACTACTATGCAAGGACTACGAACATTGTGGTAATTAGTCTTTCTTTTTGTTTGCTCGCCATAATCCATTTTTATTTTTGTCGTTCGCGAAAAGCATTGGAAGTTAGTTGGTTCGTCAGTGGTGTCAAATTGAGGCGACAATATGAGATAATATATTATGGTGATAGAATACAGGAGATAGGTGTGTAATTAGTAATTGATGGTGTGCGAGTCAATATCATTGCAATAAAACTTTTTGCTCACATCTTGTGTTCTTCTTTTTTTCATACAGACTTGTATTATTTCTGTGGAAGTAAAGTAGAGGAGAACAGGTGATATACAAACAAACCTCCAAAGATGCAAGTGATGAATAATAACAGTATAAATAACAGTAGTATTCCCACTTCAAGATCCTTCACATTTGCCGATGAAGATGAGACTAAAGATGAGATTGATAAAAATGCGATTGCAGTAACACCCTGCAAAAGTAAAACTGCACCCGTATCACCTACTACTTCCAGTGATGATAATGCATTATCTCCGTCTAGTTTGGCATATAGTTTGGATTCGGCAAGTCCAGTGAAGAAGTTACAAACAATGCCTCCTAATTCTACATTACTGCAAACTCCGCCTGCATCGCGAGTAATGTTAACACCCACAAAAATAAAATTAAGTCCAAGTGGTATGGATGATGTGCATCCCTTGGCCACGATAAATAAAACACCAATACAACCAAAAGAAGTAGATGACAAACACCCTTCACTATTTGCAAATACTGTACAAATCAATAAGCATAAGATATCACCGGAATTATCTGAATTAACCACAACACCCACTCAACCAATAAAAAGTACAATTGTACCCCAAGCTAGCAATGGTAAACTCAATATGAAACAACAGGTAGCAATGAATAACTTCTTAAAGGCACAAACATCCGGTAATCCAATAGCCAAGAATGAAAAATGGAAAGAGTTAGTATATGCAATGAAGGAAAGTGAAACTAGTGATTCACCTACTACTAAACAATATAACAATCGATTAAGCTCTACCAAATCTACAACAGGATCAAGATATTCCAAAGGATCAACTACACCCGTTGCTACTAAAGATTATAATGCAATATTAGGTACATTAACAATAAACACACCCGGTGGGTTAAAAATTGGTGAACAATCGACTGATGGTATATCATTATCAAGTGGATTGACATCGAAAAGTGACTCTCCACCAGAAGATTATAATGTCGAATGGGGTAGTATTAATATGTGGAACCCTAGTCCACAACCTACACCTAAAAAGAGTGGTCAGTTTGCCAATTGTTTATCAGGGGAGATTGGTGCAGGGGGGAATAAGCAGTTGACATATAGAACTGTAACTCCTCCAAATGTACCAATATTATCCAAGGGTGATGATAATTTACCAATAGTTTCACCACTTAGTGTAGATGGATCATTTGATGACGAAGAAGAGAATGGGATGATGGATACTACTGGAGAAACTACAATGTCTACTCCTGAAGAGTTAAAATTGAATATTGAAGATGACGATGGTGATGATGGCGATGGTGATAAGAAGAAAGAAAAGAAAAAGACGAAGAAGAATGCACCTTGTTTCTTCAATTTAGGTGAATCATTCGCTGACAATACCAAGCGTATATGGACTACTGATTTTAATAATTTATCAATGGCTGATCTGGGCAGTGATAATGATGACGTCGGCTCACCCGATAATATCGGTTCACCTGTCTTCGATCCATCGTCAGGTGGTGGCGTTGAACGACGGACATCATCTCGTACATTATCTCCATTACTGTTACCAAGTCCACGACGAAGTGAGAGTCCTATAGTACGAGGAGCAACATTTGATACAACCAAGGAGGTACCCTCATTTTCATTGGGACAACCTCAAGTAGTAGTTCAACAACAACAACAGCGGTCAATAACAGCATCGGTATCTAGTTCAGTGGCAAGTGGTAGTCAACTCGTTTGTGCATCAATTGAGGGTGAGGTAATGTCCTATCAAGATATGGAAGAACAGAGTAGTTTGACAGTAGCACAGAAGGAGAAGGAAATTGCGGCTGTATTTGGTGATTTTTCCACCCAGGATGATGTGGTAGCTTCACCACCGCCTGCGGATGTGCTGCCCAAGAGAGAAAATAAATCGAAACCCTCAGTAGTTGCCTCCGCGGCAATACAAGAGCTTAGTGCAAGTATTCCATTGACACGCAGTGAGCCAACATTAAATCCACCGCCCACGACATCGTCAAAGCGGAGGACTAAGACTACCACACCTAGTTTGGAAGAACAGATACTTAGTGTGATAAAACAGCAACCAGAGTCCCATGTAGTTGAGGAAGATAAAGGCGAGGAAACATTTGGTCGTAGTTCTCCTCTTCCACCCTCAGCCGCTGCTACCCCCTCCACCTCCACAAAACCCAAGAAGAAAAAGAAGAAGAGTGGTACAGTCGGTTCTACAGCCTCGGCACAAGATATATTGAAGGAGCTGCGTAGTTCAACAGCAAGTGGTAAATATTCCGGCAGTTTACACAGTGGGGGGTATTCCGGCACTTCATTGAATAGTGATAGTCGAAACTTCTTACAGGGATTACGTGGATCGACACCACACTCGTTGCAAAGCGGCAGTAACAACTCATCTTCAAAGAATAAGAAAGAGACTCCACCGTTGGGTAGTATCTCTGCTCGACTTGCTGCATTGGAAGCAAGGCATGATATCGGGGTAGGATCAGCGGAGCAAGTAGCTACTCCCAGGGATCAGGCAGCTAATACGGTATCAAGGTCGCCATCTGATGAAGACAAATCAGCAGACCAGGTTGGTGTCAAGTTGCCTCCTTCAAAAAGGGATGTACCACGACCTAACAGGATAAGCAGAAGAAGTGTCTCAGAGCCAACCCCTGTGGCTACTGAGTTGAAACCAGCAAAATCACACGGATCTACCAGCTCATCATCAAAGTCGAGGGATACTTCTGCAGATAAAGACACACAAGCTGATATCATTCATCCTCCAGTACAAGCAAATCCAGAGCCACCGGCGACGAGCCGGATAAGTAGGTTATTCCCTAACACCACACCCAAGCCCACAATCACGTCTGGCGGAACACCTCCTCGTCGACAAAGTACTAACCCTTTTGACGATGGTCCTAGCACGAACCCATTTGATAGTCCACCAAGGCGCAAAGTGATTGCAGACAAGAGCCTGGGAGATCCTTTTGATGAACAATCTTCCCCAATACCAGTAGAAAGATCAGGAGTAGCCAGTGAGCATTCTTTCAAACATGATAATTCGATGGATGAGCCTTCTAAGCCATCAACTTCAAATGCTTCTACTCAAGCTCAACGGGCAATCGCCCCACCTTCGTCGTTACCCCCACGACGTGATAGACGGCCGCCCTTGACCTTATCCCCCTCGAGAAGAGACACTACACCATCACCTTTTAGGGCCAAGACTTCCGCATCACCACAAACTACAAAATCAAGCTCATCAAGTGAGTATATTGATGAATTGCGTGCCACCATTTCTCAACTCAAGAGTGTTGGAGTGGGAGGACATGGCAAGCCTACTTCGACATTGGTACGCAACGAACAAACGGGTAGGTTTGTTATCCGGGATCTGGACGATGATAACTTCAAGGTAAATCTTTCACATGATGATGTGGTTCATAACGAAGCCATCCTTCCGGAAGAGATTAGTACTCTCGGGGAGAGTTATATTGGATCGATTGAAGAGAACATTAAGGATCAAAGTAGTAATGTTGATGCACCAAGTCAAAAGGAGCAGCAGTCATTTGAGGAAAAGCCCCGATACAATCCATTGACTCAAATAATCGATGAAGAAGGCATGGACGAGGCTGCTGTTGATGCTGCCGTTCAGGCTGCTACCATGGAGTGCATGTCAACATCATCCACCATATCTCATGACGCCTCTATTGAGTTTACGGAAGAGCAGCAACAAACAGGAGGATGTATTGAAGAAGAAGATGACTTCTTTGTGGTTCGTAAACCAACATCACAGAGTGACAATGGGTGGTCTGGTTTTGCATCATTTGCCAAAGAAGACAGTGAGGATGATTTTGATATACTTCCGTCACATAGCTGGGCAGATGATAAGGATGATGACTTTGCCACTGGTTGGGATGATAGTGGATTTGAAGAGACGATGTGGACTCCTGTGGCTGTTCAAAAAAAGGCTATATTCTCTTCTCCTACATCAGTGGCAACAAGCAAACAAACGGTAACCTTTTGAAGATGAACAGATATACAGTGTATACATATGTTAAAGTTAAAGATGGTAAACAAACTACCTTCTGTTATACTATTCAGTACACATCCCGGTTTTACTTTGCAAGAACATTTTCAATTGTCGAATCTATCAAAGGGGCTAATGTCTGGAGTTTAATGAGCTCAGTTGCCAAATCATTAATTGTTTCATCAGCAGTTGATTTGATAGGTACCATGATCTCACATACACTACATCCCTTTGGCCCTTTAATTTTATAACCCGGCCAACTTTCAATCATTGCTCTTGCCGTTCTGTAAATAACAACATGAACTCTCGTTGCTTGGGAAAGCCACCTTCACAATGGACACATACGGGAGCATAACCTGATTGAAGTTGTCCATCCATAATGTACGTCTCTAAATGTATACCGTTCATGTTTTCATCTTGCCAATTTGGTTTGCTAACATGCAAATAGGCATTTCCCTTTTCCTGCCTTACTTCCCAGCCTTCCATTTCGGAAAACTGCTTTGCTAATTTGTCAAATGCAGTGATATAGTCATTAATACTAGCCATTATTAGAAGAAGGTGGCGCCAACTTAGTGCAATGAAGAGAAGAAGGATGTTGTATTGAAACTGATATATTGATGAAACCTTATTCAGATGTACTTATATTGCTCTATGTAGTATGAGGAGAAGAAGGATTGTGATAGGTATGATATATTGAGATGATGTGAGATGTTTGTGATGATGATGAGTGATGCATGAGAAAAAAGTGGATACCCCAAGATAGACGACGTGGTATCCTCAAATAAGGCACTGATGGAAGATCATAACTCCAAACCTATCGGAAGTGCGAAGGAACGCTTATACACTACTCATATCTTTCACACTATTGTAAGGTCGTCATAATTCTTGTCTACCTCTCAGGTTATCTAAACTATCTCTTGCCTTTTGATAAGACGGATCTAACTGAAGAGCTTGTTCATATGCAGCGATTGCGTCTTGTTTCCTCCCTGGAAGCTGTTCAAGGACTACGCCCCAAGAATTCAAGGCAGCAACTTTATCATTGGCCGATCGCAGTAACTTCACAGCTTTATCTAGAGCCTCGTCGGCAGCTTCAAACTTTCCTAGAAGGGCCAGAACATTGCCATATAACTTCCAAGCTTTGCCTGATTTGGGGTCTAGCTCAACAGCTTCTCTACATACTACCACTGCTTCTTCTAAATCTCCGCTCTTCTTCAATATGACACCAATGTTTGTAAGGCATTGAACACCTTCTTCTAAAGATCGATGCAGAGCAAAGGCTTCTCTGTACTGTTTAATAGCCTCCGTTCTATCACCCTTGCCCTCTAATGCCGAAGCAAGATTGTGTGATGCATCAAAGTTGTCTGGTTCTATCTCAAGTGACTTGCGGTATGCAATCTCAGCCTCTGTATAATGCCTTTGAGCAAGTAAATCATTACCTAATAGAAAGTGTCCCGAACTCCAAGATGGATGACGTTCAAGTGCTTTTCTATGTGATACGCTCTTCTGCACAAACCACAGATTAACGGCGGCATTCAATCCAGTTGAGCTTACAACGGCATGACTCCATAGTGCAGGCAGAAACAGTGCCTCTCCTGGATGAAGTGTAGATATCATTGCTCGGGAACCTTTTATGAAATCAAATTCTTGATCATGATCACGAGATGTAGAAGAGAATGGATCAAATGTTCCATGATTCGTCACAATCTTACTAGTAGACTTTAATGTCCCGTCTACAAACTTTCCGGTTGTTTCATCGAATACAAACCGACTCTCGGTATACTTTTTATATTGCATATAAGGTTCTAACTCAGGTGGAATAAGAAGCACTGTCTTTGTACCACTCAACTGCAACAGTAGATTGTCTTGACCATCATAGTGTATTGCAGATTTAATACTCCCGTCACCTAACCAAAGATTAGCTGATATAAGGTTTGATCCAGCTAAATGTAGAACTCTTGCTAGCGGTAGTATTGATGTGAGTTCTGGATGTGATTGTAAATTTAGTAGTCGAATATATGCATTATAACCACGTTCTATAGGTGTTGACGCTGTAAAAAGTGTTATTATTTCATTGATTGGTATGCCAAGTTGATATGGCGATATTATAGTACCATTAGATAACTTTATTGGTGCCTCTGCTGCTGTGTTTGTTAACGGTGTGATATCAACCCGAACTATTTGAGTCTCCTGCAATTCATTTGTAGATTGTGAAGTAAAGTATGTTTCCAATATAGAGGGTATAGTATCCAATGAAAAGCTTTTTGGTATGACACCAGTGACAATTAGTGGAGTATCACCTTGTGAAAGGTCGAGATCTTTCGATGCTACAAGAACTGATGGTGATGGAAGTTGATGTAATTTATGATGAAATGATGATGTATGTTTTGTAGAGTATACTAGTGAGAGTATCGTATGCAATATGAGACCTGCTTTTATGAAATTCATGTAGGAGATGATTGAAACCATTTATATCATGTGGTTGTGTTGTAAGGCTTCCTGTTGTCAAACTATGTAATCTCCCCTGCTCTTCCCTGCAATCTATGCAAATTTGCAAATTGCAAACATTGTAAGTTTTCATGTAATAGTGAAATCCTTTTTGTTCTCCGTCACCGGATTACACCAATTGAAAGAACATTCAAGTACCCGAGACTTACTTGTCGGAAACCTTCCACAAATATTCAGTATGATAGTGATGGATGGATCTGCCGTACTGAACCCCTCCACTGCTGCAAAAGTCGAGTACACGAGTGGTATCCTAAATAAGATCATATCGAAGTGATGAGAGAGAGTAAGTTCAGAGTTTACTCCCTTACTCTCTTGCTTCTATTGCTGAATTGATTGTTGTTGTCATGTTAATAGTCAGCTGGAACGTGGCCGGGCTAAAGCCTGCATTACAGAAAATCCATAGTGATTATGGTAGTAGTAGTAGTAGTAGTAGTAGTAGTAGTAGTAGTAGTAGTAGCGTGGCCGCAAGTGATAGTGCATCAAGCACAATCGGTTCATCTGCTAAAAAGAAGGATAGTATCGATCCCTTTGCTAATTACATCCGACTACATGGAGATGTGGATATCTTATGTTTGCAAGAACATAAAATACCACTCACTCAATTATCGTCAAGGTCGGAACCGCACCGTTGCTCATCGATTGAAGGGTATGTATTTTGTGTTTATACAAATTATGTAATTTTGTCATTGGCGGCTGTATGTACCAATTGATATCTTATTTCTTATATACCATGCTGACTCATATCGATTATTTATAAATAAGGTATTAATCATTCTGGAGTTGTGCAACAGATAAAGCAGTAAAAGGTTTCAATGGCGTGTGCACATATGCAAAAGTTGGATTAGTACAATCAGCAAACTCAACACCATTTAACAATCCGGAATTAGATAGTCAAGGAAGATGTATTATGACCAATCATGGGAAATTTGTGGTATTCAATGTTTATGTACCGTGTGGGGGTGTTAAGACACCCATGCCTGAGAAGATGAAGTTTTTAAAGGCATTGAGTGATGCTATGGATAATCAACGTCAAGAGGGCAAGCATGTTATATTAGTTGGTGATATGAATTTGAAGAGTGATAAGAGAGATGTACAATGGGGACATAGATCATTGAATGTTGATGAGATATTGTATCAGATGAAGCAGAATGATAATGGGAAAGATAATGAATCAGTACCAAAATGGAAGATTGATTTAGCCAACCATTGGAATAAGATTGAGCAAGTTTTAGAGACAAAGGAGGCAGTACCACGCCAAACAACAAATCCTAGCACCAAGGAGAAGTTCAACCGATTTAAAGTTCGTGTAAAAGTTGGTGAGAATCATTATGAAGAGCTTGGTAGTAATGAAGACTCGGCCGAGGAAGCATTATGTTATTATACATTTGATGAAGGGTCATATGTTGATCCTGATACCGATGAAACAATCGTCTGCCGAAAGAAGAATAGGCTGTGTGTAGTAACTTTGGTTGAACTGATGCACAAAATTGCCAATGTAAAGTGGAATGTTGACACACAGCGTCAAGTTGCTGAAGAGGCTGGACTAAATCCTGACCATCCTCCGACTCAGTGGGTGAGGGGATTAATGGAAGGAAATAATGGAATGGTCGATGTATTTAGGCATTTCTACCCAACAGCAGAGGCACGTTTCACAGTTTGGCATCAGTTTCAACAAAAGAGGTACACAAATGAGGGCACACGAATTGATTTTACTCTTGTTGATCAACCTCTCATGGAACATGTCCACCCGAATGATGGCAAGACACTTCGTTGTGGTAAAGAACCACACAGTGATCCCCTCGGGGAAGAAGCTGCCTTCAATGCAGCAACTGCTGGAGGATTATTCGAGGGTGGAAGCTATGGAGGCGGTGGAATCTCCACTGCCACACAACGGGCTTTGGATACCCAATTCGGAAAGTCTCATACAGGGATGATTTACACACCTCCAAGCTACTCGGATCATATTGCCGTGTCACTGTTGATGAAGAGTACTTTCCGAGAATACACTGGTCAGCTAACTTTGGGTAATGATTTGAATACGAAGAAAGCCCAACCACACAAGAAACAACGCAGCATATCATCATTCTTCTCGGCTAGTTCAAAATCGTCATCCAGTATCTCCTCTTCCAAATCCACTACATCCAAATCGACTGGTATGAAAAGAAGTGCCCCGACACAGGCAGAGAAGGACAAGGAGAAGAAGAAGTCTATGTACTCATTCTTTGGCAGCAACACCAACAAAACAAAGGAGAATGATGGTAACAAGGATACCACAGCTAAAGCAGCATCAGCCAAAGCAGCATCAACCAAAGATCTACCTAAGAAGGAGGCATCTAGCAAGGAAGAAGATGAGAAGAAGAAGTCTATGTACTCGTTCTTTGGCAACAGTAACAAGGATACTTCCTCTTCCTCAGCCAAAGCAGCATCGGATAAAGATATGTCAAACAAGAAGGAGGCATTTAGCAAGATCAAGGAGTCGTCATCATTTGACTGTTAAACTCAGCTAGCTTAGTGTAGATATACCTAATGCCAATAACTATTCATTATCAAACATCTATGGTATATTCCACCCTTTTACAAGACTATTTCTTCTCCACAAGTATTAAGCCTATCCCGAAGATATCTTTCTTTATCATTCGAGCGCTTGAGTTCGTTCCATTCCCAGTATGGTATAGAAACAAGATGCATTCCATCAGAGTTGACAACCTGCCTGTGCTTTAGAATGGTACTGCCAGTTGGCTCCTTGCCAATAAAGTGTGTTGGACCGTCCATCTCGATGCCAATCTGTTTACCATCTATATTCACAAGAACATCTAAACGATATCCACTTGAAGTCAATGCCTCTTCTTCTAGTTGCAATCCCATCCTTGACAGTTCGAATATTACATCCTTTTGTAAATTGGAAGATCGAACACCTCGATTGATAAACGTATCACGACAACGCTCTTCAATATCTTGAGGCAAAGTAGCAGAATGACCAGTGGTCTTCCTCCATGTGTTCCATTGATGAAGCTGACATAAGCCCTCGTCATTAAAATCATCAATATGCCAAGTTATGATGGAAATAAACGCATCATCAAATAAAGTATCTGCATCAACAATATCCTGAACTGCACACGCCCAAGCAATGTTTGCCAAGGATTGAATATTACTTGTATGGATATCATCAAGTTCACCTCTTGCATCAAGTAGCAATTCAGAAGCTCTTGGTATAAAAGTTTCAAACAATCGTGGATGTAAATACCCCCTGGCAGAGCAAGACCACAGGATCATTGATATTGCTTGGACAGTAAATGTATCACCTTTAGCAATGGCTGCCTTGGTAATATCCGACATGAAGATCTTTTCAACTATATGTGAATTATCATCATCATTATCACTGTCAGGTATATTGAGAGACTTTGTACTTAAGCTCCATGCCATTTTGGCAAGAGACGACTCATCAAAATCATCCCATCGATGTTCAGATGACTTGGCCAAAGCTCTAAAGAATGGACGATGATAACATTCAAGTGATGCAAATGACCATGCCAAACTACCAATCTCTTTCGTATCAAGTGTATCAAGTTGATCAATACATGCAGTAGCAATATAATCAAGTAATCGTGGACTACGACATCCGACTGTGGAGTATGCCCATGCTAATCCAACACATGCATTCACTACATCTCGATCTTGATAACTATATTCTGATAATGGTCGACGAACTAATTCATTGGCTACTGCTTCCATCAATGGTTTATGATGAATGTAACCCACTTTAACAAATGATACTACAATATTAAAAAGATCCAATCCTGTATAGTCACGTAAGTTTGTCAATGTTGATGAAGCAATCAAATCAAATAACTCTTTTGGATATTCTTCGTTGTCATTATCATCACCTTCTCGTCGTGAATATGCCAATGCCAACATAGTCTTATCCTTTGCTGTACATTCATTAAACTTATCAATACATTGTTTCTCAATAACAGTAAAGAAGTTTGATGAACCATACCCCAATATACTAAATGACCAAGCTAAATTTGACAATCCCAATGTTTCAAATTTCCCAACACCCAACTTTGACAATACTATATGTTCAATACCAGCAAATAATTGATCTGATTGACTACGTCCAATTGTTGCAAATGACCATGATATTTGACTACATTCTATTGGACCAAGTTGTTTCAATCTTCGTTCACTTGATGCATCCTTCTCTAGTAAATTCCAAAACTTTGTATGACTATCATCATTCTTTTGTACTGATGCAAATGAGGTGCATAACATTGCCAATCCTTGTGATGAGAATCTTGATGTTCCATTACGGTTATTAACAATGTCGGATGCTATATAATCGTATAAATCACCATACTTGTTACTTGATGATGGGAATTTACTAAATGCCCAAGTTAAATTGGCAAGTTGTTGTGGTGTAAATTCCTTTAATCGATGTTTACTCTCTTCAGATAGTGCATGAAACATTTCAATATTAGTGAAGTGTTCCATTTTGGCAAATGACCAGGATATATTAGCCAAATGCTGTGGTGTGAATGTTGATAATTTTGGTATTATTGATTTGGCCACTGTGTCGCATAATGTTGTAGATTCAGGTGTACTACTGTTGCCACTGCCGTCGTTGTTGTTGTTGCTGTTGACACTGTTGTTCTTGTTCTTGTTGACATACCGTGGATTGAACTTAGCCAATGCATATGCATAAACAAAATTAGCATAATGTCGTGAATCAAACTTATTTTCTAACATCATTGGTATTGCCACATGTGATATGCAATCAAATAACTGTTCATAACTAGCAGGTATTTCATTTGATTTGGCATATCCGTTTACCCATTGACATAATATAATTGGATCTAATCTATCATTATTATTGTTAATTCGATGTCCATACTTTTGTAACTGCTTACTTTCCTTCTCTCGACGTTGTATAAACTCATTAGCAAAATCTGTATATAGATTTGGTACTGCTGTTACCTTGCATGTCATACAACTCCATAATATATTACCCAAATGTTTCAATTTAAATTCCTTACTTCGTTTTTTGTAACTTGTATGTAATGCCACAAAGTACGGTGTTACATTCACAACATTTGATAACAGACTACGATCATTCGTATGATTACCTGATTGTAATATAGTTGCATATGTCCATGATATAGTTACCAATTGCTTTGGTGTATATTTATCAATTTCTTGTATTGTTAAGTCTAATATAGTATTCCAATAATTGATTGTTTGGGAATTTTTAGTAGCAAATAGATTGTAGAGTGTTGCACCTTCCAATGTTGATTTGTTCGATCGGTTGGTAACATGTTTAACAATGTATGCTGTTGATTGTGCAATGTCACTTAATTGTGTTGGATTGTAGGTGTGTAGTTCAGAGAGTGTTTGATGGAATAATTCTTCTAATTCATATCTAACTGCTGATGTATTTTGTTGTTGCTGTTGATGTGAAGTAGTAGATTGTTGATGTCTACCGCCCCGTTGATTATTAGTATCCTTTAACAATGATTGAATCTTCTTCCAAGCCGCAGGCACTAAACTATTGGATCCTTCCACATCTCTCGAATAGTCACTAATATAATCTTTCAATACACGTAAAACATGTTGAATCTCTTTACAATTATTAATCTTTGTTAATGCCTTGATTATTTGTGGATCATCGTGTGGATTGACGTTGGCACCGACCTTTAGATAATTTAGGTTTTTACGATGATAATTTAGATTATAATTTCTATCATAATTGGTGTTTCTATTGTATGGCGGTGGTGGTCTTCTTTGTTGATGTTGTACTTGATTAGATGCACGAGGTTTCACCACTCTCTTCATAGTATCAGAAAGTGATTTACTCATATTTTCAAATGCCGACTCTTCAATCTGACGGAGTGTATTCTTCCTACTGGTTGACTGTTTCTGAGGATGAGTAATAGGTGTATCATTCATCATACGCTCACCGAGACGAGTTGTTGATGTTGATGATGCTCTACTCCTTCTCCAACTTGCTTTTGATGTTTCATTATTAGATTCTCCGCTACTACTACTGCTTAACCAACACACGGACGATCTCGCAACATTCTTGAGAGCATATCTATCAGTAGTATTAGTGCCAGCATACCGCCATCGCGGCAGCTTGGTATATATTGCCTTCATCATCAACAAACTGAGTTACAGTAGGTAGGTTACAGTTATATGGGTTGTGTGTGTGTGTGTGTGTGTGCTGTGTGAGTGATGTATCTGAAACTTCATATTTTCATTTTGGGTGTGAAAGTTTCGTTAGAACTTCGTGAGACCCCACACCGTTCACATGCCTCATTCGCCATAATGTACTGGTATAGAGACGTATAATAGAAACTCACTGAATTTCAGTGCTGCCATGCTAGCAAACTTACTAAGTGAGGACACCACCAAGAAGTTCAAGCCAGGAGATACAGTTCAGATTGATGGCCTGGAATCAGCAGCTCACCTAAATGGTTCCTGTGGTAAACTAATTAGTTGGGATTGGCACCAGAAACTGTGGGAAGTCGAATGCTATAATGGCAGAAACAAAATAAAAGTGGAAAATTTGAAACTATACAATTACAAAGCGGTTAATGTGGTGGTGCCTGATCATCCATCAGTAGTAGAGGTTTTGAACGATACTGATATATTATCCAGTATACTTTCATACTTCGATTGGCGTGGTATATTGCGTGCACGTGTATGTCGTAAATGGAGAGAAGCAGCAAGAGTTACACATGTACCCCAAACTGAAACCGATGATGGTATGCGCACACCAGAATTATATCTTCAAAATCGAGAGTATGCCGAAGCGCTTGGTTGGATATCTGATGCACTACCTTTGATCCCTACAGTGAGCATTCTATTTAATCTTAGAAAATCTGACGAATTTAATATTGCAAATGGAGATAATCCGGAGAAATCTATTGTATTATCATCTAGGGGAAAACCCGTTGATATTAGCCCCATTGCTAACTTTCGCCAACTTCAAAAACTTGATATTGAAGATGCATCGATGAATGGGTCATATCCATTTCTTTTCAACTTTCCTAATCTACGTGAACTGACACTAGTGGATGTCGGACGGCTAAATTGGGATCTTGAAGTGTTGGCTGACCTACCGAAGTTGGAAAAGCTTCGATGCATACGGAACTTTAAACTTACGGGAAGCCTAGCTGATATTCGTGTGCTAAGAGAAAACTTGGCGAAGCTATGTTTATCTGGATGTTCAGAGGTAGAAGGGAATTTGATGGATCTTGCTGATTTCCCCCGGCTTAAGAGTTTGTCTCTAAACGGCTGCAACAAAGTTATGGGTGAATTCGAGATATTGGTGAAGGGGATTTCTCATCTATGGAGGAAACGGTCAGTCTACCTGAAACTGTTTATGGAGGTGAACTTCCATCAATTGCAGAAGCGTCTGATATTATGCTAGCTTGGCACAATATAAAGAAACGAAATCCAAAACTTGAATTTTATGGTATGGGTTTATCCCTGGATTCACCTGAGCGTTATCACAATGATGTACATCATTCTCGTGCCATGCCTTCCCATGCTAAATTAATTCAGGCTGGGCCTAGATCAGGATGGAGATGGACTAACTGTGTGAGTGGAGGCTCTTGTGAGGCCCAATGGTTTGATGTAGAACCCAATCCATCAAATGATAATTATGATGTTTACCTAAAAGAATTGAAGGAGATAGAAAAGGATGTCGAATTCTACAAGGGATTTATTACGCCTCCATCACAAGAAGAACACCTGGAGTTAAACTCTAGGATTCCTCTGGACCCCATGCTTCAGTACCTTTCGAATAGACGATCGCAGTTTTGGTGATATTATTGTTTGTCAATGTGGCCGCAAAGTATAAACTAGAAGATGCTTGTGTACAGATTAAGGCGCCAATAAAGTACTATGTCATAACTTAGCCCTAGCAATTACTTCCATCCAAGCTCTGAAGCTACATTATTGGCTTTTCCCAGGCCTTCTCTTCTTCTGATTCCTTCAATGTAATCAAATACAAATTGTACTCTGATTGTTTATGTCCTCGTTTTGCCGCCCAGGAATAATATTCTTTAGCAACTTGTATATCTTTCTTAAAACCAAGTAATCCATTTTGAGAATTATAAGCAAATAGAAATGCGGCATGTACACTTTGTTTTGCTTCTCGTATTATCCATGGTACAGTCTTGGACTTTACACTCTCTTCATCCTCGGCAAACCAAAGTACTAATGAACATCGTTTGTTTCCACTAGAGACATTCACACCATGCATGACATTATATTTATGTAGCACTGCATCTCCGGCTGTAGAGAATGGTACATGCAATCTTGAATCTTCCGAGGCGCCAGTCTGGACATATAATCCACCCTCATATGAAATTGGATCATTTAAAGGTATGATTACTGTTGCAACTGCTGCTTCATCATAATGTCCCGTTAAATGTTGACACTCTTTAGATGGATCGTAGGATCGTATTAAGGCATCGGCAACAGTTAATGTTGGTATATTGCTAACTTCTCTTGCCCATGGCAGTATTTTGTTGTTTAGTATTGGATGAAGCATTGATGCCAATTGTGGGTGAATATCAATACCGTTTTCTATAATACCCGCTATTTGATTCCATTCTATAATGTTACCAGAATGTTCTGCCGCGTATTGAAGTGACGTTGCTTCTTCATTTGATAATAGAGATTGTTTATAGTATAATGTTCTCTGATTGTGTAAAGGAGGAGCATCAACAGTATTTGGTACTTCGTCATCGGAGAGAATGGCAGAAGATTGCTTATTTCCATGCATATCATATGAATGTTGCCATATTAATGGCTCGTAGGCGTTTGTTGTTGGATTAGACGATGGCTCCGCGGCCATTATACCTAAGAACTTACTTCTCTTTGTTTCTGTTGTTTCGGAGACATCATAAGTCGACATGTCTATTGCAGTATTTGCTGCATTCTTTGTTGTTTTGTATACTCGTACTGGCAATGCAAGATGAGCAAAAGCATTGCATTCTCTTATTAATATTGTTGCGAAGATTATTATCATGAGCAGAGAAAGTACATGTGGGTGCACTAATCTAACGCTGCTGCTACCAACGACAAAATTTCTCTGCTCGCCCACCATTATGATCGATATTATGCCGTAGCCAAGGTGTTATTGGTAGTGTTAGCAGGGTATAAAGAATATGTCTTCTCTAGCACATAATTCCCAATAAGAGGAGTGAGTAAAATTGAACTTTATGGCGATTTAACGGAGTGTATTCATATGTGCCGACACGGGGTTAGTGCCGGCCGGGTAGAGTATATTGCGGGTGGTAATATTAATATCTTTAAAGCGTATGAAATCGGGGGTAGCTTGTATAATTTCTGAACAAATAATGAGTTCTTCTGATAGTTGCAAAGATGGTGCATCAAAATTATTATCAAATGATGATGGTGTATGTAAGGTGAACGATATGTTACAGAATATGAGCGTGGGTGATGTATCAGTATGTGCAAATTGTGGAAAAGAAGGTAGTAGTGATAATATGAACTTATGCAACAAATGTAAGGTTACAACATATTGCAATGCTGTATGCAAAAAGGTACACAAAAAGAAACATAAGAAAGATTGTGAGGAATATATCAGACTAGCTACTGAGAAACATGATGAAGAAATCAGACTTGCTGCTGAATTACATGATATAGAACTATTCAAACAACCTCCACAATTATATAAAGATTGTCCTATTTGTTTTCTCCGAATGCCATCACTTGAGACGGGGTATAGATACATGCCATGCTGTGGGAAGGAGATATGCAGTGGATGTGTTCATTCGCCTGTTTATGATAACCAAGGCAATGTAGTTTTTGGGAAGAAGTGTGCATTTTGTAGAACTCCGCATCCTACTTCAGATGATGAAATTAGGGAGAGGGTGAATAAACGAGTGGAGGTCGAAGATCCATTGGCAATTCACAAGTTTGGGGTAAATCATCGAGATGGGGCAGATGGATTCCCACAAGATTATGCAAAGGCATTAAACCTATACCATCGGGCAGGGGAACTTGGTCATATCAAAGCATATACCAATATTGGTAATTCTTATTATCATGGCAGAGGGGTGGAAGTTGATGAGAAGAAGGCGAATCATTATTATGAGCTAGCAGCCATGGGAGGAGATTCAATGGCAAGGCATAATCTTGGCAATAACGAGGTACGTGCAGGTAGTTTTGACAGAGCACTGAAGCAATACATGATTGCAGTAAGGAGTGGAACTAGTAATTCTTTGGAAGTTATCAAAGAGATGTACTCAAATGGATATGCAACAAAAGACGAATACATGAAAGCATTACAGTTATATCAGGAATACTTGAGTGAGATTAAGAGTAGTCAGAGAGATGAGGCCGCAGCAGCTGATGAGGCGAATCAGTATTATTAGTAATGTTCATTTCATTAGAGCATGAGTACTTCTCTCGCGTAGTGCAAGTACTAGTTTTAATTCCTTCAACTTTTGAGATTGAGGGATGATATTACATCTAAAGCTGCCTTTCGTCCTTCATATGCTGCTCCAGGTACTAAACTAGAATGTTTTGATGTATGTTCCCCTGTTAAGAAGATACTCTTCCCAATTGGCATATCAAGAGGGACAAAGCAGCAGTAACCCGTATCATCAGCGCCATGGTAGAATGATTTAATGATTTAAGAGTATGATCATACCAAAGTGTGGTGAAAACTCCTTCTACTGGGAACGGGCGACAGCACGTGAGAGCTGTTACTTAGGTCGTTGTTTGTCTCATAATCTTTTGCTAAACGTATGTATAGGAAAGCAGTTATTAATAAAACAACTAAGTAATATGATTTCTCTTTAATTGTAGATATTACAATAACTTTTAAATGAATATACGAAAGAAAATATATTGTGCAGCATCATGCACCTGTACCTAATCCGACCAGACTATGAATCGGCCTCTATATATAAACTATCTCATCCTTTTTCTCATTTATGATATATCATTCTTCTTCATCACCAAGGAGTAGACTTTCCAAAATCTCTTCCATCAACTCATCGCCTACCCCATCTCCCAAACCAACGGCATCTTTCATCAGAGACTTGATACTAAATGGGGACAGTAACTGAGAACACCCATCATTGTTACTACCGGGCAAATCTTCTCCCTCCTCTCCTTCTGTGGGATGATCATCCTTGGTTGGTACAGGATATATACACGCTTCGTCCCATACAAATGACGAAAGGCGATGATCCTCTGTCCACTTTTTGATCTTACGTCCACGATTTCCACTTGCAGCTAATAGATCTTTATCAACATTGAATAGATCCAAATAGTCTGCATTGGCTTGTGAAGTCCAGCTTTCAATTCTCATCAACCGATTAACTGTATCCAATTTGTTCGTCAACTCATCAAATGTCAATACCCCAGCTAGAGTAGATTGTTTTCCAAGATCTGCCTTCTTCATCCAAGTTGATAATGAATAATGTCCAATATATGATTGAAGCCAATAATATGTACCATCTGGTTGACCAACAATACTAAAAGCATGGCTGTACCCTGCCAAATTGTCTTTGCAACCAACTCCTAATCGAAATACTGACCGATGAAATGTACCATTATTCTCCACACCCTGCTCATGACGGCATTCCAAATACTGTCTAAAGCTTTTCGTACCATAATTGTGAAGTTTTCCATCATTTCCCAAAGATACATCTTGATTCGTTGCAACATCTGCTCCACAAAAGTAAGCTGTTACAGCTGATCGAGTTGTAGAACATCTTGTTACTCTTATCTCCTCAACGTCCAACATATCCGTAGCCTCGGCTACATGTCCATCTATACCACCAAAGTCTACCTTTTCAATAAAACGCATTTCCATATGATGTTCATCTAATATCTTCTTGGTCTCTTTACTTGTTGATTCTGTCTTTGATTTGCTAACTTTTGATAAACCTTCCGTATGACTTCGCACAAATGTCAAATCCTTCTGAATGTACGACCAGTGCTCATTTGGTTGCTTTTTAGCTGCCGGTATTTTACCATTTGCCAATGGACTAAATAGATCCAATTTACTTGCTGCAATTGCAACAACTGCTACCAATGATATCGATACTAATGGATTTTTATGAATAGCATTGTTGATCTTTTTTAGAGGATTATTTGATGGTGGAGCTTGTTTGCTCAGAGATCCATCGGCTGATATGTATACCATTTTTTATATCCTGTCGAAGATTATATGCTATCTAAAGGAAGGTATATGGTACGGCAAGAGAGGAAGGTGAGATAATCATCCAAGCCAATGCTATTTATTAGTTGCAATCCAGTTACAATAAAGACTCCCGATTAATTATTGGGACGGCAATATCACTTTCTCATGTCTAACTTAGAAGAAGTAGTATGTATTAGAAGAAAGTAGATAGATCAACAGACTAGAATCTTCTCTATTGTTATCTATGGTTGAATCCGGCACTAATAATAACGACATTGTTCATAAGTTGCAGCGGCTTTATCCCTTTGGTCGCTCTTAATCTCACCCAAGTATACTTGATAAGCTTGTAATGCTTTTGTATAATCATCTTTTGTTGCATGTCCTGCTGAGTATAACTCTCGGATCTCCTCCAATGAATCGGTCTTTCCATTTCGTACTGCAATCAAGTAATGCTTTAATGCCCTATCAATATTGCCTTTACTTACCTCATCAATACCTAGGTTGTGCCTTGCAAATACATCCCCTCCGATAGCTGCTAGCTCATAGAAATGTTTAGCCTTCTTCATGTCAACTTCTACACCTTCACCGCGTTCATAAGCATAACCAATATTGTTATATGATTCAGCATACCCAATATCTCCTGACCGATGAAAGAGTTCTAATGCTTTGGTATAATCTTGTGGAAATCCACATGTCCCATCTTGATAGTCAACCCCGAAATTGTACATCGCAATTGGATCATCTAAATCTACCCTTTTCTTTACCCTTTGAACTTCTTCCTCATTTGTATCATGCCATGGAGCTCTGCAATAAGGACACTTTTTATTATCAACTTCATTCCCTTGGTTATCATAGAGGGGTGCTTGAACACATCCAGTACATACAACTTTTCCGCAGCATGTATAGTATATATGCCCCGTATCCATCGTGGGCATTCGAAGAAAACAAATTGGACA
>Ga0214478_100590_pt1 | contig 20912 bp, 18 predicted proteins | sample M1_20Mar14CPVII9_2_FD_178001 | JGI IMG/M metagenome (GOLD analysis project Ga0214478, IMG submission 178001) | Marine eukaryotic communities from Monterey Bay, California, United States - M1_20Mar14CPVII9sort6BwellD7 | ecosystem: Environmental > Aquatic > Marine > Unclassified | place: USA...
CATGACGCTGAGCTCTCTATCTTCTACTACGCTAGCTCCATAACAACAATGATTGATAACAACCTACTGCAGACACGCCACAATGATATAGTTGGCTATGATATACGAAGAGATTTATACTACCAACTACCATAGTTACTATGATATCTATACTTCTATCAGCACATCAAAAAAATGATAGATAATGATACACCGAGCGGCCGGCTCCATTTGTGAAGCTTGTGGGCTATCTGATACATACCTGTGTGATACCCCATCAACTATTAGTATTACTAAAGCAACATATGGTGGTTTTATACTTCCTACATCCAAGATGAGTTCTACAACGATGGATACGCTACCTCCGTCAATTTAAGAAAAAATGTGGTGGTAGAAGAACAACTCTACACGGAACAATACTGGCAGAACAACAGAGATAACATACGACAATTAACATTTGATATATAAGAGCAGGTTATACTGTATATCTAGTATAGATTGGCCGTGTGAGGATATTGAGAGGATCCGATACTGGTTGATGTACAAAATGCACACATGATATGCACAAAATGTTATGTTGTATCATCCTACACTACAAATGATGTAAGAGTGGTTGGGTTTGCACTATTGGGGTACTAGAAGACTGTACAGAACGAATTATAGTCCAACTCAATGATTATTGGATTGCAATATGCTCGTATAAGATATTCACAACAACATATGCATAGAAAATGCATAAAACGATCACACAACATGCCCCAAACCAGTTCACATTGCGATAAAGTAGATTATAAACATTATTAGATACTAAACATTGAATTAATACTGTAGATACGAATATCATACACATGTAGAAGCATTATAATGCTACAATAGTATAATATGTACTCTATCTAGACTTGCATAAAAATAGAAGTATTATCGTTCTCTTGTATCAAAATAGAGTAGATATCTTCTCTATAGGTATAATACTTGATGATACGATGATATATTGGCGCTCGTCACCCTCGGATTGCCTCCAAATGAGCAGCTAAAGTTATGCTACGGAAAGGAGCTGATATCAATGTGGCGTAGAAATGATTATCACCTCATTTTATCCCCAATCAAAATTCATTGATCTTCCTACTCCTTGCAACTACAATCGGTATCCATTCTAACAGAAGTTAATAATACTTGTAATCGTCATCAGATGCAGCAGCTTCGTCCCTCTGATCACTCTTAATCTCGTCTAGATATGCTTGATATGCCTGCTGCGCTTTTACATAATCATCTTTTGTTGCATATCCCCACGAGTGCAGGTCACGAACTTTCTCCAAACTATCTGCATATCCACATTCAATTGCAATCATAAAATGTTTTAATGCTGTATCCATATTGTCTGCCTGACCTTCAACTACTCCTAAATTGAACCTCGACTGTAAATCACCATGGATAGCTGCTAATTCCCAGTAATGCTTGGCCTTCTTCAAATCTACATCCACTGCTCTGCCAAACTTATAAGCATTGCCAATAGAACAAAATGCTTGAGCGTCACCCAGTTTTGCTGCCTGATGAAATAGTTCTAATGCCTTAGCATAGTTTTGAGTAAATCCATTGGACCCTAAACGATAGGAACTTGCCAGATTACGGATAGCTACGGCGTCATTCAGCTCTGCACGGTCCTTAAATCTTTGGACATTTTCCTCATCTGATATGATAGCAGGAGTTCTACAAAAGGGACACAATTGATCTTTTCCGGCTTTGACTGCCCTGGATTGAAAAGCATGAACACATCCACTACATAAAATCTTCCCGCAGCATGCCATATATACCTGCACCGCAACAATTTGTGGCAATCGAATCATACAAATAGGACAATCTTCTAATGGTGGAGGTTGTTTAAATAATTTCTCATCATGTAATTTCTTAGCCCTCTTCTTGCACTCTTTCTTGTGTTGTGGTCGGTGTGCAATCTGACAATCTCTACTGCAATATTTAACCGATTTGCATGCTGCACATGCTTTTAGATTGATACTACTATCTTCTCCCTTGCCACAATTGGCACATAAAGTCATTGTTTCTGTTTCTGATGTGTTGCTCATTTGATATGATTTTGTATATCTCTCTTTGCCTAACGCCTACCACGAAAGGATACTATCCAATATATAATGATACTTCAAAAATAATGCTAACTTTTATGATATACTAAATATATCAATACCTAACCGGTCTATGGCGTTGCACGATAAGCCAAATTAGGTGCACGATAGTTTTTTGCCATAAATTATTTGTTTATATCTCTCTATACTTCCTCTTAAAATTAATGCCGCTGCGATTGACACAGCCAAACGATGAACAACCTAAGCAACCGTACAATCACTACGACCAATTAATGTCCACCGCAAACCATTGCAAGAGGAAACAACAATACATACGTATTAACAACTTAGAACTTAGATAGACCTACTCTCATAAAAAAGGATACCTTAGGATACCGACACTGATTGCAAATTATTGCTGACCATGGCGAATTGCTACTAAGAGGCTCTCAAATCACTCTCTTACAACACATAACACACCAACAATAATGGATAACGATAAAACAATAGGCCGGGGTAATACCTCCGGCTCATCTCCCGTAAGATCTACGCCAACGGCGGCAGTCTCAAGCAATACAATTGATACACCACAAAATAATCCGTTACCTCCTCCCTCAACAACTCCACCACCTACAACCACTGCCACTACCACAAACCCAAACAATAACACAGTATGGCCAACAGTCTATAATCAATATGAACTATCCAATCGTATAGGACAGGGTGCCTTTGCAAGTGTATGGCGTGCACGTATAAAAAATACTTCACTTTCAAAAAATAATGATGATGATGGTGCATGTGATGAAAAACAGCAGCAGCAGCAAGTAGAGTGTGCTATTAAGATTATGGATTTAGAACATGTTAATATTAATATTAGTGGTGAGTTCTTTTTCGAACATAGGGGTGTATTGTGGTGTTATTGTTGGGCTGTGATGATAGTGTATGAGGTGGTTTTCTTGTAAATGAGAATTTTTATAGGGGTTTGTTAATAGACTGGGTATGGCTGGATATACAGAAAACGGTGGATCATTATGATCTTCAAGGATTTGGGTATAGCTGCGTTTATTCGTCGGGTGTGTGTGTTTGGAATCTGATATACAGCAGCCACACTCACAAATCTCTCTTTCCCCAACACAAAAACTTTCTCTAGATATCAGATTGGAAGTTCAAACAATGAGACTATCCTCACATCCAAATGTATTAATCTGTCATACGTCCTTCGTACGTGATACCGACCTATGGTTAGTTACACAATTAATGAGTAGAGGGAGTTCCTTACACTGTTTACAAAGTGCACGTGCCAAACTACTAACAGGTGCGGCCGCAATCGAAGCTGCTAAAGAAAAAGTCGAAGGAGAAATACCATCCAATACTACCTTCACATACACCACAGATGATGCAGTACTCGAAGGTGGATTATCATCTCATGCTGCAATTATTGATCCAGAAATATTAGTCTTTGAGGCATACATAACTTACATCTTATATGAAACATTATTAGGATTAAAGTATATACATGATAATGGACAGATCCATAGAGATATAAAGGCTGGTAACTTATTATTAGATGATATGGCCAATGTACGTATTGCAGACTTTGGCGTAAGTTCTTGGTTAATTGATAGTGGTAATAGACGTGAACATACAACTACATTTGTTGGTACGCCTTGTTGGATGGCTCCCGAGGTTATGGAACAAGTTGATGGATATGATTACAAGGCTGATATATGGAGTTTAGGAATCACTGCCTTGGAATTGTGTAAGGGGTATGCACCATATGCAAAGTTTGCACCCATGAAGGTATTGTTGTTGACAATACAGGAAGATCCTCCCAGTTTAGAAACATATAATGATGGTGATGATGTGAACATGTGGAGTAAGTCATTCCGATCAATGATTAAACTTTGTTTACAGAAGGATCCTAGTAAACGCCCCAATTGTCAAGAATTGATGGCACATCGTCACTTCAAACCATTGGCTACTGCCGATGGACGTGAAGAGTATAGAAACCTTACCAAGACAGAGCTTTGTGATGTCGTTGAGGATGTAGGCAAGTTGAACAGTGATGGTTCATCCGGTCAACTTCCCGGAGCCACTCCAATTCAAGTTGTATCATCAACTAAGAAGGATAGACCAGCAGGGACAAGTTGGATACTGCCCGGTGGCTCGACAGTTGAGGCATCATCTATCAAAACATCAAGTGGATTAGATTTTGGACAAGACTTTTACGATACATTCGAGGAACAAACTGGCGGTGAAAACTTTACAAGAAAGAACTTGAAGGAGAATGAGGCTACTACCAAGGCTGACAATCAAACAAAGGAGAAGGAGGAAAAGGATGATGACAAAGAGGACATGAATGATTTCTTTGACGAGTTTGAGAAAACAACTGGAGGTGAGAACTTTCAAAGAAAACAAAGCTGATATGTTATGGATGTTTCTATGCAGAAGGTACTACATAAGTGTTCGCTAGTGTGTCTGTAGGTAGGTAAAGGAGATACTAATAAGACAAACAGTTTTTATCTTCTATAAAACTTGTTTAGAGGTTTGTGCTACCACGGAACACGTTAGCATAGAGTCCCTCTCATCTTCGACATAAAAGATGTCACACACTACTAATCAATCATTATCACAACCTCTGTGGACCATCATCAACATGAAACTCATCAATTAGACCCTCAATATTTCTTGAGATACTTTCCTTCTTCAAATCCAAAACTTGAACACACGATGTAGCCCAAGAATCAAACACATTGTGAGCTGATCCTACCAGACCAGATTTGTTGTTTGACGACCCCTCATCAACAGCTATCTTGAACTTCTCTAATATCTCCTTTAAACCATTAGCATTATCTTTCAGCTCCCTCTCCTCAACTAGATTGGGCATTGCTCTTTGAATAAATGGTACACTACTTGGCGGTGGATTGGTAGGGACAGTTCCCAAGTCAAAAGACTCGGGATATTCTCGAAGCAGAAGTGTGACAATTTCCAAAACTGATCTGTGGTGACAATGTCTTAGAAGGTAGTGGATTGGAAGGTCTTCTCGACTGCCGGCAACTCGAACTGATGCAGGACAATTCTTTATCATATACTTGCAGATATCAAGTGATGCCGTGCTTCCCCGGTGACGAATCAAAGCCTCGCACGCAACGTGCAGTGGGGTTTTTCCTTCACAGTCTGTTTTCAACATGCCATCTGGACATTGTTCGGCCATCCATTTGAAAAGATGATATTCACATTCTTGTCGGCCTTTTATGATCATATGTAAAGGATGGCCACCTCCAGTGGGAATTGGTGTCTCAAGAGCGGACATTATCCCAATCGTGTCCCCTTCTATGGGCCTGACGACTTGTCTTACCAATGTAATTTGATTGGCTTGTTGATGAGCCTGAGGGTACGCCCAAAAGAATCGTTTGATCGTATTAGCAGTGCACTTTATCCCCCCAATGCTACCTTCTCTTGCCCTATAACCGTACATTCTAATCAAAGTATACACTGGAGGCTTTTCAATACATATCTCGTGATCAAAGACCCAGGGGTAGTTCTCGGCAATCCAAGGCATTATTACACAATGCACAGGATGCCCAGCAATGGCATAGATAGGGCAGTCCTCTCCAACCCATAATAAAGCATAAGGAAATACCTCGATTAGAAACTTAATCAAGGGATGAAAAGCATCACCATGGCCATGAAGCTCAGTACAAACTTCCATGAGGAGTGAGCTTCTATCTTCTGCCACAAATATCTTGGTTAGGAGAGGGTTTGCAGTGACCTCGAGAATCATATGTTCAATAAAATTCGTCACAACCTCAATTCCTGGATGGCTAAAATTGTGTACCCTAGCAACTAAATCATCAAACTGAGCCTGAAGGTCATCGTCAACATCTTCATATGGCAAATAATCTCCCATCATTTAAGTAGACTAAGTAGAAGTCCAACTCTCGTCCTTATACTTAACCACCTACACTTCTTTTTGATATGCCAGATCAGTTGACACTCAAACCTCAAACATGCCTTACGTGATCAACGGTACAACAGACGACATGATTGATAATCAATCATATCCGTGAACTGGCTATCGCATACTCCCATAGAGAAGAAAGGACATGATTGATAGCAATCCCACATGTTTGTGTACATGATGTGTTCACTTCTCTATTGAGAAGAATGTGGACGGATACCAACGGCATACAACAAGTCAACAACTGCTGCTGATTTCTCATCCGACCTATCATCTTCAATTTCGGTAGATGACACAGTCACTACTTTCTCAACCATCTCCCATTCCTCCTCATCCTTGTTCTTCACATCATCTATTGCAACACCACTCTCAACTTCTTCCTCGTCATAAACAGGCAACTCCTTAGACTGAATTACCTCTCCACCAGTACCACCTAAAAATTTTGCCCGATTCGTCCATATCTCAGGTCTACTCCATATAATTATACCCATTGTAAATGTTGGAAGTATTACAACTATTGGAAGGAAAGGATTAGCTTGTACCCATGTGAATATTTTGGATGGTATTGATTGGGTTACCTTAGGCTGCTGCATATGCCTCGCTTTTTCTATATTAACTGTGCTACCTCTAGATTGCAATGATTGTTTAGTGATGGGCCTCGTACTCTTCTTACTGCTGTTATTAGCAGCAGTAGTGAGTGTCAACTTTTTTCTCTTTGCAAAGCTTACTTTGCCTTTGCCTTTCTTTTTTGATGTACTTCTCCATCGTCTAGCAAATTGATTATATAATATTGTACTACTGCTAGTACAACTACTATTGTTGGGTAGCAGAGATCTTCTGCATAGGATAGTGGATAACATTGTACTCAAAGTGATAATCTGATGAAGGATGCCCTATTATGTGCTCGGATATTCAAGATTCGATATGTAAGCAGTGTTATACTAAACTAAACGGTATCACGGTATACAACAGATTGATATGAGTGGTGGATTGCAGAAACATGCAATCCGATTGCAAGGGCATCGATCTGCAAAGTGAGTAGCAATACCATGCATAATATGTGCGGTAGAAACACTTAGGATCAAATACGGTCAAACCGATTTATTCCACGCGTAGTATCGTTTCATTGCTGTAGAACCACCTTTGTTCTCTTGACCGGTTTATATTTTCAACTAACACTCCAACCATAACTTCCTCTTCCTTCTATTAAACATACTTACAATACAATACACAAAGATGCAATCTCTCCGTCGTATAGTAACACAAACTTCCACCACAACCCTCCGTCGTCACTTCTCAACACCCGCCGCTCCCTCTGGCCTCATGAAACTAAACTTCAACTTACCACAAGAAACATTATACTCCTCTACACCAGTCCAATCGGCAATTGTCCCGGGAGCCATGGGCGAGTATGAAGTAACTGCTGATCATGTGCCAATTGTGGCTGAATTGAAGGCGGGTATGTTAAGTATTAAACATGAAGATGGTGATGATGAGAAGTACTTTGTTCCTGGTGGATTTAGTTTAACTCATGAGGGTTCTACTACGGTAAGTTTATTTTATTGTGATGTATGTGTGTGGCTGTAGGTATTGTATTTACATGTCGATGCGATGTATTGGGGTGGATTAAATTATATGGGTTAAATTGGTTATTATTGTTGCGTGTTGTTTTGTTAAGTTCATACCGCTAACTCATTATTCAACCACACACAAAATATGCACAACCTCAAATTGAATGGCTAATAACAATAAAACAACCACACCGCCTCAAACAAACATACAAATCAAAACAAAATAATAAAGGATATCGTATGTCCCGAGGCAGTTAAATTAGATGATCTAGATCCTTCCGCCGTAACGGCAAATTACGAGGCAGCTAAATCAAAAGCAGCATCACTTGAGGCCGGTAGTGCCGAGGCTGCCGAGGCATTAATAGAAGTTGAAGTTAATAGGGCCATGGGTGCGGCGTTGGGTCAGACTCTTGCTTAGATATTGTTTGATTGATTGATTGGTACAATGAGATATATGAATTGTTTTTGGGGATTAGAATTATTGATTTGAGGGTGCGGGATTATGAGGGATTATGTTTCAGTTCAATTTGAATTGATAGAATGGGGATTGAGAATAAAGGGAATTATGTAATAGTTAAAAGGGGGTGTATTTTAAGGATAGTTTGGGTAATATCTGATGGGAAATGAAATGAACGGCGGTGCTGAGAAAACGTTTAAGGGGTGGTTGGAGAAACGACCGACCCCCGGAACGCAGCTAACAAAAATAAGGATAGAATCCATTTGAATGCAAACTGTTTAATGATTAGTTCTAAGTCTCTTATTGTAGTGGAATTGCAAGGGTATTGACAAGTCGAGGATGATAGGAATCAAGCATATTATATGAGCAAACTCGTGGCCAATAAAGACAGTCGTATCCCAATCTCTTGACATAGTACGTGCAAAGCTTCCGCCACCTTACACTTTTTACTTCCAAATAAACCCCGATGGAGAGCCAAGCACTCTCTAGAGCCAGGAACTGTGATGTCTTGTGATGTTTGGTTGTATTGGGAGAGAACACTGTATCCGTTTGATCGCTAAAAGTAAAGTTTTATTCTTTTGTCTTCTTTCTACAGATATGTAGAGCAGTACTTAGTAGTAGAACAGGCAGCACTCTATCCCTATGCCTGTTCTACTCGGCCAAGAGCGAGTACCTTCTTCTTTTAACATTACAGTAAAGGATTCATGTCATCATAAACAATTCTTGCAAATATAAAACAAACGACACAAAGATCTAAACACTACCACAGCCCTTCACATCGAACTATGGACTCGCTCGATAATGATATCGTGGTACGCTTTGCTCCGTATCTATGTTCACGAGACTTGGTCAATCTGTCATTAACATGCCGTAGATTTGGTAGTAGTAATGGTGATGGTTTATCTTTAATGGAGGATACCGCTCGGCAAATTATGAGTAATGCCGAAAAAGAAGAGAGAGATGCCCTGCCAAGGATGGCTAATCAAACATATATTGAACTATACTCAAAGCTATTAAAACACAGAGAACCACGTATATTTGATCAATTGATTGGCGAAGGGTTATCTTATGTTAACGATGATGATAAGTCTCATATAAAATTTGCCGGAAATGGTATCCCAAACACAACACATACAGCAATTAGCAATTATGTTATGAGAGCAGGTAAACATTATGCAACCTTTATAAAAGAGGGAGATTATAGCTTTCTATATGGGATGGATACGTCATTTTGTTACGTTGGCATTACCAGACCACTACCAAATTGGGATAAGAAGGGCTTGACATCGTTTTATCTTCAAGACAATAATAATTATGAAGATTTTCAACGTGAAAGAACTGAAAGATGGGGGGACGGTAATATCAATTACTGTGCATTATCTGTAGGAAGTCTTTTGCCACTTGCTTGCGAGTGGGATAGTTGGCGAGCAGATATTGCTAATTCAAGAGGTCTTTGTGAATTAGAGGATGTAAGTCATCGTTATAAAAGTGGTGATAAGATAGGATTGCTTCTTGACTTGGATTCCGGTACTCTCACTGTATACAAGAATGAACAGAGGCTAGGCATGATGAAAGATGGTTTATCTGGAGAATATTGTTGGTGCGGACATACCACGATTGCTAATGCAGCACTTCGTATTGAAAAGGAGTCCATTCCTTAGATTGATGCTTCCAATACTTCGTAAAATGCAGGAGGAATTAAAGGCGGGTGAAGTCGAAACATAACATAACTGATGTTGGAAGAGTTGTTAATTTATGAATGTAATTCTTGGTTAAATATATTATCACATACCCATGCTCAATTGTCTGCCCTTATGGACCCTGCTATTTCTCCTCATCTTCAATATGTCTCCTCCTTTGCACTCTCGAAAAAGGTAAATTATCATATATTAATTCTTCCTTCTCATTCTCATTCAAATAACTAACTTGATATATAACTAATCCATTACTTCTACTATTTCTCTTTAACTTATGTTCTTTATTATCATGTATTGAATGTGAAATAATTGCACAGGGCTTCATACTTTTAACATTCCTTAATTTTGATATATTACATGATGCTATCGTACCGTCTTTGTAGGGTTGATATGGATGTATATACTCGGATGGTATATCACTTATTTGGTTATTTGTTATTGCATTTTGTATTGTGTATACTTTATTATTGGGGGCGGTAGAGTTAGAGCTGGTTGATGATGTTAATATCTCATCAATGATTATAGCAGGCACTGCAAAGTAGCTATCGGGTTCGTATAATTCTACTATACTACCATTTGATTCAGACGTATGAATTGGGCCATTGAACACCACGACGAGTATTGTAACAAGTCCAAGGATGATTATTGCAATTATTTCAATCCGTCGACACATCCTATAATCATTTTTATTGTTCTTTATATCGGCGGCGATTATGACCGCTGGCTGGATGCCACTGTCATCACCGTAATCTTGACTTATTCTTCTTCTCATTATTTGCTGTTTCCCCTCCATATCAGTATATGTATTATGCCGCCCAATCACAAGGCAGTCAATAAGCATTGCAATCAATTCATATGTCTCAAAAAAAGGTATCCTGGTACTACTCTCCACATGAATTGCTCAAGTATCCAGAAGACTCCCAATTACAATAAAGTGAAAAATACCAACTTATACATTAAATATAGGTCGCAAAAATAAAAAAATGGAAAAAGTGGCCGGCTATTCCTTTTGAGGACTAAGTCCTGGAAAGGAATAGCCGGCCACTTTTTTGAGTTTTTATTTTCCGGAAGCTATATTTAATGTATAAGTTGGCCATTTTACGGGACCCAGGAGGGACTCATTGAGCAATTCATGTGCAATGATCAATTTTTTCAAAAAAAAATGACAAAGTCGTTCATATGGAGCATCATCCTTCGAGGCGGCTCCCTCCCATTAACATTGCAATACATCATAGTATCAACATAGACATGGGTAGAAGGCGAATAGGCACCGCAGCCTGTATAGTGGGAGCGGCTCTGCTCTCGTTGTCATTTGCAAATGCCGCTGATATCGACTACCCTCCAATCGTCGACGGCGGACTAAGACGAAAACGATTATTCAATCATCAATACAAATCCGATACTCGACAACAGGTCATACTCGAACCACCACAAGAAGGGGAGATGGTGCCATTATCCAACATTTATAGAGCCGGAGACATTGCAAACAAACAAGATGTAGGCGATGAGCTAGCACATAAATTCTTTTTATCACCAACACATAAGAACGCATTGGATGATATAGATATCACTCAATTAATAATGGAAATGAACTTCGAGGGCGGTAGTATGTCGTTTATACAAACATTGGCACCTACTCCACCACCGACAGTCTCCCCTACGAAATCTCCCTCAACTTCACCAACGGTAAGTAAAAGTATCAAAACCTTGAAGTATCTTGTCATTCTCTCACTCATATCTCATATTGTCCTTTTAATACACATATATAGAATTCACCAACAAAGAATCCAACAATCTCACCAACCTACTCAACATACGCCCCGTCAACATCAACTGCACCAACATTAACATCGTGTGATAATGAGGGGACATGTCCTAATCGATTAGCACAAATAATCTTTACAGTATCTGAAAAGGTAGGAACAGTGGAATCATTGCAAGATCCAACATCACCGCAATCGAAAGCAGCTGAATGGATACTGAAAGAGTGTGAGGCAGAAGTGCCGATAGATCCATGTACTCCGTCACAACTTGAATATAATGAACAACGATATGCATTGGCAGTGTTATACTTTTCATTAACAGGTGATGGATGGAATGACGGATCTAATTCTAATCTAGACCCCTCTGCACCCGCAGGAACATGGATGTCAAGCTTAGATTATTGTGAATGGGGTACAGAAATATCAGGTGCCAATGGTAGTTACAATCAATTAGTTTGCAATGATGAAGGACATGTAATTAATTTGAATTTACAAACTAATAATCTAATTGGTAGTATCCCACCCGAAATTGGTGTTTTAAGTTATCTAACATCTTATATATCATTTACAAATGCCCAATCTGGACAGATACCAAGTACACTTGGATTAATTACACCATTGGAAACATTTGATGTTGAATTTAATAATATGGATGGTACTTTATTTCAAGAAGAATATATGACTAGTTTAACAAACCTTGTCAATTGGCGTACTTCGAATAATAACTTTGTTGGTAGTATACCAAGTGAGATTGGATTATGGACCAAGTTGCAAAACTTGTGGGTTTCTGATAATGTAATACAGGTAGTATACCGTCTGAGATTGGCAGTTTAGTTGATATGGATGTCTTACTCGGCTATAAGAATCAGATTACTGGTAGTATCCCATCGGATATTGGCAACCTTGACAAGATGACATGGATTGACATGGAAGATAATAAATTGACGGGGGTCATACCTGAAGAGTTTTATACCAATGTTGAACTTGCCGAGGTGATACTACGAAACAATACACTCACTGGTACCATCTCGGATAGTGTGAGTAGTTTGACTAAGATGACAACATTCTGGGTAAGTAATAATGAGTTAACAGGAGCGATACCAGCCACATTCGGTGAGCTACTCAGTCTCGACTCCTTAGAGTTACAGAATAACAAGCTGTCGGGTACTATACCCGAAGAATTGGGTAGCATGTCAGCCATTGAAATCTTGGCATTAGATCAGAATGACTTGACGGGCACGATACCAAGCAACTTGTTTGGTTTCTCACTTAGCAAACTGAAGATTCTGTACTTGAATGATAATCAGTTGACTGGGGCTTTGCCCGAGAATCTTGGCGGTAGCCCTAGATTGGATAGCTTGAAGTTGAATGATAATCAATTAACGGGTACCTTGCCTATTATATCCGAGGGAGAGTTCTTGTTTTTGAGTAAGTAAATGTTCATATTTGTATGTCTTTGATATCGTACTGTTTAGACTGAACTGATTCTAACTTATCGTCTCTATGTACTTTTCAATACTATCACTACAGAGGAGCTACTGATAAATAATAACGACTTGACAGGCGTGGTTGATGAATCATATTGCCTTGTTAGGAATAATACCGAACCGGGGGGTAACTTGGGAATCTTCCATGCCGATTGTGGAGGTGATGAGCCACAAATCCAATGCAGTTGTTGTACAGAATGCTTTGAGTAAATCTAAATAGCGACCTTCAATCCGCCGGAGTTGGCCCCTTTTCAATACAGATAGTAGTACCAGGTATTTTCATTGATGCAACCCAAGAAAACTCGCCCGAAAGTTTATCTTTCATCACACCTAATCTCTGCCCATTCTTATACACCGTAAGTGTTCCAGCATCCAAATCGAGAAGCATCCCAATATTGTCATCACCAAATCCAGAACCCTCCTTTACAAAACTCTCTTGTCCATTCCAACTATAGTCATTTCCCAGACTAAAGAACCTACACCCGCCCCAAGCACATTTGCCTGATTCCAACCGGAGTAGACAAACATAAACATCTCCCCTTCCATTATCTCCTCCCCATCTTTCAGTTCTTTCCCTGCCCAATATTCCAAAGTATTTAGGTGACTCGAAACCAAAAGATTTGAACCTTCTTTTGTCAAAATCTTTGACCGGTCTTATAAGACCTACTGACACACCTGTACCAATCCCCCTCTTTCGAAATGTTACATAATGTTTACCCGCTCTCATAACATGGTTGCTGATTGCTGTGTTCTCATTGATCTTATTACCCATTAATTTGATATGAGATTTGTCATCATTAACATAAGATAGATTGGGACCCACCAATTGACCAAATGTACGTGGTGCTCTAAGCTGTTCTAACTCTGAGTATAATTCAATGTAACTTTGATCAGCTAGTTTTGGTATTGCATCTCTTTCTTCTTTGCTCGCAAAACTTATAATTTGCCTTGCTGCTGTGTTTCCGCCGTCATGGTTGAATATACTACCAAATGTTTTACACGTTGATGAAAGATTGAGTATGTCTTTTGAATGTAAATATGATGCAAGGCGTATTACTATATCATTGTTGAATGAGTTATTCTGAACCTCTGCCTGAACTAATTCCATGTGATATGTCTTTTAGCGATCGAACCTCTTCCTCTATGGGGGATGTATGATGTATGGATGGATACAAGAGGTGCTATTTGCTGCTACTAGCCAAGCTCTACACCCATCCTATAAATATTATGGAATACGGGGAGAACAGATAATTGTTGCACAGTCAGGAGAAGAAGATAATAATTGCATTATATACCAGTTCATTATTATTAACAAAAAGGATACCACAAACGAAGCATCACATGGACTCCTTCAATAACGATATTGTGATACGATTTGCATCCTTCCTTTGCTCTAGAGACCTTGTCAGTTTAGCATTAACATGCCGACGATTTGGCAGAGGTTATCTAAATGATACGGGGTCATCTTTAATGGAGGATACCGCACATCAAATTATGTGTAATGCAAATGAACAAGAGAAAGAAGCACTGCCAAAGATGGCTGATCAAAGTTACATTGAACTATACTCAGAGTTGGAAAAGTATAGAGAACCACGTATATTCAATCAATTAATCGGACGAGCAATATCAGATCCAATATGTTATGTTAATAACAACAAATCACATATCAAATTATTGGGTAATAAGAAGAAGACAAATACGGCAATTTGCAAACATGTCATGCGAGCCGGACGGCATTATGCAACATTTACAAAAGAGGGAGAGGGTGATCTACGTATTGGTATCATTCGACCATTAAAGAATAGAGATAAGAAGGGATTAGAATCATTCGATCCAATGTATCCTGGAAAGTCTGCGTTCGTATTGTTTTGTCGTATGAATTCAAGTTTTCAATATGAAGTATTGACAAGTTGACTACTTTATTTGATCTTACTAGACACTTTATTTGATTGCCTTTGCAAACCACATATATACTAACAGACGTTACTATAATCTCTCTCGATCTTCTTAACGCGTATCTTCCAGGTTACTTTCCCGACCTTGTTGATGAGAGAACTGAACGATGGGGCAGTACTGGAGAGGAGAATATAAAAGTAAACTACTGCTCACTCATGGTCGGTACTAGACCAGGAAGATGTTTTTGGCATGATTGGAATATAATGAATACATTAATGAAATGTAGTCAATGGAATGGTAGTGAAGGATTTAACAATGGTGATGAGATTGGTATGCTTCTAGACTTAAATGTTGGTACCCTTAGTATATACAAGAATGGACGGAAATTGGGTATATTAAAAGATGGATTAGCAGGTGAATATTGTTGGGTTGCAACCATGTGGACACATGGTATTGGTGTACGTATTCAAAAGGGGATCATTCCTGTATAGATCCTATTAGTTTGAGTGGATTAGAAGAAAAACAATTGGGTATATCGAAATTAGTTAGGCGGATAGGCAAATTGGTATTGCCTATTAGTATTAGTTACCCCCGCCCTAGGAGACAGGGTTAGTTACATGACTAATTATAATTAAATTCCTTGCCGGATCTACATTAGATTCAACACCCAATAATCATCTTACATGCAAGGAACACAGTTTCTCTGAATCAAACACAATTCTCAATATCCTTATGCCAATCCACACTTGATCAAACAACTTTGACGTCCATCTGCAGGGTTTACAGGTGTAGATACGATGCAAATCGTATCACAATATCGTTGTTGATATATGATGTGATGTGTAATTATTTTTGCTACAGATAGTACTTTTTTGCAATACCGATATACTAGATAGGAAGATATTACGCAGCCCAAAACTAATACTACATATACTCCCTCCTTTTCTCTCTCCTCTGACGGCAACGGCTTTAATAGGGACATTAAAGCAGTAGAGAATACCCGTTACCCGGTAGCAGGCGAAAGGAATCAATATGGCGATCGAACGACCTCAAGATCCACTTTCACCAAGTAAGTAGGGTTTTCTAAAAATATATTTGTGTATTTTCGGTATTCTATAGAGCAAGAAATATATAAAAAATACACAAAAATACACGTATTTTGTACCGTATTTGACTAAAATATACGTATTTAGTACGTATTTGAGGGGCTTACGGTATTTACAGTATCCTTTTGTACGTATAGTTTACTAAGGGTGTATTTTATTGTGTATTTTGGCAATTTTCATCGTGTATTTTTAGAAAACCCTACAAGTAAGCAATCAACAGCAACCCTCTAATATGCCTACAAAGCCTTAAATAATAGCCCCAACAATAGCCAAAATATGAAAACATTCATCCTAACAACAATCCTAACCTACCTCTCCTCTACCACCACTAGATATGGCAGCGGCGGAATCTTATCAGTATCAGCAGTCTATGACGAAGTAGATGAATGTCCAAACTGGGCAGCAAATGGTGAATGTTCCTTAAATCCAAAGTATATGTTGGAAAATTGTAAAGCATCATGTGAAAAGATTGCTGAAGCTGATAGAGAAATGGCTGTGGAGATTGGTGAGTCTTTTTTGTTGTGGTATACTGTATATGGTATCGTCTGGGGTATATGATTTGCAATAGACTTCAACTTATCATGCTCTTATGTATGATCAACACCATCATAACTCTGATGCATACTACTACCCAGAAAAGAAGATTGGACATATTAAATCATTCTTTGAATTAGAAGCAGATGATATTGATAAACAAACTATAAAATTTGATGAATTCAAGGGTAAAGTTACTGTTATTACCAATGTTGCTAGTTATTGTGGTAAGTTGGTTTTAAATATCTTTGGTATTGGATTGTTGTTACATTGGATTATCATACGTACAAAATACTGACCAATATTTACATATCGGGGGATAAATGATATGAACAAAACAAAACAATACTCAAAACAAAATGAATTGATAAACAAAACACAACCAAATTAGGATATACGGAGTCACATTATGATGGATTGGTGAAACTATACAATAAGTTCAAATCATCTCCGGTAGGGTTTAACATATTGGCATTTCCATGCAATCAATTTGGTGAACAGGAGTAAGTTTCGTGTCAATATCAATCACTATATCATTATTCCTCCTAGAGGGCTGATCTATACTCTTCTACTATACTATATCTCCCTCTCACATATTATATGTTTATCAACACACTAATGTTCCATCTAAATAGACCAGAGGAATGTACAAAGATTAAAAGGTTTGCACAAAAGAAGGGAGTAGAGTTTACAATGATGGACAAAGTTGATGTTAATGGTATTGATGCTCATTCAGTTTATCATTACTTAAAACAGAAGGCAGGACCTCCTAAAATTACATGGAACTTTGCAACATACTATGTTGTATCTCCTGGTGGAACAATTCAAAGTTATTCGGGTGTTGAGCCACTTGAACTTGAACAGGCTATATTGGACACGATGAATGGAGATGATGATGAGTCAGAAGATGAGGAATCCTCAGACGACTCTTCTGATGATGAAAAAGAACTTTAAGATTATGGAGTATTATTAAAGTAGACAGAGTTACCATTATAGTTGATATCTCTTCTAAAACATTTATTAAGTACATGTTTCTATTCTATATCTATTGGACTCCATCTACTGGCCCGGCTCTGGAAGACAACGAAGTATTTCCTCCGCTCGTCCTTGGAAGAGATCGTTGTGCTTAGCCATGGCTGAGCGGACAAGGTTCACTAGAAATGGCGTCTCCGCCATTAACTCAACATTGCTGGAAAAGAAGGTAAAGTTTCTAAGAAGGATGATGGCTGATTCTTGAACTACCTTGACATCTTGATGAGCTCTCATGACGAGAACTATTGCATCAAGATCTTCTTTGGTGATTTCTGTTACTTGATTGGTATCAACGTTAACACTAACGTTACATAAAGCAGCCAAGGCGGCCTTGGCAACTGTGGAGTTCTCTGAATGAAGTAGCATACAGGCATATATCAGATCCACAGCCCTATCATCTATCAACTCCTTATTCTGGGGTACGGTAGACAAGCACTTAATGCAGCCCAGAGCATCTTCACAGGCCTTCTCAGATGTTATATGAGCACTTAGACCATTCACTACTGGTACAATACCACACTGGCCTACCCTGACCTTGAGAGGTTTAGGCACCCCGGAGCCTGCGGCACAGCTCCACATTACAACAAACCCTCTAGCTTGCATTTGTCTTGATGCAGGATATCGAGTCATGGCCTCGGCGATAGTAGTTATACCACCACTATTGACAATGTATTCTTTAAATGAGTCATCTCTTGCAGATAGTGCCCCTAGTATGTTTTGTGAGTAAGGAAGGAAGAAGGGTAAAGATATGGTTAGGATAGTGAACAAGTAAAGATCAAGAAGAAGGATACCAAAGAGAATACCTTTTTCAATACACAAACATGACGATACTTTGACTTACATAATGCATAAGCTCCGCCCACTTGAATTGGTAGGTTCTGAGGATGTGCCGCCATTGCTTGAACGAAGATCTTTGGGGCTGGTAGGTCTTGATTTTGAAGGACTTCAACAGAGGCACCACTAATGAGGTTGGAAAGGGCTGCAAAAGCCTTGCATACAACCGTCGGATCTTGTTTAAGCTTAGGATTGTCAAGAGCAGAGATAATCCTGCTCGTTCCTCCTCTTTGACAGACATCCTGCCTAAGGAAGTTGTCCAAGGCAATATTAGAGAGGATATCTATGGCAGCACCTTGTAGTGATGCTCGTTCTGGGAACTTGAACATCGCACCGACGACTGCTGGGATTAGCTGTTCGTTGCTAAGAAGAGTTGTAACTATCGAGAGGCACGAGAAATGAGATCAGTAATGTTATAGATATAAGAATACACATTCCTAACTAACAAAACTTACTTGCAGTATATCCCTTATTGGAAATAACGAGAATAATGTTGACAGCCGTATTAATCATATCAGTAGCATCTACATTATCGGCAGAGTCTTCGATGAATCTAAGTAGAGCCGTGACGAGTTCGGTATTGATGAAACTCATGATATCACTTGACATAGAGAAGAACAATCCCAGTATACCGATACAATGTATATGCAAATCATCACTACCAGGGAACCGATTGATAATCCCAACTATTAACCCGATATTGTTGGTAATGTCATCTGATAATGCTAATTTACACAGAGCCCATATTGCTCCAGTTACTCGTTCCAATATGTCTTCATTGTCATGATATATATGAAGGATACTAATCTCTATACTCAAACATCTAGCTAAGTCATCATTGGTTGCTAGATTTGTGAATGAGTAATCTTCCACTTCCAACATTGATAATAAGATGCAAAAGTTCTGAAGAGCTGATAATATGGCAGCGGCGGCCTCGGGATTGTTCTTATGTTGCACCAAGGATGTTGTCAACTCTTGTATAATTCCTAACTCCTCTGATATTATACCCCCTTGAGAATATATAGTACCATCATCGGATGCTAAATCAAACAGACAAGCAAGTAGTTTGCAGCCGTTTTCATGAATACTGACAGACTCTGGGTATACCTTCATTGACCGGAGGGTGTTCAAACACAAGTACGTGGCTCTATTCGGTGTGAATTCTGGTGTGAATATCATTCTAAGATTTGCTCGAAGACAATCTATTGTCTCCTCCTCGTTCATATCCTCACGAAACACAAGTTTACGATCTGTATTATCTCCGTCTAATACCAAGGCAAGCAAGCCTTGGATAGCATGTTTCAGTTGAGGAGACATGGTTTGTTCTCCTTCTTCATATAGCTTTTCAAACTTTGTAATGATTCCCTTTGCTTCCATATCTGATAGGGTGAATGGATCTACTGCTAGGGTGGTTAAAGCAACACAAGCTCGGACCTTGGTGACCAAACACTGCTCTTCATTCGTACTAAACGAATCATAGGCACGAGAGATTGTATCGATACCTCCATTGTGATGTACTCGCTCCTTGTTTGATGGTGAGAATGTGCAGAGTGTAGCTATTGCTGAGCATGCTTCTGATTGGATAGCAATGTGGTCTTGAAAGGTATTCATGAGTGTGATGATTAGGGGTATACTATCAGCCACGGGTTGAGAATCTAGTAATGTTTCAGATCTAGCACACATCGACGCTAGGCAGTTGCACCCATGTAATGCAATGATGCTTGAGTTCTTGTACACCTTCATACTTTCTACTATGACACGCAAGAAGGCCTCACGACAGCGTGAATCACGTCCCGAGCATGACATCTTTGAGAGGAGACAAACAGCCGATTCATGGAATGCTTGTGATTTGTAATGATGTGTCATGGCTGCCTCAATGTGTTGAAATGTCAATCCACGTAGTATATCAACAACTTCTTGATCTTGAATGACACCAGGAGCAAATACAGAATGCAATAACCTATTCCCATGTATCTGAACATTTGCATTAGTCAAATGATGCTTCATGATATCTAGGACATTGGTGATTGCATTAACGGAGGGATCTGTTCCCCATTGACCATTTACAGCATATAAACCCATCTTACTCGAGAAGTAGACTGTAGGATCAGATAAATTGGATGCTGACGAAAGTAGAAACAGCCCCTTTAAGGCATTCACCTGCACGACACCCCTTTGACCTTGAAACTGTAATGCCGTCATTAATAGTTGAATGAACTTTCCATTATACATGCCGAGAAGCCGAAGAGCGTGCTTTTGAATCATGGCTAGACAAGCAAGGAGGCCACATGCATATTCTTGGATAGCTTCTTCTCTTCCATGTGTTTCCATTGTAGATACGATTTGTTTCGTATCAGCATTCATTAGGTCAGCGGTGTAGCGTGGGTGGAGGGTAACAATCTCCCACAATGTTTGTAGAACTTCAGATTGAACTGTGACATCCGAGGTATTAGCAGATAGGACCATAATCATAACCTTTGCCCATCCGCTGCTAGCAAAAGCTACCTCTGAACCAGT